>VMHT01046604.1_pt1 | contig 10393 bp, 13 predicted proteins | sample 4693611 | NCBI WGS metagenome assembly VMHT01 (sample SAMN12280063, study PRJNA550983) | marine metagenome | isolation source: seawater sampled from same location over 5 years 0.02-0.2 micron viral filtrate | place: USA: collected off the coast of southern California halfway between the port... ...
AACTAATGCCAATGATGCTCCAGTAAATAATCCACCATTAGCCATTTTTGGAACGTCTAAAATTTTTGCTTTAGCTAAATCAAATGCAGCTTTAACAGTAGTTGCATCACCTAATAAAAGTTTAATTGCCATTATAACAGCTAATTGAACTAATAGTTGTTTAATAGCTATTTTTAAGTTTTGAATAAAAGATTTAAAAAATCCCTCTGTGCTATAAGCAGCACTTGTTAAAGCACTTGACATAATGTTTTCAAACATTCCCATAGCAGCATTAAATTGTTTTTGTTTTTCAGTAAGTTCATCTATTTTTTTACCAAAATTATCCATGGCATCTTTAAAAGGCATGTTTTTTAAAAAATCAATATGCGTTTTTGATTCAGGATCACCACCACCATCACCTCCACCTAATGAAAAAGGATTTGATAAAAAGCCCATTGCTTCTGCTAAATCTTTTGCTTGATTTTTTATAGCATCTGCAAAACTTCCAAATTCATGTTTATAATCTTTAGATTGTACTTTAAAATCTCTTATAGAATCAGATATTCCAAAAGCTCCACCCATTCTGCCACCTAATAAATCAACAAAATCAGCAGCAGCCTCTACTAAAGCATTTCTCCACCAAGTCCAATCTGATAATCTTTCTTTAAATGCTTCGTAATTTTCTACTACAAATGCAAATCCAGCTACAATAGCTGCTAAGCCCATTACTATTAGTCCACTTCTACTAAATAATCTTGCAAATACTTTTATTAAACTTCCACTTATTGACAATAATGGACCAATTGCAGCTGCTAATAATGTAAAATTTAAAATGTTTTGTTTTAAAACTGGATTCATTTCTCTTATACTTTCAACAAATCCTTTAGCCCATGATAAAAGTTTTTGAGCAACTGGTAATAACATTGTTCCTATTTCAACCCCTAAATCGTTTAAATCACCAGCTAATATTCTTGTTTGATTTGCAAAACCACCAGATGTTCTTGCAAAATCACCAACAGCTTTTGAACTTTGTTTTAATGCTAATTGATAAGTTAATGTTGCCTTTTCTACTCTTGTTAATTCTTTAAATACCTTTCCTTGATCTGCTGCAAATGATTTTAAATCAGCCTCAGTAATTGCAATTCCTAATGATTTTATAGATTCTCTTTCACCAAGCAATGCTTTTGTTAATGCTAATGATGCTCCTTCAGCTCCACCAGAAAAGTTTGTAAAGGATGCTAAATCAACAGCCAATTCATTTACTTGTTTTGATAAGTTTAGAGCCTCTTTTTCTGTAAATCCAAATCCAACTAATAAATCACCAGTATCACCAAGCATTTGTTTTGCTGCTTTACTTGATAACCCAAAAGAACTTTTAAAAACCTTTGCTGTTGCTTCTGCTTCTCTTTGAATACTACTAAAAACAGTTTTAAATTTAGCATCTGTTTCCTCAAAATCACTTGCCATTTTAACAGCAGCTGCTCCAAGTCCAATAACTGGTATTGTAATACTTCTTGTTAGTGTTTGACCAGTTCTTTGCATTGAAGCTCCAAACTTACCAATGCTTCTTTGAGCCTTACGCATTGCCTTATCAAACCCTTTCAGATTTGCTCCAAACATTACCGTTAAATAACCAACACTTTTATTTGCCATGCTCACTCATTTTTTTAATATATTCAGCTTTTGCTTTTAATTTCTCGTAATCTATTTTCTTATTCTTTTTATCCCACTCAAACTCAATCAAATCAGTTGGCTTTATTTTTTTACCTTTTGCCATTTGAATGTTTAGTAACAAAGTAGTTTGCCATCTTGTCCTTTCCCACTTACTTCGTTCTCTTATATTCTCAAGCTCATAAAAGCCATCCAACTTATTCCAAAAATGTTTAGGCAAGTAATCATAAAACTCATTTACTCCCATGCCTAACTGTCCAAAAGCAATCCTTTCTAATTTCTGCCAAGTAAGAGCCTCTATTTCTTCTTGGCTTTCTGCTTTTTTCCAGTATTACCTCCCATTTGTTCAGCCAATATTTCCATAGCTTTTCCAATACTATCAAAATCACCATCTATTAAATCAGCTAAATCATCAACACTTAAATCACAATCTTGCTTTGCAGCTCTATGTCCATCTTCAATGCCACAATATATTAAAGTCAATGCATCATCTAATGTCATGTCTACTCCAAGTTTATCTAAATCTTGCAATGATGTATTTGTTTTAGATGAATATTTTCTCAATGCATTAAAACCAAATTTAATTGGTAGTTTTTCTTTATTTATTTCTATAAAAGTATAATTCATTTTTTGTTTAGTTTAGTAAGGATTGGAGCAATGGTACTAAACAAAAGTACCAAAGCTCCTCACCTAAGTTATTATATTACTTGATCTAATACACCAGTTCCCTCAATAGAAAGAGAATAAGTTGCAGTATCTTCTGTTCCACCAGTTATGCTAACAGATGTTATAAAACCAGTTCCAGTATAACTTACATCAGTTGCACCAACAGTATTACCAAAAATAAAAGATACTGGAGTTCTTGCGTTTAAAATATTAGTTTCCAATACATCATCAACACCATTTGCTAATGCTCCACCAGATCCTGTCCATGCATAAGCTCCATCAATATCAATTGAAAAATCTCTTAATCCTTCTAAGATTTCTTTAAATCCTCCAGATTCTTTATTTGTAATTTCTCTCGGTGAATGATTTACATTCAACGTACAGTTTTGAGCAAATGCAACAAGATTAGTTGTTCCAGAGCTATAAACTTTTATATCAGTTCCATTTAAAATAGCCATTTTTTTTCTTTTTTATATTAATTAATTATTTTCTTTAGCATCTTTTACCTTGCTTTTTTCTTTTTTTTCTTTTTTTTCTTCATTAATAAAACCATCACTTTTTAAATAAGCAATAATTTCTTCATTTTTTATTTCTAATTCAGTACCAGCAAAATTCATTTTGCCTCCATACCGAAAATTTTTACTTAATTTTATTTTCATATTATTTTTTTTTAACTTGTTGGATTAATTTGTCTAATTTCAAAATCTAAAGCCTTTCTATAAATTCCAGCATCACCACTTGTATCATCAAAAATATCATTATAACTTTGAAATTGACTTGATTGTATTTGTTCACCTCCATATGTTCCCTCATTAATTCTATCCATTGCAATTCTAATCTTCTGAGCTAAATCAGATGCTTGCGAATAAGTTTCGCTATAACAAGAAATCATCACATCATTTGTATCTAATGTTGATGCTCCATCTTTTGTATCATTTGGTTGAACTCCATTAACATCATAAATAATAAAAGGAAATGTTGTTGTTTGTGGAGCAACATTTGGAAATATTCTTGTGCCAACTAAATCACTAATATTAGTTGTAGTTGATAATATATTATATATTGCTTTTCCTATTTCCATTTTATCTACCTAAAACACCATATTTTTTTGTTCTGTTAGTATGGCTTTTTATTAATTTACCCATTATATTACCACCGTCTTTTACAGAATTAGAAACCATTATTCCTTTTGTTTGTTGATAAGCTGGCTGCATAAATGCTTGATTACCTTTTTTTGCTGGTGCATTACCCCCAAACATTACCTCTCCCCCATATTCAATCCAAGCACCATAAAATCCGGATTTACTATATATTTTTTTTCTATTTGCTCCTTTATAATCTTTATCCCTTTTAGCAAACCTACCTTTTACTCTTGGTCCAACATAACCCCCATGTCCTCTTCTACTTGCTTTTGTTCTAAAATATCCAATACTATTAGCTAATTGTCCAGTTTTTTTTGGTGCTAATGATTGTGCTTTATCAACTAAAGGTTTTGAGTTTTCTTTCCAAAAAGCATTCCAAATTTTATCATCAGATAATTGCTTTGGCAAATCCCTAAACATTTGTTGTAATTCATGTAATCCCAAAACCTCTAAACTATTATTCTGTCTAAATAATGCCATTAATCTTTATTTTCACAAATTATTTCTAAAAAAGCTTCCCTTCCTTCTATTTGATTTATAACTTTTGGAAAATAATATTTACTATCATAAGTTAATCTTGATTGTAAAGACAAATTACTCATGTCTAAATTTCTAATATACACATGAAGTTTTGTCATTCCAGTTATTTTATCTGATTCATCCAATTTTTCTGTTCCTCCTTTCCATTCTATTGCTGCCCAAACTGTTCTAAATGGACTATAAGACCTTGTTCTCTCTCCATAACCATTTGGTGATGGGGTGTCTAGGTTTTCAATTAAAACTCTTCTATCTAGTTCGCCAATTGTCATCCTACTATCTGCACTTTATATGTATCTAATAACCATTTAACATTAAGAGGAAGCTCCGTTGCTATCCTACCTACTACAACACTATTTCTGTTTTGGTAGAAATTTCCTATTGTTAAAAGAATAGCTTGTTTTATAATCTCTGGCACATCACTTGCAGAACTACCATAACCAACAGTATATCTTGCTAAAACAGCATCATTTCTACTTGTAATCTTTGGAAAACTTTGATTGTCAGCTAATTGTATTTGTGATGGCTCATAATTTAATTGAGTATTATAAACAGTTGCACTTAATGTTTGCAAGCTATTATCACTATCATAATATTTAACATAAGCAACAGCACTTACTTTACTTTTAAATAAAGTTTGTAAATCAGCAAAACTACTTGCATATTGTTCAATAACTGTATCAATAAAAAATCTATTTGTGTACTCTTCACTCAATTGTGTTGCAGCTTTTATAATAGATGTGATATAAGTATCATCAGCAGTTGTGTCAACTTTTAAATGAGATTTAGCCTCCGTTAAAGAAACTGGATAAGCAGATGCTGGAGTAATTACTTGATATGTTTTCATATTATTTAGTTATAAAAAAAGGGATGATGGTAATTCCACCACCCCTTTTAATAAATTAATTATTATTTACTATCCTTCAATTAAGTTAGCAAATGCTGTAGAATTTTGAACAGCAGCACCATCTACTAAAGATGTTACAATTAATCTTGGTACTCCAATACCTCCATAAGTATAAGGATCAAATAATAGATCTAAACCACCAAACTGTGCAATGTGTACTTTAGAGAAATCTCCATAAAGAACATGTCCTTTAGCAGAAGCTCCAGAGGCAGCAACATTTGAACTAACAAAAGCAAACATTCCATTAACCGTTTTGTCTCTCATATCATAAGCAGCTGACACATTAGAAACCATTGGAGATGATTTAATATCAGCATAAGCATCGCCATCCATTAAATAAGCCATTCTAGCTCCTTCGTAAGTTCCTTTGTTATCAATATACTTATTATCTAGTGCAGATGCAGTAGTACCGCTAAAAGCACCAGTAGAACCAGCAGCAGCAGCAGCAAATATAGAAGCGGGCGCGTTTGAAACGTTTCCAGTATCTAATAAAGCAGTTTCTAAATAGGAAGCAATACTTGCTGCCATATTTCTTTGTAAAGCAGCTTCTAATGATGTATTTTGAATCATTGATTCTTGAGATACGTTTACAATAGAAATAATTTTATTTGGAGTTAAAGTTACATTAGTAGTAGCTCCAGTTCCATCAGCTTCCGATCCTCCTGTTTCAGGTTGCCAAGCAGAAGTAATTCCTCCAATAACAGGAAGTTTCATGTTTTCTACTCCAAAATATGTGTTAGCTCCAGCAGATGCTAATACAAGATTTGATTGCAATTGATCAGTAAAGCTCATTGTTCTTACTGAATTTTGATTTGTAGTGTCTACATAATCTTGTGCTCTTGTTAATACAGAAGCAGGTATTGCTACACCTCTATAATTTTGGCCAGTGTATCTTGCTTTACTTCTAGCTTCCTGGTCCATTTCTTTATAAATACCAGATAATTCACCAGTATAAGCAGCTCTTACAGCTCCCTGAAAAGTAAATTTATCTAAGTCTTTATCTTCTTTTGTTGAAACCACTCCAGAAACAACAGCAGCATTTCTTTTGATAGTTTCCATTTTTTCAGCTCTTTCTATTTTAGCATCAAGATTATCAACCTCCGTTAATAACCCATCAACTTGGCTGTTTTCTTCAGAATTAAGATCTCTTTCCTCAGTTGTTGCAACATCCTTAATGTTTTCCAACTGAGTAATAATGTCTGATCTCTCTTCTTTTAATACGATCGATGTTTTCATTTTTAATTATTTTAATTTATTTTCTCTTTTTTAATTCAATATTTAATGAGACAAGAGATCCCCTCACTAAATTGTTTTCTTCTTTTTCCTGGTCTATAATTTCATTCAAAGTCTTTTCTACTAATTTTTCCTGGTATTCTTTTAATCCCCTTTTTGCAACTAACAAATCAGATTCAGCTTGATTGTATGCTGGGTATGTAACAGGCGATACATCATACAAACGATCTATTTTTTTAATAGTTCTAATGTTATTTCCTTCTTCATCTGTATACCAATCATCCTCCGCAACAGTAAAAGCAAAAGAGGATTGCGATATATCGCCCCGCTTCATTGAAACACCTAAATTTTTTGCATAAGATAAATCGTTGTCTAAATCAAATTCATATCTTAATCCTTTTTCATCTGCATATAATTTCAAAGTGCCAGAAGTATTTCTTGCAAGTATTAGATTAGGATCATGATTTATTAAAGCTCGCACATCAGATCTTTGTATTAATTCCTCAGAAAAAGCGTCTTTTTCAATATATTCATAAAAACCACCTAAATCATTAGATCTTGAATTATACACACTAGCATACCCAACAACAACATCTTTTCCCTCTTCCGTTGAATCCACTCTTGTTTCTACATTAAATATTCTTTTTTCCATTTTTATTTTTTTTTATGATGTAATATCTTCATTAACATCTGTTCCTATTTTTTCTATTGTTGTCATGTTCATTTGCATAAAATGTTTATCACCCCCATCAATAGAATTTAAATTTTCTTTTTGTCTTACCTCATTAATAGACATATATCCGTTAGTTATTGCTGTTTTGTACGCGTCCGTTCTAGATTTAACATCACCCCTTAACAAACCATTTACATTAAACTCAACAAATGTTTTTCCAAGCTCATTTGTTCTAAATAATTTTAAATTCATTTCCTGTTCAATTCGTGTTATATATGGCATTAAGGTATATGTAACAAATTCCTGACTTTGCATTTCTATATTATTAAAACTAGATTTACTTAAATCTTTTAACAAATGTGGCGGTACATTAAAAATACGAGCAACTTCTTCTATAGAAAACTGTCTGCTACTTAAAAACTGAGCCTGTTCGGGGCTAATAGATATTGGCTTAAATGTTAATCCTTCTTCTAATACTATTGTTGAATTACTATTTTTAAGTTTTCCATAATTATTATTAAAACTTGTTTTTAATCTTTGCAATGCTGTATCACTTAAAGCACGATCAGTTTGTAAAATAGAACTTGGTTTTGCACCATTAGAAAAAAACGTGGAGCCAAACTCTTCTAAGCTATTTCCCCATTTTAATGCATTTGCACATTGATCAATTGGACTAATACCGGTTACCCCATCATCAGTTAATGTTTTAAAATGTAAAACATCTTCTGAATCTAAAACGCCACTTTCTGATCCTTTGTTACTGTTTACAAATTGATAAAATAATTCGTTGTTATTTACAACCACCGTTACACTTTCAGGGTCTAAACAAATTAATTGAATAGGTGTCCCCGCGTTATTTCTTAAAATTTTAACATAAGCATTTCCAGTTGTGCATATACTTAGCATTATAAATTCAAAAAATGTTATTTTGTTTTGATAATAGTTTGGCTTAAATTTAACCAAATTATAAATTGGACTTTTTGTATCTTCTACCTTATCACCATTTTGTTGTTTTGAATAAACTGAAACGGGTAATGACGAAACAGATTCTGCCAGTAACCTTATTGCACACCAAACAGATGTAAGAGTTAATGCCCTGTCAGTATCAAAAACATTTGCTTGCGGAAATATAGTATTAAGAGATAAATCTCTTTTTTGTGTTTTAGCTGGAATGAAAACGTTCGTAATCCTTTCGAGTAATGTCAATGTAATTTTTTTTATTATACACTAATAATTACACAATTATAATATTATTTATACTATTAAAAAAACAATATTAATCATACTTTTTAACATAATTTATAAAACTACTAATTCCCTTTTATCATAAACACTATCCCCCATGTCAGTAGTTAAATGACATCCCAATGCCATGATTAAAGCAACCACCGGATCTATTTTTTCTTTTGATTTGTTTTTGGCCACCTTTATATTTCCTGCCGGATCTTCTTGCAATTGCACATTACTCATACACCAATTCATGCAGGGATTGTTGTTGTGTATAATATTTTTTGACAATATTTCAGCTTCTAAAGTTTTAGTTGGCATAGACATAGAAACAAAACCTTGTCCAAACGGATCCATATTAGCACCATCATTTTGCAGATCAATAACTAACTGAGAAGCATTCCATCTATCATAACAAACGGATTGTATTCTGTATCTTTTACTTAGCTCATTTATTTTAGATCTTATAAAATTATAATCAGCCACATCACCACTTGTTGCATACATATGTCCATCCCTTAACCATGAAACATAATCCACTCCATCTCTTTCACTTCTTTTTTTTGCATTTTCTTCTGGTATAAAAATATAAGGAATAAAAACAAACTTACCATCTACATTAAACAATAATACAAAAGCAGTTAAATCTCTCGTAGATGCTAAGTCAAGCCCACCCCAACATTCTTTACCTTCCAATATTGAGTAATCAAAATCCTTATGACAAGCATCCCATTCCCCCGATGTAAGCCAAGCACTATGTGAATCAGTCCATTGATTAAGCATTAATCTTCTAAATGTGTTTTGATAGGATGGAACATCAATAGCCCTTTGACTTTCACGTTCCATATATTCTTTTCTTAAGCTTATCCCATAATTTGGATTTGCTTTAATCCAAGTAGTTTCCAAAGTTATGTCATCATCTTTTTCAGCTTCATAAATAACAGTGTAAAAAGAATCATCACTTACCGTTCCCTCCTTTACTTTTTTTGCATAAGAATATATCTCATAACAAATAGATTGCTTATCATAACCAGCTGTTGTAATTGCAATTGTTAAAGGTTGTCTTCTTGATCCAGTTGATGTTGTTAATGTGTCCCATAAATCCCTATTTGGCTGTGTATGTAATTCGTCAAAAATAATACAATTAGCATTAAAACCATGTTTAGTTTTAGAATCGGAACTTATAGCTTGATAAAAATTACCTTTAGATTCATTAACAATAGAATTTCTAAACACATTTGCTCTTTCAGATAACTCCGCACTTTGCAATATCATCCCCTTTGCTATTTCAAAAACAATCCCAGCCTGTGCTCTATCCCCCGCAGCACTATAAACTTCACTTCCCCTTTCACTATCAGAAAACAACATATACAACCCAATAGCTGCACAAAGGGTAGATTTACCATTTTTTCTAGGTACTTCAATAAATACTGTTCTATATTTTCTAAGATTTGTTTCTTTATTTTTCCATCCAAATATATCACCAACAATTTTGCTTTGCCACTCTTCTAATTTTAAAGGCTTTCCAGTAAGCTCCCCTTTTGTATGTGTTACAAATGTCTCAATAAAACCAATAGCTTTATTTGCAGCATCTTTATCAAAATAAAAATTAGTCAAAGTAATTATTTATTTGAGTGTTGTTTGTTGTTACGGGAGCGGATATATTAGCTCTTGCAACGGGAGTTAATCCAAATTGAGTTGCTAATTTTAATGCATTATTTAAAGCATCATTTTTCATTTTAACATATGGCTTTGCTTGACTTCTGAGTATATCACCATTAGTGTTTTTAAAAACATCCACTCTTCCATTTTTTCTAAGTTCTGATTCACATTCAATATATAAAGCCATTTCATTGCAATAACTTTCAATCAATCTAAGGTCGATGTGATGCAGCATTTTTAAATTAAACAACTGCGATGTTACTTTATACCATTCCTCAACACCAATTGTGGATAATAATTCCGGCGCTTCTGGTAATCTATCAACCAAATCTACTTCCATCTCGTTATCTAATATTCTATCCGCTCTTGCAGTTCCTTGCATTTCCTTCATAACGGTTGGAGTTTTTTTTCTACCTTTTCCCATTATTTTTTTGTTAAGGAAGGTTCCGTTCTTATTAACGTTGGAAAGCCACCAAATTCTTTTTCAACCTCTACCATGTATTTTCCACATTTACATTTAGCTTCCCTTGTTCTAATTTTAGAATCTACAATTTCCAAAGTAGCTTTTTCTATTTTTTTTGAACCTTACATTTTTTACAATAATATATAAACATAATATTTAATTTAAATTTTTATTAGACCTAGATATCCAATTTTGACATTGATAGCAAAATATGGCATCAACGTTCTTCTTTC
>VMHT01046956.1_pt1 | contig 10391 bp, 3 predicted proteins | sample 4693611 | NCBI WGS metagenome assembly VMHT01 (sample SAMN12280063, study PRJNA550983) | marine metagenome | isolation source: seawater sampled from same location over 5 years 0.02-0.2 micron viral filtrate | place: USA: collected off the coast of southern California halfway between the port... ...
TGCCTTTAAATTTTCCAAATGCTCTACCGTAGGCTCGTTACTGATGCCACATCTCTTTGCTGTAGTTGATTTAATTACCTCAGCAACGCTTAAGTTATCTGATAATTTCATTATTTATTTTTTATTTTTTTTATCCCAGGCTATACTCCACGCTTTAAACTTGCTTCCTTTTTCAATACCTGACATACCTTTAGAAAACTCTTCCCAGTCTTTTTTCTTTCTAGCTATCTTGTTTTCTTTATTTTTAATACGAGTTTCTTTAGCTTTAACTTTACCTTCCTCTTTTCTTTTTGCTTTAGCCTCGATCTTAATAAGATCGTGCTCTTCATTTTTAGCACCTACATCCCAAGTCTTCCAGCCTAGCGCTAATGCTATACGTTGCCAAGCTGTATTGCGAGAATCTAATGCTTCTGAGTAACCATTAATAAGGTCTACCATTCTCGCTAAAGGAACATTGGTTATACCTTCAACCGCTGAGCCTATTATAGAATATGCGGGGCTTAAGTTTAATCTACCATTTTCCATAATGCTAAACCCTCTCGCTTCTAATATATCTTTATTAAAAGCTTCACCCGCTAAGGCTGAGTTTATTTTTCTAAGCTTTGACCCTATAGGCGGAGAAAGGCTAAGTGCTTGCAATATGATTGCACCTCTATCAGCCATAAAACCTTTTTCTTTCTGCGCAAAATATTCAGTAATAGTGTTTTTAAGGGTGGCTAATGCAGCCCCTCTAACGCCGCTACCTTTAAGAATAGAATCTGTCATGCTATTAATAATGCGTAAATTACGCTTATCATCTTTGCGCTGACGTTTTTCCAATTCTTTTTCTGTCATTTCAGACTCATCTTCATCGTCGAATCCTGGTATAATAGCGAATAAAGCGGTTTGTAATGCTGAGAATATAAAGTTCTGTACCGCACCGTAGTAAATAATCTTAGATATATGTGTTTTAGCATCGCCTCGGCCATTTGCAAGATCCTTCATTGATTTTTTCATCAAACGAGTATACTGCATTGGTGTGTTTTGGAATGCAAGAACTAATCTACCCAGCACGCTGCGCTGTTCTTGAGAAACTAAATACGGATCAGACGACTGCTGTGCTTCATCTGCAGTTTTACTAAAGTCTTCAAATGCTTGTTTTTCTGCTGCAGCTTGATCCATACCTTCTTTAAGATATGTTTTAACTCTGTTTCTATAAAAGCTTGCGCCACCTATAGATATTGCAAAGCTATCTGCCATTTGAGTAGGTGTAAAACCAATTTTTAATAAATACGTAACAACCGCAGCTGCTTTGTTTTTAGCACCCTCGGCCTCATTAGCTATTTCCGCAGCGTTAACGTCGGTTTGTAATCCGGATCGACGTTGCTTTAATTTGTCGGAATTAAATATCATTGCAAAGTCAGACCAATATTGAGGCTGGTTTGCAAAAGCCGCTGCTACTTTTAAAGGATTGTTGTCTGACCAATTTATAAAGTTAGTGGCAGAAAGAGTTTGTAATATAGCTGAACGAACGTTTAAGAACATGATAGCTCCAGTAGAATTGTTCACCCAGTTTAACCAAGCATTTACCTGTGCATTATCGCTACCTTTTGTACGGTTAGTACCGTTTTCCATTGCATATAGCGCGTCTTCTATAGCTTTTCTATGAACCGTACCGTAAACAGCTTCTATTTTATTTAAGTTTTCAACACTAAATATCGCAGTGCGATTTTCTATAAACTCTTGTAAGTATTTTTTTCTACCTACTCGTTCAGTCATACTGTTCAAATCAGAAATCAAAGTACGCGAAAGCCAATGCTCACCAGGTTCCATCCACGTGTCCTGTCTAGATATAAGCTGCATTGCGTTGCCTAGCTCAATAAGTGGCGGGAATTGATTAATTGCATTAATTAAAAAGCTAATATCAGCTTTGTCCATTCCGGGTATTTCAATACCTTGCTGGGTCCACATGTACACTCTTAATGCTTGATCGTATGTGTAATCGCTATTATCAATTTTTTGACCAAGCATTTTAAAGTACTGCTTATTAGCTTTTGCTAAAGCATTATATTCTCGGCGAACCTGCTGCTTAACGGCCTCAATCATTGCAACCCCTCTGGTATAAGGAGTTATTAAATTATCCTCAATAAATTTTTGATCAGCTTCTCCTTGCTTTCCTTTACCTGCAAATGCATATGAAGTTAGACCTCTAAAATCTTCTGCAGTAGCGGGAAGAAACAAACGATACTTGCCTTTCTTTTCTCCCTGCATGCGAGCCTGAGCCGCAGAATATACTTTATCAGCAGCAACTCCCTTAGTACGCTCTATTATTTCGTTTAACCCTTCGCTTAAGCCTTTACTAAATTGAATACCAGAAGCTTCTAAACCAGTGGTTACTTGATTTACAAATGCTTCAGGTAAAGCTTGACCATAAGAAAGGTCATTAGTATTGATTTCATAGAAACGCCCTGCGTAGTCTTCCCTATATTGTTTAGCGCTTTCCTGTACGCTATCCCATGTTTTAGTTACTATAAAGTCAGCTAACGACCTTTCAGCACGAGCACGGTTTCTTTGCACAGCAACATCTTTGCTAGTGTTTACAAATACCATATGTATTTCAAACCCCGCATCCTCTAAAGCCTTCATCTTTTTAGTTGTAGCTTTGTACGATGCCCCTGTGCCATCAACTACCATACTTTCTTTTGCGGCTGTATTGTTTGCTAAATCTTCTTCCGCAGCTTTTCTAGCTTTCCAGCCCAACTTAGCTCTTAGTGATCTTTCTTCTTTATTATAAGTTTTTTCATCACTAGCTAAACCAGCTTCCTTTATATACTTTTCTAAATAAGGATCTTGATTAACTAATCTATAACCTTTATCTGTTAAGCCTAATGCTTTTAAAGTGCTAGATTTACCAGAACCTGGGCCGCCAACCATAAATACGGCAGTGGGTCTGCTTATAGAAAAGCGCATAGAAGTTTGCATACCGTCTTTTGCTCTTGAAGCATTAACCGTATCTATGTTTAATTCCGCTTTATATTGCTCAACTAAATCTTTGTTATTAAGATGATCTTTTAAACTTTGTAATTTACCATTTAAGGTTGTAGTAGAAAATATTTTTTCTTGAGCAGTAGAATCAAGAGCTCTCATTCGCTCAATACCTGACTTATTGGTGTTAACAAGCACATCAATAAAAAACGCTGTTTTTGAATCCGTAGCCCATAATGTATTTTTTTGAAATAAATTTCTTACAGCCTGTCTTGCATTAACGCTTAAATCTCCAAATTGATCAAGATTAAAATCATCATTTAAAGCTATCGCAACAATATCAAAGCTTAGCGCGCTGTTAGGGTATACATGCTCTAAGTAAGTTTTTCCCGAAACTCCACTAGAAATATACTCAAGCTGCCCTAATGCTCTAAACCCCCCTGTGTATGCTGAATCATTTAACATTTGCACAAAACGAAAAGCATTTTCAACACTTAAAGTTTCGTTTTTAACTGCAAGAATAATTTTACTAGCTATACCTTCTGCTAGTTTTCTATTAACTAAGTTTGCCTGTTGTATATCGGTGGCTAACCCTGTAGACGCAGTGTTAACAGCTGTACTACTTCCTTGCTGCGCTTCTTTAACTCTTTTATGCAAACCTAAGCCGGTTTGGTATCTTTCTATTTGACTCGCTTCCCACTCACTTAATATTGAAGCATCAGTAGATAACCCCCCCGCAGCTGATTCAGCAGCTTCGGCTATTTTCTGATTTCCGAGTATATTACCACCTCCAAAAGCGGCTATGTCTCTTGGATTTATTTTTAATACAAAATCGCTAATTTCTTTTTCATAGTGCTTTAAAGAAACTATAGCTTCAGCGTCTCCAGCTTTTATTGCTTTGTCTAAATTTTTTAAACTTTTATATGTTTGATAAAAACGCTTGCCTTCTTTATCTTTTTTATTAAAAAACGGAAGATCAGAGTTTCTCATTAAATCATCAAACCTACCTCTTCCAGTATATTTTAATAAATCTAAAGAATTTAAATATTCAAGAGTGCCAAATACTTTTTCAAAATTAACTTTTGATAAATCTAATTTTTTTCTTTTCCCAAAATCTATTATTTCTTGTATATACTCTTGCTTAAAGTTTCCTTTATTATTTTCATCTTCGAGGTCAGTTGGTTTAAAAGTTGAATAGGCTTTTAAGACAGTTCTCCAAATTTCTAAACCGCCTCTAAGAGCTTCTGCATTTTCTACTAATCTTGCTTCGGCTCTAGTAAATCCTTTAGAAAATTTAATATTGCCACGTTCTAAATCAAGACCTAATTTTTGAACATGGTTTTCAAATATCTCTACCCCTAATCTTTCCTGATTAGCATCAAATGCTTGGCGTATAGAGCTATTAACGTCTTGCATTTCTTGATTTATAATTTCTATAGCTAGTTCTTCAGCAATAGCCTTAGCAAGAGATTCTTTTTTACCGCGCAATGGATTGCCCTTTTCATCAAGAATAAAAGATAAAAAGGTTTTGTCATCTATTTTTGTAGAGGCATTGGGTAATCTGCGGACTAATTCGGCCCCAGATGTTCTACCCGCTTTGTCTGTATTAGTAGTTTCTCTATCAATTTTTTTACCTTTCCAATCACTAGTAAACACACCGTTTACCTGCTTTTGTACCGCGGCTGGGAGTGCGGACATTAAGTAAGTGGTGGTCATGTTTTCAAGAATAGCTTTCTTATTGTCCGTTAAGAATCTTCTAAGCACACCGTCTTTTTTACCGCCCATTGCTTTTTTCAAGTCAATGTCCACTTGCTTGCCTAAAGCCAACCTTAGCTCATTTACCAAAGGAGTAACTGTAGTATTTTTAGATATCGGCGCGTCAATTCGGTTTTTAAGTGTGCCTACTATTCTAGGTATTTTAGCTAATACATTTTCAATAAGTTCAGGCGTAGCAATACGACTGTTTAAAAGAGGTCTGTATTCAGGTTTTTCAGCTTCCGCACGCTCCTCTATTTGTTCTGTAGTAGTAACATCAGCCGCAGATCCTTTAAGGTCATCTATGTCGCTCTGGTTAAAGTCTTCAACAATATCGTTTTTACCTTCGCCAGAAGCCTTAAGCATATCTTTAATACGGAAACTAATACGGCCATTTATATAACCGTACAATGTACCGCGTCCGTCAAACTTATTTATATCTCCATTAGAGTATAGTCTATAAATGATATCGCTATTAGCCTCGTCCATGTCAAACTGTAGCCCCTTAATAGAAAGCTTAGCTAACTGTGCTTGTATCATTCCTGGAAGCACCCGTGCAATAAGAGGTGAGTTAGGATCAAAGAAGTCCATGTTTGAACTTACTTTTTCTAATACCTGCTTAGCCCTATCCGCTTGTTTTGATATATCAGCATCTTTGCTAAACTGAACATTTTTTATAGCTGCTTTAAATGCGGATTTAGATTTAGGGTCAATTTTTAATTTTCCTTGTAAAATCTTTTTTGTCATTGGGTTTAAAATACCCGTGTCAAACGAAGCATTAAAAGCCTCTATAGCAGCTAAAACATCCTTACCGGATTTTATACTTGTAATAGCTTTTTTGCCGGGGAACATTTTATTCCACCGCGAAAGAAGCTTACCTTGCAATGTTTTATTAGCGTTAGTTTTTAAATCTTTATCTCGTGCAAGCTCCATTGCACCAACTAAATACTCTTCGGCTACAGCAGGATCATTTGATAGTTTGCCATATGTACTTTCAATTACACTAAATTTATTTGTGGCTAATTGTCCATACGTGCTTACGAAATAATCTATTAAGTCTTGTGTAATTCCTATAAAATCACCGTCACCTTCGCGCAGCTTTTTAAATAAAGTCGCGTGTGCCGCTTCGTGCGCCTCCACTGATTTATTTCTTTTAGCACCTTCTTCTGTGGTAATAGTAAACGGCAGGCCTTGATCTGTGCCTGCAAAAAATCCGTTTACATCTTCTTCATTTTCAGCAACATCTAATTCTTTGTTTAGCTCTACTTTTTGCTCGTCAGACAAATTAGATTTTTCAACTAAGTCTCGTGCCTCTAGCAAAGCTTCTTCTATAGTTTCTGTTTGAATAACTTTGTAATCTAAATCAGAGTTGGCAACTGCTTCCATATGCAGCTGTTTTGCTCTTGCTCTACCTTTTGAAGATTCGCTATTATCTAAAACGTCGTCTTTACGAGATTCTAATTTTGCTATTGTATTGGCATGCTTAAGTATTAAACTTTTCTTTTCAGCCTCATTAAGATTTTTATTGCTATTTATTCTATCAATAGCGTCTTTAGCTTTGTAAATTTGGCTGTCTACGTTTAATAAAATATTTTTATCACTGTCGCCTAATTCGTCAATACGACCCTCAGCGCGTCTCATTGACTTAAGATTTTCTTTAAGAAGCGCATCTGCCTCTTCTTGTAGCAATGCAGTAGCATTAATTACGTCAGGGTTTTCTAAACCACCGTTCTCGGTCATTTTGTTTATCCTGTTTGTAATTTCAATTATTTTTTTACTGTTTCTACTTGCCGCCGCTTGTTCGTTGCCCGTTGTAGCAGCGCTATATATATTGCTAACTAACCCTGGCGCACCAAAGCCTAAGCCAGACATTACTGCTCCGGAAAGGTAAGATTCCCCAAGGCCTTCCCACATTGATATGTTTTTGCCTAAAATAACTTTATCAGCAAAGTTGCTTATAAATTGAGAACCTAGTTCAGCCGAACCTTCTTTATTTAAATTAACACCCCAAGTTTCAATAGCCTTTAAAGTGGTCATTGGCTTGTTGGTTAGCGGTGTACCTTTTAAATCAAAAGCTTTTTTAACTGCTTTTCTAGCACCTTGAAATTGAGTTAATGAAACTCTTTCGGTAACATATTCACCAACACCATAAAGTAACCCACTGCCGTAAAATTGTAGTGGTGTATATTTAGCGCCCTCCCCCATTTCTTCGCGAAGGTCTATAAACTTTTGCCCAGAAGCACTTGCTGAAACCAAGTACAAGCCAACTCCTGGCATAGAAGCGGTAACAGCTGTATTAACAGCTTGCTCTGAAAATAAGTCTAACGTAAATTCTAAAAAGTCTTCAACTGATTTTATTTTACCTATTTCTTGTCTTTTTTCAATCCGTCCTGTTATTTTTTCAGCCTCATCTCTAAGTGCTGTAGCTGCTTTATTTAAAGGTGTATCCTCAGATAAAGAAGCATACACAGGAGAATAAATAGGATTAGATAAGCGTACAGCTTCGTCAGCAACTTGAGTAAGCCCTGAGGCCATATTAAGAACAGCCGAAGTTACTCTGCCTCCCGCAATATCTAAGTTATCATATGATCTGCCAGACAAATCAACTAACTCTTGAACAGTTTGTCCTTGCTCAATTGCTTCGGCTAATTCTGTGTCAGTTTGTTTATAGGTGTTTAATACATTATTATAAGAAGTTGATACATTGTTATAGGTTGTAACGTCTTCTTCTGTTATTGACTCTGGATCGTTATCGTATTTATCCTGTAAGGTATTTAGTGTTTCGGCAGCAACAACTAAATAAGTTTCTTGTGCAGCTCGATCTGCAGAAAGAGCATCAATACGTGCAAACTCTTTTTCTTTAGATTTATTTATTTCTGATACAAGCATAGCTCTTTGAGCATCGCCTTCATCTACACCACCAAATTTTGCCAAGCCACTTAAATGCTTTTTAATTCTACCTAGTGGACTGTAAATTGCATCGTCAAAATCTTCAAGAATTTCTTCTGCTTTGTCGTTTATTAAGCTTTTACGTTGGGCATTTAAATATAAAGACTTTGCTTTTTCTTCAATCGTAACATAATCTGCCCCTTCTCCTAATTGATTTTTAGCGGGCTCAATGTAATCATCATATACTCGCGTTTCATAAAAGCCACCAGTTGCCGACATTGTACCTCTAGCGGTTTCTGTCATTATAGGCACACGTGTTACTTCATCAATGCCTTTTTCTAAATTTAAAAACTCATCAGATACATCAATGTTTCTTAATCTATCTGCGGCTTCCTGAACCCGCTGCTCCTCTTTTGTAGCCATGTTAGACACTATAGGCAAGTCAGGCAAAGAAGTGCCATAAGCTGCGCCCATTCCCATGTAAGACTCTTCGCTCTCAACTACGGGTGACCCCAAAGAAATATCGCCCGAACTGGATTCCCCAGCGGACGTTTCTGTATTCTGATTCGCCGGCGGGTCTGTTTCCGTCGAATCGTTCTGCTTTCCCTCACTAGACCAACCAAAAGTAGAGGCCCAATCATTTAATTCCATACCCGCAGCAGAAGCATTCGCCTCCGCTTCTTCTAAAGATAACGTCTGGTTATTTTTTGTGTACATTATAATGTATTTATTTAATGCCCGCTTTTCTTAAAAACTCGTCTTGACTATCGTCAATTTTTATTATTTCTCTACCTGGCACTGGAACAAAAGTAGTTATACCGTCGGTAGTTTGGTATTTTCCAATTTTATAGCCAGCAATAGCTTTGCCTGTATTTTTACCATCTTGATCAATTACAGGGTTACCATCAGCGTCTATTCCCATTCCTATATTGCCCCCTGATAAAGATCCTAATGTAGCACTTCCGTTTTCAAAATTGCCAAAAGCCGCTGTCTGAGCTTTATTAAGACCAGTTGAATCTTTTACTCTGCCCCCTTTTTTATTGCGCACTCTTTCCTTTTCAGCGTATCCTTGATTAGCAACGTCCACAAGCGCGCTAACCATAGCGTCTTTAACTTGCATACGTGTTCCAGCAATATCTTCTGGGTTATAAGCAATACCGCTTAAATCGATGCCGCTACCCTTAAAGTCCCCCGCTAGTATAGATTTTAAGGTATTAGGATCGCTAAGCATTCCTTCCACCTGTGATCCTATCAGCTGGATTTTTGTATCGTTAAGCTTTTGCCCGGCAGAATAAAGGTTGTTAGTAGTGGTTAAAAGACTATTCATTGTTTTATAGTCTTTCATCATTGGCTCTTTATAATCTTTATAAGATTGTGATTCACCGTTTACTTCAAACATTATGTGCCCGCCTTCCCCAACTGAGAAAGAAGCAGGCACTTCAGGGTCTAAACCGTATAAAGATGCAGCAGTCTGTATTTCTGATCCAGAGGCAGCGTTAGAATAAAGGTCAGCTTGATGTGTTTCAGCAAATCCTTTTTTAGCGTCTTTATACGACTTAACTTCTTCAGATAAATTAACGAAGCTACGGTTGACTCCGTTCATGATATCTGCGTAATGTTGGTACTCAGGGGAAGAGGCATCGTCAATCTTTGCAATCTCGTTTGCAGCATTAGCGTAAATGCCACGTTGAGAAACTAAGAAACCTCGCATTGCTGAGGTCTGCTCAGGTGTAAGCCCATCTAAATCAATATCTGATTTTAAATTTTCAATGTATCCGTTTACTCGCGATTTTGTTGCTTGCTTACGTTCTCTTTCTTTTATATAGAAGTTTTCCCCTTGTACTGGGTCAGGCACATTAATAGCCTCTGCATAATTTACAAAGCCTTCAGATTTTGCTACAAAGCCAGCGCCTTTTATTAAATCACTATTTGCCATAATATTATTTACCTAGATTACCTGTAACCCCGGCAGCACCCTCACCCGCCTGTGCCATGGCAGCTTGTGCGGCGAAGGCTGGATTAGATTTTATTGCGGCGCCCGCTATTTGTCCAACTCCACCTACTATAGCCTGGGTTGCTTGTTGACGTGCAAGGTTTGCAGCACCAAGTCTTTGTTGACTCATTCCTAATTCTGTTTCGTATTGCTCGCGCTTCATTGATCTTGAAATCAAATCGCCTTCACGTTCCATAGATTGTAATTGACCAGCCATTTGCGCTTGTGCTTTCTGATTGCCAGCTTCTTGTCTTGCAATATCAGCTGAAGCACTCTGCGCGTTTTGAGCTTGTTGACCAGCCATTGCTTGAGCTAAAGCAGCAATACCACTACCACCCGCAGCACCTTTCATGCTTTGCATAGTATTAGCCATGCCTTGCGCTTGCTGTTGAGCCGCGAAGTCTGCTGCCTGCGTGTTTACGGTAAGGTCTTCATAAACATTCTCCATATTAGCATATGGGTTTGACAAGTCTTGCTGCTTGAATCGGGCCATGTTAGCATCAAATTCACCTTGAGCATCTTTTTGCTCTTGCTTTCTTTGCTTATGACCTATAATACCGGAAGCAATTCCCACGCCTCCTTGGATTACGCTGTCTATTAAAGCCATTCGTATTATATTAAGTTATTATTCATTATTACGTATTATTCACTGCTGATAAACACCTCGGAGTTAACAGCAAAGAGCTCTTTTTTGTCCGAGCTAGTTGTTTTCATTTCAACAGATGCATGGTAACCTATTACACCAGAAGTATTCTTTTCAGAGTCTTTTGCAAATAACATAAAATTACCA
>VMHT01165386.1_pt1 | contig 10391 bp, 11 predicted proteins | sample 4693611 | NCBI WGS metagenome assembly VMHT01 (sample SAMN12280063, study PRJNA550983) | marine metagenome | isolation source: seawater sampled from same location over 5 years 0.02-0.2 micron viral filtrate | place: USA: collected off the coast of southern California halfway between the port... ...
CACCGTCCAGTTTTGCGGGACCAGCCTCAAGAGGCTGGCAAGGTGTTGATCCATGTCTTGCATTTTGTTACGGTATTCATCCGAAACGGTCCCCCATTTATGGCCAACTTTGTCCGGTCCAGAAAAGTGTGCAGCAATGACGTTGTGACGGTCTGAGGCGAGCCACTGCTCTAGAATATCTCCAGTGGCTTGATCTCCCTCGTAATAATCAGCATGGCCCTCAAAGGTATTGACGAATTCTATCTCGTCATGGTCTCCATACATGTTGCCCATCACATAACTCCCAATCATGCCGACAGAATACCGATTGGAATCGGCGGCGAGTAACCACGGATCGGCACCACCAGGGTGGCCCATATTGAAATTCTTGAGGCCGTCTATCGGAGCATTTGGCACGCCAGTCATCATCTCTCGAACACAGGTGGCCGAGAGTGTGAGCGGACCGGTTGTGATGGACAGGACGGCACTCTCATCCATCGCATCAACCAAATTGGGCATCATAGAGACATCCCTCATGATGTTCTCACCCACGCCGTCGAGCACCACCAAGAGGTAGCCTTCCGTTTCAGCAGAGAGGGTCTCCGGAAAAGCAACCACCGACGTGGGCTGTTCCGGTTCAAGAAGCACGTATGGAGCCGTGACCGTGAGGGGTAACAGCATAAGAAGCAACAACGCCCAAATCCATCGCCTGGGAAGGCTTCCCGTGTTGGAATTGGTTTCCATCGATCCCAAAACTCCTTCAAACGATGTTTTCCAAACTCGCGGTTTTCCAAACTGGCAAATACTCCTCGCCCGTTGGTTTTAGGGCGAACGAAATTACATATATGGGCTTCGGGTGGGGTTGTTTAGGTGATACGAAATGAACCGAAATCTCACAGCTCTCTCGTTGATGACACTGTTGCTTGCTGCCTGCGTACCTGGATGCCTGTTTTCCTCTGAAGCAGAGTACACGACGTGCTCCGACGATGACAACTGCTTGAAAATAGCCTTTGAAGTCAAAGAAGAATACCAAAACACCGATGAAAACCCACAGAAACTCGGGGATCGACTCGGCGAATTGATGGGACAGGAGGTTGAAATCTACCCAGTCGCCAGCGCCGCTGCCACCATTGAAGCGCTCCGGTTCGGCAACGCCGACATTGGTTTCCTCGATGGAGGAGCCGCTTGGTTGAGTTGGAACGAGTACGGCCTCGAAGTCGCCGCTGCCGAGCAGAAAGCAGACGGCCGTGCTTACTATCACGCTGTGGCATGGGTCCACAAGGACTCTGATATGGCTCAAGCCAGCATGAACGGAGACGTTGACCAGGCTCTTACGCTCATGGAAGGCAAAATCTCCTGCCACACATCGGCACTCGGAAGCTCAGGTATGTTGTTGCCAATGGGCTACCTCATCAACAACAGCTACATGGACGTCGTCGGCGATGTGAACGAAATTGATTCCCTTCACGACACCGTGACCAACCACTTCTCGGAGGACTCGAGCATTCCCGACAGCGGAACCCCTTACTACCGCTACATCGGTTCACTGCGCTGCCTCGCTGAGCACACGCTCGGTGACGCTACGGATTACATCTCGTTCGCCAAAGACCCAACGGTGCCCGACTATTGTGGCGAAGACCCACAAGATTGGTGTTTTGAGGGCGATTTCACTTCAACTGAGGACTTTTACCCCATCGGTGGATACAAGGAAAACGGAGAGATTAACACACCCTTCGGTAAGGCTCCAAGCCACCCCGTGATGTACAACCCCGATGTGTTTACAGCCGCAGAGGTCCAAGCGTTGCAGGATGCCTTCACCACCATGAGCAGCAACGACGCTGACCTCGCGATTCTTGATGATGTTCTCAGCACACCCGGCATGACCATCATCGACACGGAATCCCACCTCGGCTCCTACGGCGATGCCATTGGAGACGTGCCAGGAATTACCGCCTACTTCAACTCGAAAATTTCGAAGACCAGTTCATCCTCGAGCAACAGCGACACACCATGGGGAATCATCGTACCATCGGTGCTCATCGTTGCGGGAGGGGCAGTCTTCTACTTCACTCGAGTCAAACCATCAGCACCGACCGCACCTGCTTCACCCCAAGAAGTGACCTCAGAGGCTCCGACCGAGGAGTAATGCGGCATGCTAAGACCCCGCATCACGACAGTTGTTCTCACCGCTCTTTTCGTTCTCGCTCCGCTAAGCGGGTGCTTTGGAGCGGAGGAAGAAGAACCTGCAGGATTTGACTGGGGCTCACGAAGTCAACCCGAATGTGATCCGGTAGACATCAACATCACATGCAAAGAATACCTCTCCGGTTTCACTACGCCAACAAACTCACTGCATCATCCAACAGAAAATGAAATTTGGATATCGGACCTTGACGGCCGGATTGTTGCCTGGAATGGTGATGAAAAGCGGCTTGTCGCCAACATCAGTTCGCTGATTTCAAACTGCCACACCGAGGCTGGACTCCTCGGATTTGCGTTCGCCTCGGACTTTGTGAATGCATCACAAATTCTCTTCACTTACATTGGGACGGCCAACTGTGAGACAAAGGAAGTCACCAACTTATTCCTGGCCGTCGGGGACGTAAACGACGGTGTGGTGGTCCCCGATTCCATTCAGGTGCTGCGCGAAATCGAACAACCTTACCGAAACCACAACGGTGGACATCTGCTGGCACTTGGCAACCATACCTACCTCTGGGGTATTGGAGATGGTGGGGGTTCAAACGACCCCCAGGGCCATGGTCAAAACAGCACCTCATCCCTCGGGACCATCCAACACTTCCACTACGCTAGCGGGACCATCGCCCCGGTCCACAACACCACGGGAACCGACCAAGATTACACGCTTCACCAGGGGCTAAGAAATCCATGGAAATTCGATGTAGATGACGAAAGGCGGCTTTGGATTGCTGATGTGGGACAGAATTGCTTTGAGGAAGTCAGCATGGTTCCTGTACTACAACCCACCAATTTTGGATGGTCTGAACGCGAAGGAAACCGAGAATTCACCGACCCAAACGATTGCACAAAACCACCCAGCACACCGCCCGAAGGCATGACTGACCCTGTGGTGGTGTACGAACATCAAGACGGGCGCTGCTCCATCAGTGGAGGGTTGTACATGGACTGGGGGCCAGAGCCATGGCAAGATGGCTACATATACGGTGATTTCTGCAGCGGCGATATTTGGCTCACCGTGGATAAAGGACAGGGCCAGTGGGAAGGAGAATTGCTTCTGGACACCGATACATTACTGGTTGGGTTTGGCCGTGGATTAGAAGATGAATTGTTACTCTTCACGTGGGGCGGCACCATCTTCGAAATTGATGTGTACACATCGTAGATCGAAAGGGCGCAAGAACATCCATCGGTGCCGTTCAAACAAGGCAGGCCAATATGGCGGCACGGGCGTGAGGCTCCAAGCGTGGTTCGATGTGTTTGGGTTTCGCACCCGGACCGATGATGCCCAAACCAACCGGCTTGTCGTGCTTGAGTTGGAGTTCAAGGATGGTTTTGATGACGGCTTGGCCCATGGCAAGGCCGTGTTGAGTTTCGCCCTTCTCGATGATACCGAGGCAGGCTGCCGAATCGTGAGAGGCGAGGAGGCGGTCGAGTGCTAGCGGAACTTCCATGGAACCAGGAACCCAGACGACCTCGCCAACCGTGAGTCCGTGCTGTTCTGCCTCGTCGGTGGCAAAGGCCAGCATTCGCTCAACTTCTTCTCGATGAAACGATCCACACACCAGTCCAACTCGCTTGCTCATGCATGGCCACCTCCGTTCTCCTGTTTCATCATTCGTTCGACGGTCGCTACAATGGTTTGTGTCATGGCGTCGATTTCGATGTTGACCAGCTCGCCATCCGCTGCCGAGCCAAAGGTCGTTAATCGAAGTGTTTCAGGAATCAAGTGGATGTTAAACCGGTTTTGATGGACTTCGCCAATGGTCAACGAAGCACCGTTCAGTCCGATGTATCCTTTTTCGTGAATGTATTTCATCATGTTTTCAGGTGCTTCGAGAGCTATATCGAGGCCTTCACCAACTTCGGTGGACGTCGTGATCTCGCCCAACCCCATGATGTGCCCGGACAGCAAATGACCTCCTAACTCATCACCCATTTTCAGTGAGCGCTCAACGTTGACAGAATCACCCACCTTGAGGTGGGAAAGGTTGGTGCGGTTCAAGGTCTCTTCTATGACATCAAAGGCCACGCACTGGCCGTTCATTTCAGTCGCAGTTAGGCACACACCGTTGATGGCCACGCTGGCTCCACGCTGCAATCCAGAGGCGTCAGGCAGGTCGATTTGGAAGGTCCAAACAACGCCGTTTTTTTCTATAGAGTGGATGGCTCCTTTTCCTTGAACGATTCCAGTAAACACGTTCAAGCCTCCTTCTTTTCCGCACGCTCCAAGATACGTGCAATGATTTTTCTCGTGCCGTCGAGATCGTCGCTCAATCCCTCAACACGCACAACTTCGATGTCCCCATATCCCCGCTCCAAGAGGGCGTTGCGGATGTTGTCTTCAGCGTGCTCTTGGTCATAACCAAGGGCGATGACATCGGGTTTGATTTCGGGAAGAATATCAAAAATAGGTACGTCCGGGGGATTGCCGACCACCACGGCGTCGACCGGTTTGAGGCCCGATACCATTCGTTGACGAAGGTCCTGATTGGTGACCGGCTCATGCTTTCGCTTCCGTACGGTATCGTCATGCGCAACAACGACGGTGAGATGGTCTCCAAGCGATTTGGCCTGTTCCAAGTAGTGAAGATGACCAGCGTGAAGCAAATCGAACACACCGACGGCAAGAATGCGCTTCATGGGACCACCGTACATGGGTTATGCTGTTGCTTCATGAGGATGACGGTGGAACTCAAAGCCCCAAAGCAGCCACCACGTCTGCACCTTCAAGGAAAGGAATGCCATTGGATTCGGCCCATGCCCGTGCATCGGCCACCGAAAGTGCATGATCGCCGTCAGGTTGCAGCATTTCAGCACCAATGACCACAGGCGTTTCCCCAGAGAGACGAGCAAGGCCAACGGCCAGCTCGGTGTGCCCTTGACGCACGCTGAGGCCACCCTTGGCCTCGCGGCACACCGGTATGTGACCGGGAGTCCTGAATTCCTCTCCCAATCGTTTCATAGCGGTTTCAACGGCTACGCTGTCGGCTAAGCAATCGGTTGCTAACTCGGCAAATCGGCGGGTCGTGAGGGCACGGTCTTGGTCGGTGATGCCGGTGTAGGTCTCCCGATGATTTATCGAGAGGGTGAAGGCAGAACGGGCATCGTACCGAAGGTCATTGGTGATGAGGTGACTGAGCACTGGATTTCGTTGGACCAGGTCGTCCGTGGTATGGAGGTCCTGAAGGAATGGGAGGTCGAAGGTTTCGCCGACTTCATCCCCGATCGCAAGGAAAAGCAATCCACCACAATCTTGCCTCAGTTGCCGCATCGTTGCTGGCGTGGCCATCGCTGCGGGGAAAAGAAGGTCGGTTTCACCCTCCCGCTTTTCTGAATCAAAGAGGCACACGGGTTGACCCGCTTGGAACGCCTCAACAGCACGGCGAACGTGTGGCTCCATGTCGGTCGCTTCGGTCTCACCTTCATGAAGAGTCGTATCCGTTCACTCTTGAAAGGAACCGGCTCCACGAATTAGCGGACAGCCAACAGAAAGACATTATCATGTGATGTCCCTTGGGTCGGTTTCGGGGGGGGAAGAAGATGCCAGTGAAACTCGGTCCAGCAGGTGTTCCACTCTCCTGCAAAGGTCGCACCATCGTTGAAGGAATGGACGACATCATTTCTCTCGGGCTTGAAACCATGGAGGTGCAAACGGTCCGCATGGTGGCACCTCAACACTTTGAGCAATACTGGCAGGCTGGCGTCTTGGCCAACAAAACCGACTTTGAGATGAACATCCACGGTCCGTATTACTCGGAACTCCTCGGTGGAAAAGTTGAGCGGGGGCGATCGCTAGCAAAAATCGAAGCAACCCTTCAGGCAGCCCGCACCATCAATGCCCGCCACATCACACTCCACGCTGGTCATTACGGCGAGTTTGGACGAGGCCATGCTGCGAACCAGCAGGTCGCCAACGTCTATTCTGGCATCGTCGACCGTATTCATGAAATCTGGCATGACGATGAGGATGAATTCCCCGTGTTCCCGTGGATTAAAGACGGAACGCCGTCCAAAATTGGTGTTGAAACATCGGGTCGCCAAGAACTGTGGGGCAGCCTCGAAGAGGTGCTTGAAGTAGTCAACCACGTCGAAGGCACCGTCCCCGTCCTCAACATCGCCCACATCCATGCAAGGGGCCACGGGCAAATGCGAACTTCGGAAGATTACGGTGAACTGTTTGACAAGGTTCGAGAAAGCATTGGAACCAAACAATTCTACTGCCACTTCTCCGGGGTTGAACACCGAACGGGCAACGCTATGCATTACACGCAAATCAAAAAATCCGACCTCAATTTCGAGCCGTTGGCTGAATTCATCGTTGAGGACGGTGGCTGGCTTGACATCACGCTCATCTCCGATTCTCCTCTCCTCGAGCACGACGCCATGTACATGATGCAGAACATCGAGAAGTCCCGGCATAAGCAACTTGAGCGCAAAGCCCGAGAAGACCGACGGCGAGCCCTCTCCCTGCAAACCGGGAAGAGCGAGGAAGAACTTCGCACCAAAGAGACACAAATCGCCGCTGCCCGCACCGCTATCCCTGCTGGAGCACCTGCCACCGAGGCGCCTTCTCCCAAGGAAGAAGCGCCTAAGGCAGAACCTGCCAAAGAAGAAAAGCCTGCGGCCAAGGCAAAAAAAGAAGCAAAGAAAGACACCAAGGCTAAGGAGAAATCCGAAGAGAACGTGTTTGACTTTGATGAAGAAGACGACGATTTGTTCTGAGTGGCCCGTTCAACTACGCCCTCAAATCCTCACTTTCGTTCTGGATGTTGCCCGAAATGGTATAAACCAACGAAGGGGCGAAGTCAACGATTGACATGGCGCACATCGCAGTGTTGGGATTAGGGAATTGGGGTACAGCCATCGCTCGGTTGTGGCTTCTTGAAGGACACAAGGTCAAAGGATGGACCATTGAACAAGAGGTCTATGAATCCATCATGATGGAGAGTGTGAACCAAAAATACTTGTCCGATTATCCTGTTGAAGGATTGGACGTCACCATGCACCTTGAAGAAGCGATTGAAGGCTGTGAAATCGTCGTACTCGCAGTTCCATCATCTGTGATTTTGGACGTGATGGAGGATGTACTCCCTCACCTCCAACCCGGCCATGTCTTGCTGGATTTGGCCAAAGGGTTGGCGCCAGGTAAGCAATTGATTTCCGAAGCCATTCACACCCGCCTCAAGGAAGAAGGAAAAACCAACCCGCTGGCGGTACTGACTGGCCCAACCATCGCTCCAGAGGCTGCATCAGGTGTCATGACAACGGCGCTCGTGGCCAGCGAGGACCAAGCCATCGCTCAACGCCTCGCCCAAACCCTTAGCACGCCGAGTTTCATTCTCCATCCTGCCAGCGATCCTGTCGGAGCGGAACTTTGGGGCGCTTACAAAAACGTGGTCGCTCTTGCCTGCGGCCTGGTTGACGGTCTGAAACAAGTCGGCGATTTGGGAGGAGACAACCTCAAGGCGGCGATTTTTATGTCGGGCTTCAAGGAAGGCTGCCTTCTTTTGGCAGAGCTGGGGGCCCGTGCTGAAGTGGCCTTTGGGCCAGCTGGCCTTGGCGACATGTACGTCACGGCCACTTCACCTCACGGTCGAAATCGAACCATGGGTGAAAAATTGGGCACTGGCCTTTCGCTCGAAGAGGCGCTTGAGAAAATGCACATGGTCGCTGAAGGGGTCCGTGCGACTCGGATGTTCGTGGAACGAGCGGAAGATGCCGGACTGAACATTCCGTTTACAAAGGCCCTCAACACCCTTCTCAATGGAGACATCGACGCCGAAGAGTGCTGCCGGCGCATGGTCGCCCTTGGGTGAGGACCATCGGTGACATTTTGAATTGAGGCCTCGTGCTCTTCTCATGGCCGACGAGATCACCGAGTTTGAAGCCAAGTTGTTGAAGTGGCTCGTCAAGAGCGATTTTCACATTCAGCCATGGTCCACCAAAGATGCGGCGAAGGCGTTCAAAGTCTCTGAAGATGAAGTCTACGACGCCGTGGCTGCCCTGACGAAGAAGGCCCCCGAGCGGATTCAAATCTTCTACAAGAACGGCTCGCTGCACATCGCAGCGGACAATTGAATCACTCCGAAGGCTCTGATTGGGAATCGTCTTTGAACGAGCGCAGCAACAAGTTCATCCACGTTGGTCGTCGGACATCGCCTTGCTCGTTGACAAATGAACGAGCCATAAATGAAATCAAATCGATGATGATGACCACTACAAAGATCAGGATGAGCAACGCAAAAACCTTGTCGTACTGGAGGAATTTAAGGTAGTTGTTGATGTAATATCCAACGCCACCAGCACCGACGATGCCGATGACCGTTCCATGGCGAACGTTGTACTCAAACATGAAAATAAGTTGACTGAGTAAATGGTTACTGTTCTCAGGAATCACGATATTGGCAGTGATGCTGGTGCTTGACAATCCCATGGCGCGCCCGGCTTCGAGGGAACTGCTGTTCATTCCTTCAAAGGTCTCGTACTGAAGCTTACCGAGGTAGCCAACCGTGTAGAAGGTCATGGCCAGCACCCCGGAGAGCGGACCAAAACCGATAACGATGACGAAAATGATGGCCCAGATCAGGCTTGGAAGGCTGCGGATGGCCGACAAAAGAATTCGAACTGGAACCGAGATCCAGACCGATTGGAGGTTGCGGGCAGCGAGAGGAGAGAGGAGAATAGCACCAAAGAACCCCAGGATGGTAGAGACAAAAGCAATTTTGAGTGTCTCAACCATGCTGATGTAGCCAACCGAACAAAACACCTCAATCTTGGATTCACACACGGGATACGACCGAGCTTCAAGGACGCTCCAATCAGGGGGCCACATGCTTTCGGTAAAGAACACATAGAGATTCTCGAAACCACCGCTAAAGCGACCCCAATCACCGTCAGCAAGGTCGCCCAAAACAATCAGAGCAAAGGCGCCAAGCGCTGCGAGAACGCCGTAGAGAACCCCCTTCATTCCTCTTCGCCTCCCTTTTGCAAAGCGACCCATGCTTTGACGGGCATGTCAGAAAACTTGCCATCCACCAGTTGCCAAATTCGTGTGGCGTACTTGATGGCGTGCTCGGCATGGTGTTCCACCATGATGAGACTGCTGCCCTTCGCCAGCAAAGGAAACACGGCTTCCATCACTCCTTGGGCGTTGTCATCGTCAAGCTCACTCAGAAATTCATCGGCCAGGATGAGTTGAGGTTGTTGAGCCAAGGTCCTTGCGGTGGCGACACGTCGCTTTTGACCACCGGAAAGGCGACGCACAGGCTCGTCGGCTTTGTCTTGCATTCCAACCGCTTCCAAGGCCTCCATGGTCTTCTTTCGCCGTTCTGCGTACATTGAAAACGACCACTTCATCCGTATTCCGGCCCCAAGCGAAACGTTGTGTCCCACGGTCCCATGTCGAACGAGACCGAGGTTTTGCGGGATGTAGCCCAGTCCGCCCTTGGAGTCAACGTTCGCTTGGCTTGAACCGCTCAATGGCATGACCAAACCAGCAACGGTTCGAAGGAGTGTTGTTTTTCCGATGCCGGAGGGGCCAAGAACAGCGATGATCTCCCCTTTTTTGACGTCGACGGAAATAGCATCTGAGAGAGGTTCGTTGTAACCGATGACGAGGTTCGAAATGGACAGAAGGGGTCGTTCCATCTCATCCCACCTCATGCCTTCCACGGAGAAGACCTTTTCAAGTTTAGTCATCCCTAAAAATCTCAGGCGTTTGACGAAGTGGCCTTCTTTCGAGCCTCTTTCACCATACGAACCAACTCGACACGGGCCTCATCAGGAGTGGAAACTTCGTTATTGAAGGCAAGACGGATGGGGTGGGTTCCTGTCGGAAGAACGGCGTCCATTTCGAAACCGTATCGGTCAATACCGGTCATGACGGCCGATTCAACGTCTGTTGCTTGACTCATCGTTTGACAATACAAGACCATGGCGTCGGCGTGGTCTTCATTCATGTGTTCGATGATATCGTGTGCATGGTCGTTGAGCGGGTCGGGTTCAGCCGAAATCCAGTCATCGTGCTCAAACCACGACATCTTTCCGAATCCGCCAATGTATCGAATGGATGACACCTCTAGCCCGAAGAAAAAGAAATCCCGGAAATCGACATAAGCACTCGCTTGGGGATGATGAAGAAGATAGGTCGCCCTCGCCCCTTCGATGTCTGCTTCCTCAAGCTTCTTGCATTCACCAACCAACGTGACCCG
>VMHT01023696.1_pt1 | contig 10389 bp, 10 predicted proteins | sample 4693611 | NCBI WGS metagenome assembly VMHT01 (sample SAMN12280063, study PRJNA550983) | marine metagenome | isolation source: seawater sampled from same location over 5 years 0.02-0.2 micron viral filtrate | place: USA: collected off the coast of southern California halfway between the port... ...
AAGCATATTTATCTTATCATAACTATAATGAAGATCACATTTACAGAAATATTATATTAAAACAATTTAATTGCACTACAGCATTATTCAAACATACTCATAGTGAAAATGTCTACGATTATTCCAAGAAAAAAAAATATTCAAATAGTTTATTTTACAAACTTATGTATGATTTAGAATTTCACTGGAGCAAATCTAGCGTAGAGATGTCAAAAAAAAATTACTCTAAATCTAGAAAGTTTTTGATTACAGGTCCTTTTTGGTCATCAAAATATTTTCAAAATAAAACAATTAACAATAGCAAAAAACAAAAAATTATTTCATTTTTTCCATCTACGCTAAATTCTCCTATTGCAGTAAATGGACCGGAGTCTCATGTTAACTTTTTAAGATTAATAAAGAAAGTTATGAAAAAATATAAAGATTATTTAATTTTCTTCAAAACAAAATCTCAAGAAAAAAATTATATAGAAAATTCATTAACAAAAAAAATATTTTTAGATTTAAAAAAAAATAAAAGATTTCGAGTTATTAAGGATTCTAGACAAGCATATGAAATTTATAATATTTCTAATTTATCGATTTCTATGCCGTTTAGCAGCTGTAGTTTAGAAGCTATATGTTCTGGAAAAAAATCTTTCTATTATAATTGTATGAACATTTATCCAAATTCTTATTTTAAAAGATTTAAAGATTTTGTTGTTAACAATGAGAACAAAGCTATGAAAAATATAAGTGTATGGCTTAAACTAAATAAATCGCAATTTAATAAAAAAAAAAAAGATTATTTTAAAATATTAAAGTTAGATAATGAGCCATCTTTATCAATAGATTTTATGATAAAAGAAATTGAAAAAAATTCATGAAAATTTTAAAAGCAGCAATAATTGGAACAGGATATGGAGAAAGAGTAATGCGTCCCTGCATTAATTTTTCCAAAAATATAGATTTAAAATATATCTACTCAAGAAATATAAAGTCCAAGTTTAAAAAGAAATATAAAAAAATAATAACAAATAGCTTAAATAAAATAAAAGAAGATAAAGAAATAAGAGTTATTTTTTTAGAAACACCACCTTTTACTCATTTAAAATACTTAAATTTTTTTTCAAAAACAAATAAACATATAATTTGTGAAAAACCATTAGCACATAATAAAAATGAGGTTAAAAAGATTATAAATCTATATAAAAATAAAAAAACTATATGTGGCATAAACCATCAATTAAGATTTGATCCTTATATTCAAGAAATAAAAAAACTGTTAAAGAAAAAAATAATCGGTAAAGAAATTTCTATTTCAATTACTCACAATACCAATAAATTTAAAGAAAAAAAAAAAGATAGTTGGTGGATGAAAAATAATTTAGGAGGTGGAGAGCTCAATGCAATTGGATCACATTTAATTGATTTAGTACAATTTATTTTTGGGGATATTTCTCAATTTAATGGTGCAATTAAAAATTATAAGAATAAAAATTTATCTATTGATTTAGGTTTTATTTTAAATCTCAAATTTCTTAAAAATAAAATTGGTCTTTTGCAATCGTCATGTAATTCAAAAAATAATAAAGGACTTAGCATAACCATAGTAGGTGAAAAAGGAGAGATTATATTAAACAATTTTAATAACTTAATTATAAAAAAAAATTTAAACAAAAAAAAAATAATTATAAAAGATAAATTAAAAAATAAAAAAAACGTTGGAATTAACCCTTGGAGACGAGCTCAAGTACATTATCTGAATCATATAACAAGTTGTATTTTAAAAAAAAAGAAATTTACAGGTTCTGAATTTAATGAAAGTTTAAAAAATGTTACTATAATGGCGATATGTAAAAAAAATCGTATAAAAATTTAAAATGAAATTAATTAGCGTAAACAAGTCAAAAATTAAAAAACCAATTCATATTGAAGACATAAAAGTTGGTCAAATTGAAAATTTTAAGATTAAAATTACGAAAAAAATTCATAATGATTTTAAAAATTTTTCTAAGGATAAAAGTCCTATTCACACCAATAAAAAGTTTTGTAAAAAAAATGGATATAAAAACGTTGTTGGTCACGCTTTTTTATTAACAACTATACTTTCAAATATATACGGTATGTATTTTCCCGGTGGTAATGAATTATGTGTTAGACAAACCTGCAATTTTAGACAGCCTTTTTTTATTGGTGACACCTTAAGATATAAAGTTAAAGTAATAAGTGTAAATAAATTAAATAAGATAATTATTCTTAATATAGAAATAAAAAATAATTCAAATTTTATGATTTTTGACGGTGAGAGCATTTTAAAACTTTCTTTAAAGGGTGATGGTCAAAAAAAATAGTTTTATAAGATTTGAAAAACAATTGTTAAGACAATTGTCAAAATATATAAGTTCTTCAGACACTCTTGCAATTGAATTTGATGTTATTAGATTCAAAAAACTTCTTAAATATAATAAAAATCAAATTGAATTTTTAAACTTTTTTTTGAGGGTTTTCAAAAAATTACTAAAAAAAAAAGGAACAATGCTTATACCAAGTTTTTCATATAGTTGGGGCAGCGAAAAAAAGATAAAATTTTATGATAAAAAAATTTCTACAGTTGAAACTGGAATATTCCCAAATTTTTTATTAAATAAAAAAGATATACTCAGAACAAACGATCCCATGTTTTCTTTTTTAATATTTGGAAAAAAGAGAAAATTTTATAATTCAAATAACAGTGATTCGTTTGGAAAAAAAAGTGTTTATGAAAAAATATTAAAAGATAATGGAAAACTTATTTCATTTGGATTACCTAAATTTGACCCTACTTTTGTACATTATGTTGAACAATATTTTGATGAAAATATTAAAAAAATTAATTATAGAAAAAAAATAGTTTTCACTGGTTTTAAAGTTAATAGTAAAGGAAAAAAAGAAAAAAGAAAACAAATTTGTATGATGAGACCTAAAAAATCAAATATAACTTTTTCAGAAAAAAAAATAATAAAAATATTAGAAAAGAAAAAACAAATAAAAAAAATTAGATTTTTAGAAGGATTAATACAAATCGTTGATGCAAGAATATTTTTCAACATAGGAATTAATGAAATGAAAAAAAATATTAAATTTTTTACGAAAAAAATAAATTAGTCTATGATTAATAATTTATCTCTTAAATTTTCATCTTTAGTAAAAAAAAATCCTAATTCTAAGGCAATTAAATATTTAAACAAATCTTATACTTTTAATGAACTTGATATTAAATCTAATAAAATTTCTAATTGGTTAATTAGTAAAAAAATTAAAATTGACGATGTAATTTGTATACCTTCTGATAAATCTTTTCTAAATTTTAGCTTATTAATTGCTTGTTTAAAAAATGGGATTACCTATTGCTGTATAGATTTTAGTCAACCAAATTCAAGAATACTTAGTATAATAAAAAATATAAAACCTAAATATATAATTACAGATAAACCATATAAAAAAAAATTGGGTAAGACTAAAAATTCAAGCTTGGATCAACTTGAAAAAAATTTATTTAAATTTAGTAAAAAAATAAATGTAGAGCAAAATGATATACCTTCTTCAACTCTCGCTTATTTAATGTTTACCTCTGGTTCAACTGGAAAACCTAAAGGAGTAGCAATTAGTCATGGTCAACTAATTTATTTTTCAAACTGGAGCAAGATAGAATTTAATATTTCAAATAAGAAAACTCTATCTAACCTAAATCCATTATATTTTGATAATTCTGTATTTGACATTTATGGAGGTCTTTTTAATGGCGGCTCTATTATCCCTGTAGATAAATATGATTTATTAGACACCAATAAAACACTAAGTATATTAGAAAAAAATTCAGTAAATTTATGGTTTTCTGTTCCATCTCTTTTAGTATATTTTCTGAAACTAAAGGCATTTAAGAAAAATTCATTAAAAAAGATAAAGTATATTATATTTGGCGGTGAAGGATTTCCCAAAAAGCAATTAAAAGATTTATATAAGATATTCAAAAATAGAGCTTCATTAATAAATGTTTATGGGCCCACAGAATGCACTTGTATTTGTACTAGTTATAAAATAACTCCTACTGATTTTTTCCCTAAAGAGATTAATAAGCTAGCTCCTTTAGGCAAATCATTAATATCCAATTTTAAATATAGTATTGTTAAAAAAAATAATAAAATTGCTAAATTAGGACAAATAGGAGAGTTACTAATCGGAGGTGAAAATGTAGCTAAAGGATATTTTAATTTAAATGAAGAAACTAAAACAAAATTTATTCAAAATCCATTACACGAAAAATTTATTGATATAGTATACAAATCAGGAGACTTAGTTTATCAAGATAAATTTAATAAAAAATTATATTTTGTTTCTCGAAACGACAATCAAATTAAATTTAGGGGTCATAGGATTGAACTGGGTGAAATTGAAAATATCATTAATTCATTTGATGAAATAATTGAAAGTGCGGTTACCTTTGGAAAAAAAAATAATTTAGATGAAATAACTGCTTGGGTAGTATACAAAAAAAAATCACAAAACTTAAAAAATAATATTAAAAATAAATTACCTAACTATATGATACCTCAAAATATAATTGAAAAAGATTTTTTACCTAAAAATAATAATGGGAAAATAGATAGAAAAAAACTGATGAAAATTTATTATGATAGAAAAAAAAATAATTAAAATAATAAAATCAATCATTAAATCAAATATAGACTTGAAAAAAAATAAAAATTTAATAAAAGAACAAGTCTTGGACTCGTTTGGAATTATAGTTTTAATATCCAGTCTTGAAAAAGAATTTAAATTTAAAATTAACATGAATAAATTCGAAATTAATAATTTTAAGAATTTGAGTCAAATTAAAAAGTTTATCTTAAAAAATAATAAAAAAAGATAATATGCTTTCTAAAAATTGGAATAAAATTTATCAAAAAAATCAGCAACTTTCAGTTTGGCCTTGGTCTGAAATAGTTAGTAAAGTTTTTTCATATACAAAAAATCAAAAAAAATTAAACGTTTTAGAGATAGGTTGTGGTGCTGGCGCTAATATAAATTTTTTTTTAGGTTTAAAATCAAATTATTATGGTGTTGATGGTAGTCAACACATTATTCAAAAACTAAAAAAAAAATTTCCTAATATTAAAAATAGACTTAAAGTAAGTGATTTTACAGAATCTTTACCTTTTAAAATAAAATTTGACTTAATTATTGATAGGGGTTCTATGACACATAACAGTACCGCTTCAATAACAAATGGCATGAAAATTTTACAAAAATTTTTAAAAAAAAAAGGTCTATACATCGGCACTGATTGGTTTTCATCCAAGGATCATTTTTCAAAAAAAGGAGAAAAAATTGATGATAACTACACAAGAATAAAAGTACCTCATCCAAGTTATATAAATGTTGGTAAAATACATTTTTCAACCCAAAATCATCTCAAAGAAATTTTTAGGAAATGGCAAATTTTAGAATTGTCAGAAAAAATTACACAAGTCAGAATACCTAATAAAAAAATTAGAAGAGCTTATTGGATAATAGTAGCTAAAAATAAATAGTTAAATTAGATGAAAAAAATAATCAATTTGGTTACAACCCCAATCAAAAAATTATATTCAAATTCACACTCCAATTTATTTTTAGGAAGGTGGTGTATAGAAGATAGAGACTCTTTAAATAATAAAAATATTCAATCTTATAGACAAGAGGATTTAATAAATTATAAAAACTTTCACTACATCAATAATATAAATAACAGAATTTTTAGAACTTTATTTAAAAAATTAAATAAGTATCACAATCTTAGGCTTAGTGAAAAATATTGGAAAATTATACTATTTCCGTGGATAAGTAATTTTACAACAACAGTTTTTGATAGGTGGAAAATTATAGAAAAAGTTAAAAAAGAAAACAAGTTTCAAAACACAAATTTGTTTAATTTAAAAGATGAAGATTTTATTCCATTTGATTTTGCAGAATTTTATCACGATTTTTCTGAACAAAATTTATGGAATCATTTTATTTTTTCTAAAATCTTAACGATATTAACACCAAAAAAAATAAAACTTAAAAAATATTGCGGTAAAAAAATAAAAAAAGATAATATAGAAATTAAAAATCATCTAATAAAAATAAATAAACATCAAAAGTATTTCATTGTTAATACTTATTTTGGAAAAGTTAAATCGACATTAATTAATTTATCATTAAAATCATTGCCTATCATAAACAAGCATAAATTCTATATAAATAAAAAAATTAATTTACAAAAAAGAAAAAAAATAAAAATAAACTTAAACAAAAAAAATAAATTTGAAAATTTTTTAAGTAAATTAATACCATTACAAATCCCTCATATTTATTTAGAATCATTTATACAGGCTAGAAAAGAAATTTCAAAAGTAAGCTGGCCTTCAAAACCGAAAATAATATTTTCTTCTAATATTCTTTGGGGAAATTCTACTGAACTTTTTTATGTAGCAGAAAAATTTGAAAATTTTAAAACTAAAATTTTTACAATGCAGCACGGTGGAACTTATGGACAGCTAAAATTTAATTTAGCTGAACAACATGAAATAGATATATCTGATAAATATTTATCATGGGGATGGAAAAAAAAAAATTCTGGAAATAAAATAATACCATTTTCTATTAATAGAAAATTTTTAGATAACAATTCAAATAATAATAAGAAAAACAATATTTCTTTAATTACAAAAGGTCTTAGAACTTATTCTTTAAATAATCAATCTGATTTAAATTATTTTGATCAAATTAAATATTTGAAAGAATTAAATTTTTTTTTAAATATTGTTAATTCTAAATTTCCTAACAAATGTATTGTAAGAGACAAAAGTAAGTTTAGAAGTTGGCGCATAGATAAGATTGTTAAAAATTATCCTAATATTTTATACGGTAGCGATAATTTAAAATTTAATTGGTATTTAAAGAATACTAGAATATTTGTATGTTTAAACAATTCGACTACATATTTACAGTTACTGAATTCTAATTATCCCACACTGATTTATTTTGATGTTAATAAAAATATATATCGACCAGAAACAATTAATCATATTAAAATTTTAAAAAGAGCTTCAATATTTCACGATTCTATTGATTCATTAATACAGCAGCTTAATAAAATTTATGATGATGTAGATACATGGTGGAATTCAAAAAAAGTTCAACATGGAAAAGATAAATTTATAAAAAATTATGCTAATAATAACCAAAATATTTTTAAATTAAGGAAATTAATAAAAAATTAATTATAGTAGGTTTAATCACAGTAATTAATATTAATTTATGACTCTTAAAAAATTTTATAAAAATAAAAAAATACTTGTAGTGGGACATACAGGTTTCAAAGGATCATGGTTGACTTCCTGGTTAAAAATTTTGGGCTCAAAAGTGATGGGTGTTTCATTTAATATTCCATCAAAACCATCCAACTATATTGCCTCTAAAGTTAACAAAAAAATTAAAAGTAAAAAAATAGATATCAGAAATCAAAAAAAATTAGAAAAAACCATTGTTCAATTTAAACCAGATATTGTTTTTCATTTAGCTGCTCAAGCACTAGTTAAGAAATCTTTTTCAGAAACTTTAAATACCTGGCATACAAATTTGATTGGTACAATAAATGTTTTAGAATCATTTAGGAATTATAAAAAAAAATGTTCCGTAATAATTATTACGAGTGACAAATGTTATAAAAATTTTGAAATAAAAAAAGGTTATAAAGAAAATGATATACTAGGTGGTATTGACCCATACAGCGCGTCAAAAGCCTCTGCAGAAATAGCGATCAACTCATATGTAAAATCTTTTTTTTCAAAAAAACAAAATAAGATTAAGATTGTTAGCGCTAGAGCAGGAAATGTAATTGGTGGTGGTGACTGGGGAATGGATAGACTAGTACCAGATTGCATTAAACAATGGTCAAAAAATAAAACTGTAAATTTAAGAAATCCTAATTCAACCAGACCTTGGCAACATGTTTTAGAAGCTGTAGGCGGTTATCTAGTTTTAGGAAAAAAACTTACGGAAAGTCAAAATCTTCATGGACATAGCTTTAATTTTGGACCAAAAAATAACGAGCAGAAATCAGTATTGAATTTAGTGAAAGAAATGAAAAAAAATTGGACTCAAGCTAGGTGGATAATTAATTCTAAAAATAAAAAATTTTACGAGTCATCTTTGTTGCAATTAAATAGTACTAAAGCGTTTAAGATTTTAAAATGGAAATCAGTATTAAGCTTTAAAGAAACAATAGAGTTTGTAGCTTTATGGTATAAAAAATATTATGATAATTCTAAAAGAATACCACAATTCACTAAAGACCAAATAAAACAATATATTTTATTAGCAGAAAAGAAAAAAATAAACTGTTTAAAATAAAAAAGGTATAATTTATGAAAGTAGTAATTCTTGCTGGTGGATTTGGTACAAGAATATCAGAGTTTACAAAATTAGTTCCTAAACCAATGATTAGATTAGCAGGAAAACCAATAATTTATTACATAATGAAACATTACTCAAAGTATGGGTATAAAGATTTTATTGTAGCTACAGGATATAAAAATCAAGAAATAAACAAATTTTTTAAAAAAAAATTTTTCGATTGGAAAGTTAACACAATTTATACAGGCTTAAATACGATGACAGGGGGTAGGATTAAAAGACTTGAAAAATATTTAAAAAATGAATCTTTTATGCTTACTTATGGGGATGGTTTATCTAATGTAAATATAAAAAAATTAGTTTCATTTCATAAAAGAAATAAAAAGATAGCAACTTTAACAGCCGTAAGGCCGCCGGCCAGATTTGGAGCAATTAAAATTTCAAGAAATAAAGTAATTTATTTTAAAGAAAAATCTAAGCTGGATGAAGGATGGATTAATGGTGGGTTTTTTGTTTTAGATAAAGATATTTTTAAGTTTATAAAAAATGATCAAACTTTTTTTGAAAGAGAGCCTCTTCAAACAATAAGTAAAAAAAGTGAGTTACTTGCTTTTAAACACAGGGGTTTTTGGCAATGCATGGATACTAAAAGAGATAAAGACCTTTTAGAAAAAATGTTTAAACAAAAAAAAATCAAATTTTGAAAAAAAAAAATATTTTAATAGTTGGAGGAACTGGGTTCATTGGCTTTCATTTAGCAAAAAAATGCATAAAAAAAGGGTATTTAGTAACAAGTATTTCTTCAAACAAACCCTCAAAGACAAGATTAATTAAAAATGTAAAATACCTAATATGTGATGTTAGAAATTATCATCTATTAACCAAAACAATAAAGAGATCTTACAATTACGTAGTAAACTTGAGTGGTTATGTAGATCACAGTAAAAAAAAAATTACTTTTCAGAGTCACTTTTACGGCTGTAAAAATTTAGCAAACATATTTAAACATAAAAAAATAGAGTCTTTTATACAACTAGGCAGTAGCTTGGAGTATGGAAATATAAAATCTCCCCAAAAAGAAAACTCAAAATGTAAGCCCAGATCTATCTACGGTAAGTCAAAATTTATGGCAACTAAGTATTTAAAAAAATTATTTGTAAAAAATAACTTGCCAGTAAATATATTGAGATTATATCAAGCTTATGGCCCAAATCAAACACCAAATAGATTAATACCTTTAGTTATTAAGTCTTGTTTAAATAAAAATAAATTTGACTGTTCAGATGGAAAACAAATAAGAGATTTTATTTATATCGATGATTTGATAAATCTTATAATTAAAATTTTTAATAGTAAAAAACATTATGGCGAAATTATTAACGTAGGTTCAGGACGCCCAATAAAAATTAAAAAAATAATACAACTTATTAATAAAATAATAAAAAGTGGAGAACCTAATTTTGGAAAAATTAAAATGAGAAAAGATGAAATTACATCAATGTATCCAAATATTAATAAAGCTAAAAAATTATTTAATTGGGAACCAAAAATCAAAATTTTAATTGGATTAAAAAAAACTATAAAATTTTATGATAAAAACAAATAAACCTTTAGTAAGTATAATAATGAATTGTCGCAATGGTGAAAAATACTTAAAGCAGAGTATAAAAAGTATTTTATGTCAATCATTTCACAATTGGGAACTAATTTTTTGGGATAATAAATCAATAGATAATAGCAAAAAAATATTATTTACCTTTAAAGATAAACGTATTAAATATTTTTATAGCAATAAAAACATTAAACTCTATGAAGCCAGGAATAAAGCTATAAAAAAAGCATCAGGAAAATATATTACATTTTTGGATGTCGATGACTTTTGGAAAAAAAAAAAATTAGAAAATCAATTAAGAATATTTAAAAAAGATGACTCCATAAATTTTATTTATTCAAATTATTTCGTTTATTATAATAAAACAAAAAAAAAAA
>VMHT01194796.1_pt1 | contig 10388 bp, 17 predicted proteins | sample 4693611 | NCBI WGS metagenome assembly VMHT01 (sample SAMN12280063, study PRJNA550983) | marine metagenome | isolation source: seawater sampled from same location over 5 years 0.02-0.2 micron viral filtrate | place: USA: collected off the coast of southern California halfway between the port... ...
TAGAATCATCTATTAAAACTATTTTATTATTTTGTTCATTTTTTATTTCTTTAATTTTTTGGCAACTATATCACGATTAAACTGATTTTATATCATCTTTTTTGTATTCTTAATTATCTTATCAGATTTCGATTGTAGTATCTCCTGTTTGAGTTCACAATCTAAGTGATTAGTTCCCCTGCCGCCAATACCAAGATAGTCATAATCAACCAAGTGAGTATTCTTATCACAAATCTCACAAGTCCAATAATCTAAATATTCTTTCTCGTCTTGTTTACTTTTGTGTTCATAACCTTTCCACATTGTAATATCAAGTGGATTGTCTATTGATTTTTGCATACTTAAAACATTTGTAAATTGAGTTGCTCTATCTATATTAGCTACAATCTCAACTGACAAAGTTGCTATTCTTTTTTTATCCAGTGTTTGGTCTTTGTGTCTATTCAACACTCCACCAACAACACCTTGCACGAATTGTTCGTCCATAGTCGTTTTCTCCATATCCTTTATTGTTTTATAGTGGTGGGGCGAAAGGAAATAACTCCCCACCACTTGAGTAGGATTAACCTACTCTAAGAATTGTCCTCTAATGACTCATCATCAATGTCTTCCACATTGAACAAGTCTTCATCTGAGCCGTCATTGACATACTTCTGGACCAATTGTTTTACAAAGGTTCTTTCAGAATCAACACCGCCATCATTTGAGAATTGTGGATAGATACTTACTTGAGCGGCTTCAACAATGTCAAATCCGTCAAATAGTAATCCAGCCATTTCAACTGAACTTCTCGTAGAGATAGCTGTTGAAATCTTACCCGTTTCAGACAATGATTCAGTTCTTGAAGTGTGGGCAATCTCAGCGACTGCTCTCAACATCTCAGAATCAACGTGTGGGAACATATAATTCAATAGTTCCAACTCTTGTATATCTGTAAGAACGTCCATTTCAACAATAGTGAATCTGTCCATAAGAGCTTTATCCATAACTCTCGTAGAAGTATATTCATTACCAATGTTAGCCGTAGCTACAAAGGTAACACCCTTAGCGACACTAATGGTTTCTTGACCAGAAGCTTCATCAAGTCTTAGATATCTTTGACCCTGGTCTAACACGGTCATTAAGATATTCCAAGCGTCTGGGTGAGCTCTTGACAACTCATCAAGAAGTATCACAGCGTCTGGTGTTTGAATAGCTTTCACGAATAAAGACTCAGAAAAATAAGTTCCCTTAGCTTTATCAAAGTGAACATTACCAATTAAGGTAGCTCTCGGGTCTTGTGTTCCACCCATATTGAAGTAGAAGTCAGGTCTATCTAAGGCGTTAACCAAAGACTTAGCAGCCATTGTTTTACCACAACCGGCTGGACCTGTCATCAAAATGTTCTTACCACGAACGGCAGAACGGATTAAATATTTCCATTTCAATTCATTCATCATCAAACCTTGTGGTTTCAATGAATAAGAATTGTGAATGAAGTTTAAAACCTCAGCGTGTTCTTGTGGAACCTCAACTGAAGAAACTAAAACTGGTGTAGCGGTTTGTTCGTAAACCGACATAGGAACTGCCCACCAATAATTCTTTCCAGACTTATTGACACGTTGCTCCAAAGCCATACCATTTAGGTAAGCTTTCTTTCTAGCACCAGTTGTGATTTGAGAAGTATATTTAACATTATCAACATCAAATGCGTTGAATCTGTTACCAGACTTCTCAACTCTTACAACTATTTTACTCATAACTTTTTCCTTTTCGTTATTCTGTTTATCTATCATACTCTATAATACGAATTCTTTTGCTTAATGTCAAGCTTTTTATTAATTATTTTTATCCAAGAACATTTGATTCATAGTCTTAGCTATCTGATGAACACTCGTAACATCAACAAACTGAGAATCTTTACCATACATTTTTTTGAAATCTCTCATATTTCTACTTCTATCGTAATTACCATCACCAATGAAGTAACTCATAACACTAATACCTTTTTGAGCAATTTTCTTTACTTGTCTTTTAGTGTGTTCAACGGCGCTATCAGAATAGTATTCAAATCCACCACCACTAAACATTGGTTGTCCGTCAGAGAAGTTTAAGAAATAACTATCTTTATTGTTAGTGCTTGGAACAAAGTCGTCCATAATAGCTTCGTAACATAATCCCTCAGGAGTAGTTCCACCGGCTCTTAGGTTAGGCCATAAATTTTTAATGTGTGAGAACTGATTGATTCTTGAATCATAACCAATAGCGACTAATGGTTTGTCGTCGTGAGTAGTTCTAAATGATACTATCACATCAACATTTTGAATCATTGAAGCGGCTTTACATATACCCACAACTGAAGTCATAGCGTTATCCCATTTATCTCCACCCATACTACCACTAGCGTCAACACTAATGTGAAGTATAGCGTCATTGTATTGTTCTACGAAAGTAGTAGAGAAAACTCTTGAATTATTAAAACCTAATTCAGCGATTAATCTCTTGTCAATTCTACCACTATCCAATCTTGAATTTTTTAGTGTTCTTGATTCCCCACGAATCTGTAATTTTTTACCAAGTAAAGTTCCAAGTTTTGTTCCACGAACAATAGCTGGTAATGTTCTCGGGCCATAATAACCACCACCAATTAAACCTGGAAATGTAACATCATCAATCATTTGTTGAGTAAGTTTTTTTACAAACACAACATTAGTTCTACTTGGAATCTGTTTGTAAGTATTTGACTTGTAATCTGTTTTTGTCAAACCCTCACCAACTTCTTTTTGAGTAACTCCAGCTGATTCCATAGATTGAACTTGTTTAGAATCTTTCTTAGATAACTTACCAATTTTCTTATATTGGTCATTTATAAAATCTTTTTGCTTTTTCAAAGCGTTAGCTAATTGTTTAGCTTGCTGTGGTGTTAAACTTGGATACTCATCAGCTTTTTTTAAATTGTCAATGTCAGTTAATTGACCTCTAACTTTACTCCAATCAGTAGTGTCAATGTTTTCCATAGCTTCGTAGTATTCGTGGTAATTCCCATTTGATAACATCTCAGCTGCAGCAGCTTGAGCTTCTTTTTTAGACATAGGTTTATTTTGACCTTGACCACTATTACCATTTCCGTCTAACTTATCGCCGTCCATATCAGGAGAATCAGTTTTGATTACTTGGTCAATATCATTATAAATAATGTGTAATGTTTCAGTAGCCATATCAAAAGCTTCACTCATAGTAGTCATACTTTTGACCTTACTAAATATCATTTTGTAAATAGTTCTTAATTCAGGTAAAGCATCTAAGTCAGTATTCTTATTAGTAAAATTAATGATACGAGCTTCGTAATTATCATAAGTCAAATCATTACCAAAGGTATTATCTCTTAGAGCTTTATCAATAGCTTTAGAGTGGAAATACTTGTCATACATAGCGTGGTAATAACCTTTATAACCTGGTGAAGTAGAGAATACAAAATGGTCAATTCTTCTATCCTCAATGTAGTTCAACATATTTTTAAGATGACCTAATATTTCAAATTTATTATAACCACAATCCAAACCAACATTGATAAGTTCTTGTGGTGTGTTCTGTTCAAGATTTTTCAAGAAAGAGAAATCAGATAATAATACGTGAGAGCCCTCGTGAAGAGCCAGACCAACAACGTGGTCAAAATTCTTTTCGTTTATCTTACTACCGATTGTTACGGTTTTTCCGTCTGTGTAAGAATCACCATTTTGTTGATACCTTACATTAATGTCAGAACGATTAGTTACAATGTTGACAAAGTTTGCAATAGCCCTACGATATCCGGCTAAAGCAATGTAGTCTACTTTTGGTTTGATATCAAGTTCAGTATCTGTAAAAGATGTATTGTTGACTTGTATGTCGTTCCAAAAATTAGTATAGTTTCCGTAATTCATATTATAATATATTGATTCTATTTGCCAATGTCAAGCTTTTTATTAATTATATTTATTAGAAGATGAAAACCTAAAATCGTGGTATATGTCATCTCTATCATAGTCTAGTATACGAATAATCCTGATTAATGTCAAGCCTTTTCTTTACAAATTCAATTAATTCATCATCATAATATTCAGACCAGTCTTTGTGTTGTGATTGATTATAGTGTGGAAGTTCGTATGGTGGGATACCGATTTGGTTGCATACTGAATTGAAATCTTCTTGTAGGTTTTCATAACTACCTATAAAGTTTATTTGTTCATCAAGATACTCAGATTGATTTCGCATTATATTGACATCATTATTATTCATCACCCACTCTTTAAATGATTGATTGAATGCTCGTTCCCTACCTATCTTATGTTTGTATTGGTTTGATTTATGAAAGTGATAGAACGATACTAATCTATCAAATGGATTACGAACGAAAGCAAACTTGTAATATGAATTCCAAATATCATCTCCACAATATTTCTTTATCTCGGAACAAGTGCTATGTGGATATCTTTTACTAACTACTTGTTTGTCGTATCCATTAATGTTGAATGAATTACGAATACTTGTTCCAGCGTTCTTAGGAATGTGTATAAATATAAATTTGTGTTTGTGATTGATAAACATTACTTCTTTTCATATCCCATAACTTCCATTGCTTTAAGTATTCCATTAATTAATTCTTCAACATTGTTTGGCATTATTGATATACCTTTTTTGGTAGGTTTATATTCACCAGTTGCTTTGTCCATATAATAAATACGGACATCAATGAACTTGTATCCCTCATATTCTTTTTCAAATATACGATATACTTCTGATGAATTCTTTTTGATTTGTGTTATTAAGTTTTGATGTTCCATTATTTATCCACTACATTAGTTACTTGAACTAAAATGATTGCTATGGCTAACAATATACATATAAAGGTTTTCATTGTTGGTATCTCTTTCAGTATAGCATAACTCATTATACCGAAGATAATAGTTCCAACACCAAATCCAATCATACGCATATTCCATACAAAACCAAAATGTTCATATGAGAATTTTGTTGCGTAGAAAAACATATATCCAACTGGCATTCCAAAGATTGACATCAAAGCACCATTGTTCCAAAATGAACTATCCTTCCAAATGAATTGTCCATTCAATTGATAGAAAGCCAAAATGTTTGATATAACCAATAGTGCAATACTATATATTAAATACATTTATATCTCTTCTCCATATAAAGAATAAGTCTTTATTGGTTCTGCCTTAACTTCTCCATCCTCAATGTGAACTTCACCTTTCATAGCATCCAAATAAAATTGTGATACTTTTAGTTTACCGAAGATTGCATTAAGAACTTCTGTTAATGATGAATATACTTTCTTCTTATCATCATCTAACATTGACCACCTATCTCCAGGTGGGATGCGAATTGCTTTAAGTTGTTTCATTATTCTTCACTTTCTACAAGTAACTCTTTTGGCTTATGAATTGATGAAGAAAAATGTTCTCCCAATGCATTCAACTTACTTGTTGCTGATTCCAATTTCACAACATACTTATCTACTTCTGCTAACAAGTCTGGGTGTTCTCCGATTGCTACTGCGTTAGTGAAATATATTTCAAGTGTTGCAACACACTCTAATATCTCTGCGTTATATTTTGCTTTAATTGCGTGTAGTAATCCATTATTTACTTTTATCATTTATGTCTCCTATGACTATTAATAAGTTATTCATTTAATGTAATCTTCTGTGTTATAATTCTCGTGTTGTTTTTCTAAACACCACTTCTTTTGTAACCTTTTTAATTTTTTGTTTCCATACTCAGTAAGTTCTCCATTCTCATCAGCAGTTTTATCATCACCTAACATCTCTTTCAATATCATAATTGAATCAATACTTGTTACGAAAGTATCATCTACTTCATTACCATTTGAATCTATTGATATTACACTCATTTAAATTTATTCGCCTTGTATGTTAGTTTTCTCTTACCTTTTAATTTTACTTCTGATGTAGTCTTTACTCTATGACATTTCTTACAAAGTGTTTGTAAATTATCCATACTATAATAACTCCAATCTAAATCTTTCTCTCTGACAAACTTCTGTTCCACTAAAGGATTAATGTGGTCTGCTTGCCATTTCGCATCTTCTCTACCACAATGATTACATTTACCTCTATCACGATTCCACAATTGTGCTCGTTGTTCTCCACTATGGTATATTAATAAGTATTCAGTAGCACAATCTTCATGCCAACTTTTTCTTTCATTAATGGAATCGTCTTCCTTTAATATTACTTTACTACACCAACGACAATGTCCTTTGGTTTCTGTATAATAACTATCTGGCTTTGGTGGTAATCTAAAGTTACCATCCCACTTTTCTTTCTTCTTACCAAATGTTTTCTTATGTCGTGAGCTCCACCTACTTAACGGCATAGTGTTTACCTTTTTTTATATCTTTGTAACATCTTCTTAGGAACTGGTCCTAAGTGTGTTAGTGGTTTAGTTCCGAACTTGGTATTCTTACCTTTACCTTGTCGTGTTTTCTTTGACCCATTGGATTGTCGTGTGTTATCAAGTAACGCCATTCAAATACCTCTTTCTTGTTTATCTATAACGATTGCTAATATATCTTTCTCGGGTAATAGTGTTAACTCCTCACCATTATGTGTGATGTCTAATCCACCGAATTTCTGATATATAATCGTATCTCCAACTTTTACATCCATTGGCATCAGTTCACCTGAGAAACTTCTTGAACCAGGTCCAACTGCTAATACTTCACCTTGTTCAGTAGCACCTTGTTCTGATACGGTATCGGGTAATATAATACCACTTTCCGTTTGTTCTTGCTTGGTAGCTTTACTGACAATTACTCTCGCATCTATTGGTTGTAACATATACTCTCTCCTTATTTATATTTAACTATTAACTATACTACTAATGTAACATTCTTAGCAACAACGCCTTTTACACCTTCTCCGATTTCAAATGTAACTTCTTGACCTTCTGTTAAAGTCTTGAAGTCATCACTTTGAATTTCGGAAAAATGTACAAAGTAGTCTTTATCGTCTGATGTATCGGATACGAAACCGTAACCTTTTTTACTATCAAACCATTTTACTTTACCTTGATTCATTATCTGTCCTTGTTTATTATCTTATTATTCTAGTATCGCTACGGAGATTTGAACTCCGATTGCCTGGATGAAAACCAGGTATCCTAACCAATTAGATGATAGCGACATTATTCCGCTATTATCTACTTGCAAAAATTAAGTAAGCAACGCCTACGAAAGTAGCTAAATCTAATATTAATACAAAATCCATCTATAACCTCCTGTTTATTGTTAAATTTGTGGAGCTATTCAGAATCGAACTGAAGTAATCGCAGTGCAAGTGCGATGTAATAACCACTATACGATAGCCCCATTATTAATTATCCTACTAATATATAACATTAATTGCTTGATGTCAAGCTTTTTCTTTTGAGCCGAATGCAAGAATCGAACTTGCGTCGGGACATTACAAATGTCCTGCTAAACCACTCAGCTAATTCGGCGAATTTCATAACAATCTTGACAAATAACTTTGTCATTTGTATTTGGTGAACGATACCAATCATATGTATAATCATACGCAGTATGAATAGTTTGGAACACTTCTCTATTACATTCTGAACAATATAATTTAGGTTCTTCTGGGACACATATTCGTTTCTTCATTGATTAAGTGGGAAATTCATTTAACCTTCTCCCCCTGTCTCGTAATCCCAAATATTATTTTCATCATTCTTCTTCTCGGATTTATCTTTATATTCTTCACACCAAGACCAATGGGAATCTCCACCACATTCACAACCACACTTCTCATCTACGATTTCCCACGTGAATGGTAATCTATTTCGTTGATACTGATTCATTGACCAAGCCAAGTCATCAGTCTTTAATGTGGTTACTTCTGAATTTCCACTCTCACTATAAGTTATCTCTACTAAGTATTCTTTCTTTTCCATTACTCTTCCTCTAATACTGCTCTACCGACCATCAGTTCCCAATCTCTATTCTCACGAACCTGGTCGTTTACTTGTTCTACTGCTTCTAATAATCCCAATGTATCAAATCCATTGACCATTGCGGATAAATCTTTTGGTAAACAATGTCCACCGAATCCTAAATCTCCATCTGGTCCTGGTACAGCCCAATGTGATTTACCTAATCGTTCGTCGTATGTTGCATACTCCACTACCTTATCGTAATCTAAATCAATACTATCACAAATGTGTTTCATCTCATTAGCAAAAGATACTTTGGTTGCTAAGAAACAATTGGTAAAATACTTTACCATTTCTGCGTGTTTAGCACCTGTCTTTACTATGGTTGCTTGTGGAAACAATCTTGAATACAATTGTCTTACTTTACTTGTTCCCTTTCTATCACCACCTAAGATAATACGATTCTGATTCTTGAAGTCATCAATGAAGTTTGCTTCCGTTAAGAACTCTGGATTAAATATTACGGTAGATTTTGTATACTCTGTATTAATCCTATCAGTTGTTCCGGGTGGTATCGTAGATTTAATCACTACAATATGTCCGTCAGCTGTTTCATTGATTTCTCTAATTACTTCTTCTACAATGCCAGTATAACAAGTTCCATCTTTTCTCATTGGTGTCGGTACACATATAAATATAACATCTGTAAATTCTACAACCCTCTTGATTGAACTTTTTGTTGACTTCGATAAGTCATACTTATCATATGTTTCTACATTATAGTAATCTTCGAAACCTACTTTAAGTGCAGTTCCAACATACCCTTGTCCTATAATTCCTATCTTCATTAAAATACCTTTACACCATACTTTTCAGTAAAGTCCTTTGCGTCTTTCTCGTCATTAACAATTGGTTGTCCCTTAATGTTAAGACTTGTGTTCAATACCATTGGACAACCTGTCTTCTTGTAAAACTCTTTAATCAATTTGTAGTAACCTGGATTATCTTTCTTGCTCACGGTTTGAACTCGTGATGTATTGTCAACGTGACATATCGCTGGATACTTATCAGGAAATTTACAAGGTGCTACATACTGCATAAACTGAGATTTCTTTGTAGGCATATCGAATATCTCGTGAGCGTGTTCCTCTAATACACTTGGTGCAAAGGGTCTGAACTCTTGTCTATTCTTAATCTTATTCATTTGTGCTTTGATGTCTTTACCTCGTGGGTCTGCAAGTAATGAACGATTACCTAATGCTCTCGGGCCATACTCTGCTCTTCCATTAGCAACACCAACTAAATTACCTTTAAGTAATTCCTTTACTACTTGTTTGACTGGATACTTTCCTTTAATGTTATATCCCAAGAAAGCTCCGTTCTCCATAAAGTCTAAGTGTTTACCATTAACATATGCCGCACAACCTAATGATGAACCTGCGTCACCTGGATTAGGAAGTATCCACATATTAGGATATTGTTTCTCAACTACTATACTATTGGCTACACAATTCAAAGCAACTCCACCACTATAACACATATTGTCAGTTTCTGGAACTACTTCTTTTGCTTTCTTAAATACCTTTTGTATCTGCCATTCACATATAGTCTGAACATTAGCCGCTATATCAAACTTCCATTGTTCTGAACCATCGTCTGGATAGATACTTGGTTCGTAATCCATACAACCTTTATGTAGATTCATTCGTAAGTCTAACTCTCTGTGGTATCCGAAGAAGTCATTATACATTATAGATTGTAAGTCTTCATCTTGTTTACCCCAAGCTGCCATACCCATTAAAATGAATTCATCTTCTTGTGGTTTCAATCCTAATCGTTGAGTCATAGCACTATACCACAATCCTAATGAGTGTGGATATGTTTGTGTCCATCTCTTTTCTAATTTGTTTCCTTTGGCATACCATATTGATATTGTATCGAATTCTCCAATAGCATCAATACATACAATAGCTGATTCATTGTATGGTGATGTAAAGTAAGTAGAACTTGCGTGTGATAGATGATGGTCAATGTATGTATCAATTTTCAGATTCAGATTCTCAATAGGTTTCAATACTTCGTCTAAATGTTTCTGTGGTAGATTCTTTCTCGTGAATACCTCTGAGTATTGTCCAGCTTTTAATTGTCTGAGTTTCTTAACATATGGTCTTTCGAAGTAAACTACCTTGTTGGGATAACCATAGTCGAACATATCTAAAAACATCTCTATGTTTAAGTTACTATCATTTTTAATACCACTATATCTTTCAGCGTGTGCAGCAAAGAGAATCTTATCATCTTCAATCAGCGTGATAGCTGCGTCGTGGTTAAGTGCGTTTATTCCTAAGATTTTCATTTTTGTATAACCTCTATATTATGTTGTTCTTGTAAGTAGGTAATGGCCCACTCTTTTAAATCTTTTGTTCTGACTCCTGCTGGGTGAGATGTAGTCCA
>VMHT01049953.1_pt1 | contig 10387 bp, 13 predicted proteins | sample 4693611 | NCBI WGS metagenome assembly VMHT01 (sample SAMN12280063, study PRJNA550983) | marine metagenome | isolation source: seawater sampled from same location over 5 years 0.02-0.2 micron viral filtrate | place: USA: collected off the coast of southern California halfway between the port... ...
TCAAGTTTCCTCACTCGGTTGTCTTCTGTACCCTTATTGTTCTTAAGAACTAGGATGTCTTCGATTTCGATGTGCCAGATTGGGAAGTGTACTGTGGCTGAACCTCCACGAATCCCATTTTGAGTGCAACATCGTACAGTTGATTCAAACTTTTTAAGGAACGGGACAACACCTGTGTGTTGTACTTCACCACCTCTGATCTTACTGTTGATGCCACGGATTCTACCTGCGTTGATACCGATTCCTGCACGTTGAGCAACATACTTGCCAATCGCCATGTCACTAGAAAAGATACTATCGAGGGTGTCATCAACATCAACAAGAACACAGCTAGCATACTGTCGAAGTGGAGTTCGCACCCCTGCCATGATAGGTGTGGGAATGTTGATTTTGTGTCTTGAGATTGCATCGTAATATTTCCTAACGTAATCTAGTCTCGTGTCCTTTGGATATTTAGAGAATATGGTTGCGGCAATCAACAAATACATGAACTGTGGAGTCTCATATACCTTACCATTACTCCTGTCCTGCACAAGATACTTATCGCAGACTTGACGTAAACCTGCATAAGTAAACAAGTAGTCCCGATCATGATCAATAAAGGACTGAAGTTTATCAAACTCTTCATCAGAATACAGGTCAAGTATTTCTGCATCATAAACTTCTTTAGCAACGCATTGCTCAACTTGCTCCTTTACTGTTGGAGTTTCGTGCATACGACCATACAATTGCTTACGAACGGCAAACAAAAGAAGTCGTGCGGCAACAAACTGATAGTTGGGATTATCCAGACTTACCAAGTCTGATGCAGAACGAATTAAAATCTCCTGAATCTCATCTGTTGTAATACCATCATAAAACTGAATACCAGATTGAATCTCAACCTGACTTGCAGATACACCAGCAAGATCTTTACATGCCTCTTCTACCATTACATGCAGTTTATTTAAATCAAGAGGTTCATTTTTTCCATTTCTTTTTGTTACCTTTGTCCCGTTGGTCATATTTTTTTCCAATTGTTAAATTTAATTTTTGCTTCTAATCCTGAATAGGTATTTAATTCTACCACAGACATAATATCATGTCCAGAAAGAACCATATCATTGATATCTTTCTGTATTATATTCGTCGGCCAAATCACTATGGAGTTGCCATTATCGATTGTTCTACCGATTCGATTGACGATTTCTCGATTGCGTGGTTCGTTATCATAAATCCAAACAGGATTACGAATGCCCCAGTTACTAATGTCAACGTCAGCTCCGCACATAGCAATCGAGTTGCAAATGAATGTTGAGTCGAAAGGTCCTTCTGTGATATAAACGGAAATTGTTTTGTCAATTTTTTCGATTCCATAAACCTTAGGTGCTTCCTCATCCAACATCACGGTGATATATTTAGTGAATGATTTTCCCAATGCTCTGCCCTGAAATCCAATGAGATTTTTGTTCTCATCATACATTGGTATCACGATGCGACTTTCATCCCTAGTGATAGTGTCGAAGGTTTGTTTCTGCGTATTCGTCCACTCCATGAACTTGTCAGCATAATAAAACTTATCTGGATCTATCTTACGATTTACAAGATATTCATTGGCAAAAGAATTTGTTGATGCCTTTGGAAGATTAATAGATTTCTTGAATACTGGTTTTGTAAATTCAAACTTTGGTGCTTCGACAACAAAGTTTCTGCCGGTATAACCTTCCTTAAACTTCTCAAGAGTATATTGCTTATGAAGACTTACATCAATCTCCTTCAGCAAGTTATTGAAGGACATACTCGCACCACAGTTATGGCACTTGAAGTTAGTATTATTTTTGACCTGGTAGATATATCCCCGTGTCTTATTTTTATTCTTCTGTGAGTCACCACAAATAGGGCAACGAAAGTTATAGAGGTTATCTTTAACTCTCTTGAACTTCTGGAGACGAGAAGATATCATCCCAATATACTTGGAGTCAACCAGATCCATTATGTATAGGCACTACCTTACTGGTTCTATTATAACCTTTTGTGCGACGGGAGTCAAGAAACTCTGTAGAAGTTTTTGACCTGGCATACTGACCAAGAATGATATTACAACAAGAGAACCAGCAATGCTCCACATCTTCTTTTCCATAAGACGAAGACGATCATCAATCTTTCTTATATCTCTTTCACATCCTTTCTTTATTTCATCTGTAGCTCGTTGCATATCTTTGTGAAGAAATTCTATTTTCTCAAAAAGAACGGCATCAATACGATCTTGTTTATCTAACTTCTCATTATGAACTGCTAGCAATGCACCCATCTTAACAGAGTTATCTTGGAGTGCCTCTACGACCCTCTCAACCCGTTCTAGTATTGCTGAATTAACGTTATTAGTAATGTCATCCATTACTCCACCTCTTTCTAGCACCAGGCATTTTACCTCTAGCTAAAATAGGAGGTCTCTTCTTCTTTTTCAAATTAACAGGAGGTTCTCCAGTTAATCCAGCAACACCACCACCACCTACAGAATTAGCAATTGCTTCTTCCCTAATGGATCGAGCCATATTCATTATATTTGATAATCTTCTATCGTCCATAACGTTAGTAAACTCCTTAGAAGCATCTACCATATTATCTATGTCTGATAATGATAACTTTTGAACCGGATAAACATTGGAGAATCTCCACTTTGCCAATCCAGATTGTCCCGGAGACTGATAGTCTTGATCTAATGTATCTTCAGCAGGAGGAAATAAAAACTTATCGTATGTGCCAATATTTCCACTGCCAATATTATTAGTTGGTGCTGCTTCTTTTATATTTCTAAATTTAGAAATAATCCTATCAATATCCATCAGATTTCTTGTAATTGTTCCAGACAATACGTATCTTCCTTCAATTCAGTTATTTCAGTTTTAGGATACTCTGATATTCTATTTAAAAATAATAAAAAACTTTTAATATATGGCCAGAGTTCACGTTCTAAATTATAAAACAGTAAGGGAATTGCTGCTTCATTGAAAACATTGAACAAGACCGTCAAGTGATTGAGTATGAGATGTGTTTTGAGTTCCCCAGTATTCTTATATCTTTTCAGTAACCTTTTAATGTATTTGATACGTTTTAAATCGTCTTCAAAATCATCCTTAGTTACTGCCTGAGGATTATCGTAAAATTTTATAGCAAAGAGTAAGTAATTACTCTCGTTCAATTCATCAAATCTCATACTATATTACACGTAATTATTACTCAAGACCTGGAGTGAAGGTAGTTACCCTATCACTAGTGATTCCAGACATCGCAACTAATGTTTCAGATTTAACTCTGAGATTTCCGTGAGTATCAGTATATGTCATAATACCGACCCATCCAGCATGTTGAACTGCATATTTTGTTGCCTTTGCAGCTGTTGCTTCAGTTTCGTCAACACCAACAATAGCTACAGTTCTATTTGACTGAACTTCTGGTGCATCATATGTGGAATCATCCAACACATATTTTGGTTTCTCATTGATGTAGTAATCTTGAGAAAGAATGGTGCCACTCCCAACCAAATCATCCGTCCCAAAGATTGAGAGTGTATGAACACCAACAATACCACTAACAATAGCAAAACCAACGGTTGAACCCGAACCAACGGTTACACCATTACCAACAGTGATTACATCACCAGTTTGAATTCCTGCGGTTGTAAAATTAATACTACCACTATGTCTACGAATTTCTTTTTCAGTAAAGTGGACATTAACTTTGCCCGTATTATATACTAATTCTGATCTGCCCCAAAGAGCCATGTTCCCTTACCTATAATTCTTTATACTGATATTTATATATTATTCTGCCTCTCTGGCACGAATCGACTTTGTAACAACCTCAAGAAGTTGATCATCCATATCAGTCTTGGTCAACTTAACTGCTTTAGCAAGAATAACAAGACAGATCTCAACCATCTTCTCACCGAGTTCTTCATTCTCTGGAATATTTGAAACGGCATCTTTGATAATTTTGGATGCGAGTGGAAGTAAAAATGCTAACATAGTTCGAACCAGAAGTCTAAACTATATAGCAGACTTAATCTTTATTTGATACCCACTTACCGTCAACTAACTTTTTAACTTCACCAGGACGCAATCTATCTTTTGCTTCTTTAGCCTTATCATAAAACTTACCAAACTTCATTCTTTGGTCAGTCTTAGCAAACTTTTTCTTTTCATCAGCAAACTTTTTCATTTGCTTGGTATCGGCATAGTCTATCTTTTCCTGAACTTTTTTCTTTTCAGGAAGACCTTTATGTTTAGTAGATGCAAAGTCTTTCACATCACTCTTCTTCATATCAGCAGCTGCCTTTGCAGTCTCAGGAGTCGTCGGTGCCATCTCACCTTTTTGGATAGCACGAACTATTCCAAAGAACTTCTGTTGCTTTTGTGATACTGCAGGCATTACTTCTTCTTTGTGTCCATGATAGCACCCTGTCCATGCTTGGCACGGATACTTGCCTTTACTTTTTCAATTGCAGACATACCATCATAGGGTTTCTTTTTACCAACAGTGTTGGTAGGTTTAGGTGCTTTGTCATAACGAATATTGCCATCAACACCACCACGTTCCATGCGACGGTCTTTCAGGGAATCTTCGGTTGCTTCAACCATATCACCTTCCATATCATAAGACATCTTGAGACCCATTGCTCTCAATTTGTTTTTGGCAAGATTAATTGCGGTTGGCATTGATCTTGGATCATCCTTTTCAGGATCAGGTTTCATGGTCCTTAATGCATTGAAAGTACCATCTTTTTCTCCGTCTTTCTTTTCATTCTTTTCAGACTCTTCACTATAATTAATAGGAAGTCTTCCTTGCTTTTGCATCTGCATTGTTTGCTTCTGCATCATAATCTTTTTCTTCAGCATCTTATCCTTATTCATAAGTTGCTGTCTTTCTTCAGGAGAAGGACCTGCTGCTTTTGCTGCAGCCATTTCCTCTTCAACTTTTTGCACCTTCAGTAAATCAAGTTCGGCACGAATACTCTCACCAAGACTTGGATTAATCTTTACAGTATTCTTACCTTTCATTACATCAAGTTTCTTATCACCATTCTCTTCTTTCTCATAGATCACTTCTTCTTTTGCCATCGACTTTTTAATGGCTTTGTCTCTAGAACCCATATACTCTGCCGTTCCGGATTCTACTTTACCATCACCATCATAATCTTTCTTTGCCTTCTTACCACCATAATTTGGTTTTGGATCACCCTTATAAGCATCATCCACTTCTTTACGACCAGTAATCTCAACAGAAGCAATGTTCTTATTTGCTCTCAGTTCAGCAATCTTAGCACGATCTCCTTTTCTGTAAGAAGTATTACCAGTTGCCTTATCTACAACTTTAATAACAAACTTCCTTTCCTCTGCTTCCAAGAAAACTCTAGTATAAACGTAAGATGTAGAACCTTTAACGTGCTCAGACACAGGAACAACACCAGTATCAACTTGCTCCTTAAATAAATTCTTCTTTACAATTGCCTTAACAGCACCGGGAGCAGTTGAAGAACCGAGTAAAGATCTATAGAGTTGTTGAACTTGTCCAGGACTCATGTTAGATCCCGAAGTTCCCTTCATTTTTTGCCTTGCTTTATACTTAATATCGGAAGCAAGTTGTGATGCTTGCTGCTCAATACTCGTATTTCCGGAGGCATGACCTCTGCGAGGACCTTCTTCAAAAATATTTTTATCCATTGGAAGATCTAGTAATTCTTACTTTTTTCTATATTTATTTATAAACTGCTTTCCCTGCTCACTTCCAGGAACCATTGTCTCAACATACTTCCTATAAGAATCAGTTCCCACAAGTCTTTGGTCGGGAGGAACTCCTTGCTTTTCTGTTCCATTGACAGTTGCTTCGGATACATCTTTAATCCAGGACTTAAACATAATCTTATCTTCGGTGACACAAATCAGATAGTTAGTTCCACGACGAATAATCTTACCAACTAATCCTGTATTGAGATTTTCTACTATACTACCAACGGCATAAACTTTCTTTTTGATAAAGTTTTCACGAAGACTTTTCCAATCAAACTTAGGAGCAATCTCCCACATGTTCCATCCTTCTTTGATTTGCATCGCAGCACGAAGAGTATTATAAAGGTCTTTTGTTTGCTTACTATTCATCGTAGAAGGAATACCTTTACGGAATGCTGCAAAGTCTCCTTCTGCTGCTGCTTTTCTTTGCTTTGATGCAGACATTCCTTCTGTTCCTTCTGCATCAGGATCTCTATCTCCAGCAGAAAGAACCTCTACATTATCAAAGGCATAAAGTTTTCCATTGTAATCATTTGATAATCTTTCAAATTCCTGAACTCTATCTCCACCACCAACAATTCTTACATTTGTATACCCATCATTATGTGCCTTCTTCAGAACATCAAAGATTGTTCTATTCGCAGGATCGTTTACAATCTTCTCACTGTGAGTCGGATACATCTGCCTCATTACTGAAACCTTTGTATCAGGGTCTAATGGATTCTTTTTCTTATTCTGACTACGTGAAGGTACAATAATATAATCACCTTCATCAGAACTTGCGGCAACTTTATCTAATAGTTTTTCGTGTCCTGTTGTCGGTGGATTAAAACGACCAAATGTAATTGTGAGTGTTCCCTTTGTTTTTTCTACTGCTGGTGGTCCTTGTTGTGCAGGAGCATCTTGTGCGGCAGGTTGTTCTGGTGCTGCTGCTTTTTGTTGAGTCGGTTCTTGTGCTGGTTGCTTTTCGTATGTTGTTTGTGAAAGTTTCTTTTCTTTATCGGTTGATGGAGGATCCTGTCTTCCAATTCTTTGTCTCTTATTATAAAACTTTAGAGATCCCTTCTCTGTCTTCGCAACAAACTCTCCGTTATTATCATACCATCCACCATGCCCATCACTCTTCAGACCCAATCTTGCGGCCTGTTGAACTGCTGTAGATTCGAATAAAAATTGGAAGAAACTCTTCATTACTTGTTCAGTTGTTTAATTATAGATTTTTCGTTTGTAACAATGTAACTGAGGACACTATTCCTCATTTTTATATATTTATCTATAATCTTATCTGCCTTGCTTGATGAGATTTTTTTATCAAAGGTCACATAGACGTATGCTAGAAAGTCATTATACTTCCTTTTGGGTGCCTTTGAGTCCGTTTCGAAGGATTGTAATAATTCTTTAACTTGTGGGTTCATTGTTTTACATCAAGTTTTCCATGAGGTGCAAATCTATTTCCAATTACATTCACATTTCTTTTGATTGATAGATAAAATAAATCTGTCCAGAATTCTGCCCCTTTTCCTTTCGAACTATTTAAACATTCATAAAAAAATGCCAACTGCATTAATTTGGATTGTGCAACTGCTTTTTTCTTAGAATTTCCCGATCTATACATTGAGAGTATAGTATCTTTAAAGTTTTCATATCCTCTATCACCTTTCATATCAATTTTTGATCTCAAAAAACCATACATTCTTTCATAATTTCTACGATCATTATTAAATTCGGATGCATTAGTTGGATAATCTTGATGTCTGTTTTTAAAACTGATATTATTACCATTCAACATTTTTGAAACCAAATCTACAGGAGCTGCTCCGCCTCTTCCACCACTACCCTTTATAACACTTTCAAATTTCAAATTACTAAAACTATCATTGGATGTGGGTGTTCTTATAACATTAATAGTATAGTTACCAAATAAAACATATCCACCTTGCTGCATACCATCAACATTTGTTGTTACATCTATTTCAAATTTTATATCATTAAATTTAACTTCTTCAACAGAAGCAAATTCTATTTTTTTAGTGCTCATATTGACATATTTAAATGATGCAGACTGATTATCTTTTACCTTTTTCAAGGAAAGTCCAATCAATCTATTATCTTTCATCATTTTTAATAAAACATTATTTAATTCAACTAATTTTGCAGTACCATTTTTTTGTATTGCTTGATCAATATCTTTTACAACTTGTGATTTATTTTTTACAACCCAAATGTCCGCAGGATTCCAAGTAGTATAATTACCAACTTTTTCTCCAGTATCAGTAGTTACTGCTTGGCATTGATTTTGTATGAATGACATGAGATCTTGTCCACCATGCTCAAAAACATCCCATTGAGATGGTTGAAATTTTGCAAAGAAAGCCTTTTGATGTTCAAAATAACTATGAGTCCATTCCTGAATTTTTTCTTTGTAAGTACTTCCAAAAATTTTTTCCAATCCTTTTCTTGTTTCACTATCAGTAAAAATGTCACCGGATTTAGAAAATTTTGTATTAGTTTTTAACACTCTAGTCATTACAAAAGCACTTCCCTCTTCCTGAATATCGGTGGGAACAGCACCAGCAACTCCAGATTTTGATACTTTTATACCTAATAAAGTTTCACCATCATCATATTTAAATTTTTTTAATTCATATGTTCCATCAAAATTTTCAGTTAATTTTGCATAAACATCACTACTAATTTTATTTTGTTTTGTAGATGTAAGTTTACCATCAAAATATATGTCTACAGTATCTCCACTATCATAAGCATCAGAAACGGACACTCCACCCAATTTAGCAATTCCCTGGAAAAAATTTGAAACACTTCTATTGTCTGCTTGTTTTTTACCCATAAAACTACTCCTGTGGTAATTGAGTATTAGGTGTCTCTACTGGTTTTTTCTTTTTCTTTTGCTCTGGTTGTGGAGTTGGTTGTTGTGGTTTTGTATCTACAGGTTCAGTTCTTTGTGGTTGCTGTTGAGGTTTTTGCACCTCTGGTTGTGGTTTAATTTTTTCTTTTGCTTGTGCTGCCTTTGCTTGAATATCAGCAATAGATTTTTGTGTATTATCAACTGCCTGTGCTGCTACTTCCTGTCTAGCAGAATGTTGCTGCGCGGCATCTGGATTATTCTGTAAGTAATATTGATTTTTTCTTGGAACTGGTTTTCCATTTGGAAATCTAACTACACTTGCATCTGACTGTTCTCTTTCTGCATCACCAAGTCTTTTCATAAAACTCTTAAGTGATCCAGGATCTCCAGTTTTTGGGGATTTAATATCACCAGTAGATGTAACTGGTCTTTGAACTGGACCATCTTTTGTCTTGGTAGTTCCTTTACCAAGTCTCATTCTCTGATTGGTTCCAGAAACCTCCTCAGGTTTTCTCTTTCTTCCACCACCTCTTCCAGTTGAAACAAAACTATCAATTGCTTTCTCATATTTACCAGCACCACTTAGTTGTGCCTTTGCAGTTTCTCTCTCTGTTCCAGGAATAAGATCTTCAATATTACCACGAAGTTTATTCAGTTGAGGGAGCAAATCTTTTTGCTGCTCTTTACTCATACCCTTACTTCCAGACATAGAATCCTTAAGAGAAGCAATTCTAGAATCACCTTCTTTTTCTAACTGCTTTGCCTGATCTTTTGTTATTCTTTCACTTTTAAGTGCAAGTTGCAAAGCATTTTTCATTCCAACAGTATAGTTTCCAGCAGTTTCATCGGCACCAGCAGAAGCAGAAACAGCTCCAGATGCTTTCTTAAGACTTGTATAATTTGTTCTTTCTGGTTTTGTTGGGTGCTGAAAAACTATATCTGCCTTAGATGTATCAGACTCTTTACCATAAGCAGACTTTCCAGACTTTGATAGTGGAATCTTATCATCTCCAAGTCTTTTAACAGTATAACCCTGAGATATTAAACTCCTACCAAGTCTACTTTGACTATCATTTAGGAAAGTATAAAATTGATCTTCTAGTTCAGAGTAATATGAATCTTTATGATCATCAGTTTTTTTACCACCAGTGAATCCTTCATCCCCAACATTCTTAAAATGAAGAGGATGCTTCTCATCATCTTTTGCAGATTTTAATTCCTGAGCAAGAAAATCAGTAAGTTCTTCAGTATCTCTTCTACTTACAAGACCTCTGAGAATTTTACCTTTATTATTATTTTTATCAAGACCTTTAATAAGATGATTATAAAGATTGACTAGAGCAACTTCATAGTTATATTTTGGACCACTACGGGTTTTTTTTGCTTCAATAATGAATTTACCAAAAGACTTCATCTTTATCTTACTTACACCATTATATGATATTTATAAATGGAGTTAAGGAGACTCAAACTCCTTGAGATAATCCTTTTCTTTTTGATATGGAACTATCTCACCAGTATAATGTTTCCATCCCTCATGAAGTTCTGGAACTAACCATTGGTCAACACGATAACAATATTTCCAGTTCACAGGTTGTATACAATTCATCACAACTACCGTCCAGAATGCTATAAGATAGTTGAGAATTGTATACATTATTCTTCCTTAAGTGCCTCTTCGATTTGTTCGTCAAGACTTAAAATTGCTTGACGAATATCAATCACACGTTGCGGACAACATGTAGGATCATAA
>VMHT01125024.1_pt1 | contig 10387 bp, 6 predicted proteins | sample 4693611 | NCBI WGS metagenome assembly VMHT01 (sample SAMN12280063, study PRJNA550983) | marine metagenome | isolation source: seawater sampled from same location over 5 years 0.02-0.2 micron viral filtrate | place: USA: collected off the coast of southern California halfway between the port... ...
TAAAATATTTTAATAATGATATTAAAGGTAAAGTAGTATCACTATAAAATTAAGAAATGGCAGTATACAAGATTTTCCCATATAAAGATTCCACCATATATTCATTCTACCCAGATATGAATACAGGTATAGACCCTATTTCTCAAATATCTAACTTAAATATAGCAGTAGATTCTAACCCCCAAGTAGCAAGATACTTAACTGAATTTGTTCAAGATGAAATAGAGGATGTTATTAATAATAAAATTAAGGGTAAAGAGTGGGATGTTGATTTTAGATCTTATATAGCCACTGCTCAAGGTGTTGTTGAATCTACGGATTTGATAGTATATCCTATAGCTCAATATTGGTATAATGGTACTGGAACGTATTTAGATGTACCTCAAACTACAGATGGATGTACTTGGTATTCCCCTAATTTTAAAGGAAGCTCAACTTGGACATTAACAGGAACAGATTCCCATGGTAATGTTATAGGATCACACTATAATTCAACTTATGTAGGTCCTGGAGGAGGAAATTGGTTAATAAACAATGGTAGTACCAATTTCGGTATAACGCAATCATTTGATACTAGATCAACAAAAGATTTAAAAGTAAACGCTAAAGAAGTAGTTTCTAGATGGTATAGTGGTTCTATGGATAATAATGGTTTTATAGTAAAATGGGAAGACAGTGTTGAATGGAACTCTAACGTTCAAATCCAACCTGTAATGCAATTTTACAGTGTTGATACTAATACTATATACCCACCACAATTAGAATTTAAATGGAGAGATTATCAAAGTGTATTAGATGGTCCTGCTAGTTCTAGTATAGTTAATACTACTAATTTAATCTCCTCATTAGCAGAAAACCCAGGAACTTTTTCTCCACAAAGTGTAAATAGGTTTAGATTTAATGTTGCACCAAAATATCCAATTAGAGTATTTGCAACTGGATCTCAATTTACAGGTACAAATTATTTACCAACAGCATCATATTATGCTATAAAAGATTTGGATACTAACGAATACGTTGTAGATTATGATACGACATATACACAATTAAGTTCTGACAGTAAAGGAAATTATTTTGATGTTTATATGAATGGATTAGAACCAGAAAGATATTATAAAATTTGTGTTAAAACCAACATAAATGGTTCAACCATAGTATTAGACGATAATTATTACTTTAAAGTAGTAAATTCATATTAATGGGAGAAGATATAAAATTAAATAAAGAAGTTTTTGATAAAAGAATATATCAAAAAACCATAGATACTTCTTTTAATGAGTTAGGAGTTAAGCCAATCCAAGATCAATTGGATGCACAACCTACGGTTGAAGAATTTTTTAATTTATATAATGAATTATTTTACCAAATAGATGAATTAGGTTCTACTAATTCCCATGAATATTTAGTTAAAACTAGTGGTGAATATATTAGTTTTGAAGAAAAAGATGAATTAGTTGAAGCTTTACAAAAAGAAATAGCTACTTTAAGAAAAGAATTACTACAAGCTCAACAAGATTTAGCAGATGCTTTAACCCCTGAAGAAGTAATAGTAGAACCAATCCCAGAAATAGAAGAAGAACCTATAGAAAATCCTATATTAAACATTGTAACAACCCCAGAACCAGAAGCACCTACAACCCCAGCAAAAACAGCAGATCCAGAAGATACTAAAAGATATAATGCTGGATGGAAAAAAACTATGGTAAGTTACAGTGCAATGGATTATAATTTAGTATTTTTTCAACTGCCTGAATATAAATCATATTTACCTGAAAAATTAGGAAATGAAGATCGTGATTTAGGTAATATTAGAAAAAAAGACATTACAAGTGAAGCTACATGGGAAACATGGGCTGAAAAAATTAATAAAAGATCAAGTGGAAAAGAAACAGCTAATTTAAGAAAAGTTCTTGAATATACTGTAAACAGATTAAGACATAATTTTTTAACAGAAAAAGAATTTGGTAATGGTTTTATTACTTCTAACACAGAAATAATAGAGTAAAAATATATAAAATGGTTGAAATATCTAAAATAGATCCAATTACATTTGAATTTCAAACATATGAAACTCAGGATGAAACTCTTATACCTTCATCTCAAATAAATACTAAATTAGGAGATTTTAACTATCTTGAATTTTATATATATAATATAAATAAAGATATTATTTATTCAGATTTAAACTATTCTAAATATAGAATAGAAAATGGGGGAGTAGATGGAGTTAATAATATTATACTAAACCCCTCAAGTGATGTTACAAATAATGGTTTCAATGAAGGAGAATTTATTGCCTATTATAATTTTTTAATTAATCAAATAGGAAACCAAAACGAAGATAAATTATTTATATCCGAAATATCATCTGATAGAACAGAAATAAGATTAGATACTAATAAAGAAATTAGTTTAGTTCCTTTAACTAAAGAATTTATACAATTTAGAGAACAACAAGATTATTTTGTAGATTTTTACCTTAACTTTGGAAACAATAACTTAATTATAGCTAATAATATTAAATTAGATAATGAAAATACTAATGATCCTACAATATTAATCAAGCTATATGAACCTCTACCTAACACTTTTTCATTAAAAGATCAACTTTGGGTAGTAACTACTTTAAATGAACCTGAAGCATTTCAAGTATCCTACCCTGTAGAAACCATAGAATTTAATGATTCTACCCTTATATCAGGTCCTAATTTTAATATACCTTTAAAAAACCAAATTAATAACAGCTCACAAAATTTATCCTATAATGATATAATTTCAGGAGCTCCTTCAAGTTCACAAAACCAAATAAATAATATCTTAGCTGAATCTAATATTAACATAAGTGTAGATTATAGCAATTTTTCAAATTTTATCCATTTTAGTTCTGCCCAAACCCGTATAGAAAATTTTTATTATAAAGTAGGTTTAATTAAAACATTTACCTCTCAATCTAATCTTTTAGGAAATGTAAGTAGTTCTAATACAAGTAAAATTTTAGAAGAAAAGAAAATTTCAAAAATTATTAAAAATTTTGATAGGTTTGAACATTTTATGTATTATAGTAGTGGTTCAAATGTATCTTACCCAAAATCAAATTCTGTAGAACCCTATACTTTATTTCCTACTACAAGCCCACAGGTATTAACTTGGCTAGGTAGTATAGATGAAACTAGTTCAAATTTTGGAGGATTATTACTCTCAGCATCTAATTTTGACAATTCAAACCCAGATGAACTTAAAAAAGCAATCCCAGAATATTTAAGAGAAGACCCAGCTAACCAACAATATGATTTATTTGTTGATATGGTTGCTCAATATTATGATACTGTTTGGCTATATACAAAAGATATTACTCAAAAATATAATGCAGATAATAGATTAGATTTTGGTATTAGTAAAGATTTAGTATCTAATGCTATTAAAGATTTTGGTATTAAATTATATCAAAATAATTTTTCCAATAAAGAATTATACACAGCGTTTTTAGGAATTACCCCTGAGGGATCATTATTCCCATTTCCAGAAATAACAGGATCAATGCCTGTACCTACAGGATTTGAATTTGTAGATACATTAATATCAGCATCAAATGATGTCATATCAATGGATGATACTAATAAATCTTTATATAAGAGAATATATCATAATATTCCATATCTGCTCAAATCAAAAGGAACTCTTGCTGGATTACGAGCATTAATAACTTCATATGGTATACCTGATACTATACTAAAAATATCTGAATTTGGTGGAAAAGATAAAGTAAATGCTAATGATTACGATTTATATTCTAATAATTTTAATTATGCCTTAGAAGTAGGACCTGATTCTACTAATGGAAATTTTTTAAGCAGTTCATTTGATTTTAACAGTAACTTTGGTACTCAATATGATAGACCAAAAACAATAGAATTCAGATTTAAAACTGAAAAATTCACCCCAACAAATTTATCCCAATCTTTATTCACTTTAGAATACCCAGGAGGAGGACAATTTTTAGATATAGTACTAGAATACTCTGGATCAGGTTTAACAAGTAGTTCGTTATATGATGGTTCTATTAAAGACCCAAATTATCAATATGGTAATTTAAAGCTTATCCCATCCACAGGAACACCTAATAATTCTGCTAGTATATACTTACCATTCTTTGATGGTAATTGGTGGTCAGTTAAATTAGATAATGATTTATCTACTAATTTTACTATGAGTGCTGGTAATTCAATATATAATGGGCCAGATGGAACATCAATAGGTTACTTTAATAGTGTAACTAAAACAGCATCACATGCAGGTTATAATAATAATACTAAAATGTATCTTGCTACCTCTTCTTTATACCCAGGATTTTCAGGTTCTGTACAAGAATTAAGATGTTATAAAGATATAGTTAGTGAAAGTGTATTCAAAGATTATATAATGAATCCATTATCTTTTGAAGGTAATGGAATTAATAGTGCACCTGATCAATTGATGTTTAGGGCTGCTTTAGGGAGTGAATTAGATATTACTACTAGTTCTTCCATTCACCCTAAAGTAACTGGGTCTTGGGCTATTACTTCATCTTTTACTAACCATAGTAATTTTTATTTTAATAATACTCCTTCTTATAATCCTAATACTGAAACATTCTTTTTAGATCAACCTGCAGTAGGTATTAAAAATAGAATTACAGATAAAATACGAGTAGAAGATAATTCTCTACCTTCTGGTAACACTTTATCCCCTATTCGTAGATTATCCCAAACCACAGAAGCAAGTGCATCATATACGGATAGTATAAACTATTTAGAAGTAGCGTTTTCACCTCAAAATCAAATTAATGATGATATTATAGGACAAATGGGTCATTTTAATATTGGTGATTATATAGGTGATCCTAGACAAAGATTTACAGGTAGTAGATATGAGGATTTAAATAATTTAAGTGAAGAATACTTTAAAAAATATATTAAACAATATGATCTAGTAGATTTTGTTAGACTAATAAAATTTTTTGATAATTCATTATTTAAAATGATTAAGGATTTTATTCCTGCAAGAACAAGCTTAGCATCAGGTTTAGTAGTAAAACAACATTTATTAGAAAGAAATAAATATAAACAACCTACAGTCCAATCTCCAACAAATGAATTAATAACTGGGTCCATGGATATAGCAACTATATCAGGAGGCCCTGCAGGAGTATTTAATAAATTTAATAGTACCACAACATCACCTTCAGGTTCATTAGGACAAGGTCCAAATAATTTATATAATATTACTCAAAGTTGGGATGTTATTACACCTTCTATAAATGGTTTTATAACAAAATCTCATAGTTCTCAAGATGAATTTTATAATGGCGAATTAAGTGGATCTATTATATTAGTTACAAATGGAGAATTAAATGAACATTGTGGACAATTTAAAAATCCTCAATTTACTCCTGCAAATTTTAAATTAAGAATATATTATGAATCACTAGGATATACTGAAGATAAATTTTTAAATAGTTTAAATTCACCAACAAATGGATGCATTTCAATGTTTCATGGGGCACCACCTCCAAACCCACTAGCACCTGTAGCACCTATTGGAAGATAAAAAATAAAAATTATGGCCGTACAAACACCACCGTATGTAGAATATATAAAAATATCAAGGATTGATGAATTAGGGCAAGATTTAACTTCTACTTTAGAAGCTTTAACACAAATTAAAATCCCCTTTACTAATGGGGTTAGTAGAACATATTATATAGCTAGTACTACAAGACATAAAGATTATTTTTTATTTGGTATAATAAAAGCATCAAATTCCCCATTACAATCTGATGCAGGTACTATTAATTATAATTTTTCAGCATCTTTATCTAACCAAGTTTTTTCTGGTGTTAATATTCCAGGACAAGGAATTTCAAACCTAGTCCCTATTACTTCTCTATCAACTGATATTTTTAATATTGATAATACTAAAATTTCAATTAATACTTATATTCAAAAAGATGTTACATTCACAGTAAATTTTACTGCTTCAATTGTAGGGGGACCTGCAGAAGTAAAAATCTTAAAGAATGGACTTAGTACTGCTACTAGTGTTGCTCTAAGTGTAGGTACTAGTAATAATACATTATCTTTTACAGTTGATTCATCAAGTTTATCCCCAGGTGATTATTTTGAATTAGATTTACAAGCTCCTTTACCCTCAGGACCTTATAGTTACACTTATCAATTACAAGGTAATTCTTCTTGGGTTATTTCTTCTACTGCAGAATCTGGCCCTACAATAGAAACAATCCCAGAACCATATTTAACATCTAAATTTAAGGGTACTGATTGTGATGTATTATTAAATAATGTAGACCAATATCCTGAAAATCCTTTTTTACAAGATTTAGATTACAATGGTAATCCAAATTCCCCTACTAATTTCCAGTTAATTATAAGTGGTACAGCTGCTAGGGGAACGGTTCCACAATCATATTATACTTCACTTAGACAAACTAACCCTAGATACAATGGGTCTAAAAATCAATCAGAAGATATTAATTTTTACCCTCCTAATGGTAAATCTTTTCCTTTAGGAGATGATTTTCTCCAACCAAGCCCTATTACAGGAATAGCAAGTAATAATAGAATTAGTAGTATAGCTGCTACTGTTGAACCCGCAATTGTAGCAGGAACAGGTACGGGGATATTTGGTGGTTTTAATGTAAACTCTAATTTAGATTCTACATATTTTAGATCAATAGAAGCTAATATTTTTCCAAACTGGGGTTCAGGTGTAATGACTAAAACTAATGTTTTAGAATTAGACCATGTTAAATTAAAAACACTTGCTAGAGATTATAGCAATGTAAAAATATACTTTTCTATATCAGCTGAAGTAGATGTAACAGATGGAAATTCATCAAATCCTGCAGCTAAATTACAAGTTGGATTATTTTCATTTACCCCAGGTTCAACGGCCAATGTTATACCTAGAGCAGGGGAAATAATAACATCAAATGGAGCTAATTCATATTATGTATCTACTCAAAGTTCAACCCTTTTAAATGATACTTTAAATCAATCAGTTAGTTTAGTTGGTAATATACCTATATCTGCTGTTACAAATAATAGAAAATATTTAGGACTTGCTATATCTGCACTTTATACAGGTACTGATGCTACAAGTTATAACTTTTCAAATGTAACTGCAAGTATTTCAATTAATGGTAGTCCTTTAAATGTAGGAACATTTGGTCAAACTTCTCCTATAGATTCTTTAGATACTAATATATATGAATTTGAATGGGGTGGGGGAACTACACCTGAAATTTTAGATTGGGGAGCTGTTAAATTGGGAAAAATATTACAAGTTAGTTCTAAAGATTTAGTTAAAACTATTGATCCTAGTGAAAATGTTGAAACTATAACTATACCAAGTAAAAGAGGAACAACCTTAGGGAGAGCCCGAAATTATAGAGTTATAGTAAGTAATCCTCCTGGTACACAATATCCCCCAAATTCAGTGAACACAAGTTCTGTAGGAAATGTTCATTTTTGGGATACACCTCAAAATATAGGAGATTATTATCAAGTATTAAATGGAAACAATCTTATTAATACTGAAATTTCAATGTTTATGTATCCTAATTCTACAGCAGGATCTAACCCAACTCTACCATCAACAACTAAAATATTAACGACTGAATGGGGTGTACCTAGTAAAAGTAGTTATGCATTAACTTCTTCTAATAATGATGTATATGGAACAATTAATAGCAATAACAACCCTAGAAGATTTATTTCATTAGATAGAAGTGTTCACATTTCTAAAGTAACTACAGATAGTAATGGATTTTATCAAGGTGCTCAAAACCCAATCAAACCTAATTTTGCTACTATAGGAGACCAAATAAATAATGATTTAAATGAAGGTGAAAAGTGGTTTGTAACTATATATAATGAATTTGAATTTCCTAATGGTCAAGGAGATTATAATTCTGTTTTAACAACAGGTTCTTTATCTCCTTTTAATGATGGGATTACTGTTGATAGTGATGGAAATTATTCAAATGCTTTAGGGTATAAAGGTGTTTACGAAATAGCTGGAACTTATGATCAAGGTGGAAGTTTTACTATTTTAACTTATGATGATTTTCCTAATTTTGGGGGAATCAAAAATATAGGGGGTGGAGTAGCTGCTAATAGTTTAGGTATGCTTATATGGAAAGCTAAAGGGGTAGGAAAAAATGAATTTGTATTAGTACAAGATAGTATTACTGGAGGAATCTCAGAAGGAGCTTTTATTAATAGGTATGCCCCTAAGTATATAAAAGAAAATTTTGAAAGTATTACAAAAGAATACGGAAGTAACCAAACAGGTTAAAATTAATTTGGATTAAAAACAAATAACACACATATTTATACACATATAATTAAACACAAATGGGATATTTAAATAATCAAGTAGTAACAGTCGATGCCATCTTAACAAAAAAAGGTAGAGAAGTGTTAGCAAAAAATGATGGTTCATTCAGAATCACTCAATTCGCACTTGCAGACGATAAAATAGATTATACACTTTATAATCCAAATAATTCTCAAGGTTCTGCATTTTATGGAGAAGCAATAGCAAACATGCCTTTACTAGAAGCATTTCCTGATGAAAACCAAATGATGAAATATAAATTAGCTACTTTACCAAGAGGAACAGCAGTTTTACCTGTACTGGATTTAGGATATGCAGCTATAACATTAAAACAAGGAGCTTCAATTTCAATTACCCCACAAACATTAAACTATTTAGGTAATGCAACCACATTTGAAACCTCAGGTTATACTGCTACCATATCAGATGTTAGAACTTTATCTACTTTTAATGGTGTAGGGATCCAAAGCACAGCAGCTCAAGATCAAAACTCTACTTCAACAACAACATTAGGAACAAATGTTTCATCAACAGTAATAGGATCACAAATTAATTTAAGAGCAACAACAATAAACACATTATTTGGTTCTAATACTCAATTAAATACTACAATAACTGTAGTAGGTTTAGATAGTGGAGCTAGATTAACAATACCTGTTACAATTACTCAAACAACACAAAATTAATTAAAAAATGGGATTTAAAAGATTAGACGCTCAAGATTTTGTAGTTAGTGCTGATGCAGTACAATCTACTGCATGGTCAACTGGTACACCAACTATAACATCATTTTTCACTTCACCTACTCAATTAGCAGGATCATCGGGTGATTATTATACTAGTGTATACCAAGTTAATCCAAGTACTGCAGGAGCAGCTGTACAATTTGATATAGCCTACGGTAATAGGTTAGGACTTGGGAGTAGTTATTTTAATGGTTCATTTCCCCAATTTACCCCATCTTCTACAACCTATGGCCAGTATAAAACTATGATATTAGAAGATGAAAATTCTAATTTTTCTTTTGGAGATGGACAAAATATTCTAACACCAGATGATTTTTGGGTAATATCAGTAGATAGAGCAAGATATAAAGAATCAATATTCCCAGGATCATTTAATTTAGCTTTATCTGGGTCTGGAGGGTTATTACAATTAACAGATAATTCTAAAGATGTTTCAATTCAAACTTTTTTAGGATCTTCTAGAGTATACCAAATAGTATCTGGATCTAATGGTTCTTCAATATCAGGAGGAGGATTTGTAACTAATTCAGGTTCATATGGTTTTTTATTCCCTGAATTAGGAACTATATTATTAAATCCAGATGCAATAAATCAATCAATAGGAGTAATACCAACTAGAACTTCAAACTTATCAAATGGAACTAATCAGAATAAACTATTTGATGCCATAAGTTTAGGAGGAGCTTTTACAGTAAATTCCCAAGAAACTATTACCTCAGATTATGTTTTTTGTAGAGCAAGAAATTCAGAATTTAATTACTCAGCAAACCCTTCATTTATAACAGGCTCAACTGGAGAAGTTGCATTTAATCAATTTATTAATAATCCTCAAGTCTATATGACTACAGTAGGAATGTATAATGATGCTAATGAATTAGTAGCTGTAGCAAAACTTTCTAGACCATTACTTAAAGACTTTACAAAAGAAACTTTAGTAAGAGTAAAATTAGATTTTTAGGATGAATGAGTATTTACAAGCCATTAACTACATCGGATGTTATAATAACTCCATTTAAAACAAACAAAACATTTTCTTTTAATGGTGGGGATTTTACTTCCTCTAATATAGGTATAGATAGATTTATAGGACAAAACATTCCTTTTATATCTGGATCTAATACAACAGGCTATATTTCAACCCAATATAAATCATTAATTTACAGTTCTGTAAAACAACTTTATTATTCTAATTATTTAAGGGGTGAAGAAGGTGCGCCTGCTATTCTGCCAATATTTAATACTGA
>VMHT01054852.1_pt1 | contig 10386 bp, 1 predicted proteins | sample 4693611 | NCBI WGS metagenome assembly VMHT01 (sample SAMN12280063, study PRJNA550983) | marine metagenome | isolation source: seawater sampled from same location over 5 years 0.02-0.2 micron viral filtrate | place: USA: collected off the coast of southern California halfway between the port... ...
CAAGAAAGAGCTAATCAACAAAGATCTATGGCTGAATCTTCTAGATTAGATCAATTAGAAAGAACTGGTCAATCAAGAGTAGATATTGCTAAAATACAAGGTGAAGCAACGAGACAACAACAAGAACAAGCTAGAATAGCCGCTTTATATGGATTAGGTATAGACAGAATGGGTGCTGCCGACACAGCTAGACAAACAGCTACATCTAACTTTGTCTCTGGTTTAGGTCAAGCTGCGGGTGGTGTTGCTGGATTATTTGCTCCTGGTGGAAGTTTGTATAATACAAATCCTTTCGGTAGAGGAGCCCCAACTGGACAGGGTTTTAATTTTGATACTTCCCAATATACAGATGCTCTTCCTAATACTACTACACCACCTTTTGGAGGTGGCTTAGGTGTTGATAATCCAATTGGTGGTGATAATTTACCTTCATTTAGATATGATCCTGTAACTGGTACTTATAGACAGTTTAAAAATTAAATTATGGCAGAAGAAAACACAACAGATAATACTAAAAATAAAAAAGACACAACTGGTTTAAGTCAATTTGATTTAGATAAAATTGCTGGAGTAGATATGAGCGGAAAGCAAGCTAAAGCAGTAGACACCAAAGCTATTGACGAACAAATAGCGGCTTTAGAAAAACCTACTGGTGGTAGTGTATATGACAAATTAGCAGCTAGATATAGATCTCAAGGTGAAGGAGCTGTATTACGTACACAGAAAAACTTAGCTAATTTATTTGATCCTACAGTTAATTTAATACAAGAAAGAGAAGCTGCCGCGCAAGCAAGGTTTACTTTATTAAAAGATAAATTACCTGAGTTTGATGATAGTAAAATATTTGGAATGCAAAGTGGTAATGAAATGCCTATTGTAGCTGAGATAGAAAGAATTTCAAAAACTACTAAAGAAGACATGCGTATGTTATCTCGTTTAAATCCTAATGATGAAAGATATGATGAGATAAAAAAGAGGATTGATAAAAATCAAAATGCTATTGTAGCTTTCGATGAAATTAACCAAAAGTTATTGAAAATAAGAAATTCTCAAGACGGTCGTGAGGATGATTCTCAATGGAGTAAAGGTATGGACTCGGCTACAAGACAAATGTGGGAGGATATATACGCTAGTAAAGGTGAGAATATAACAATACAAGATGGTAAATTAATTTGGACATCGACTGGGGGCAAAAGTGAAGAAATAAAAACAAAAAGCAATGCTTTAAACAATATTTCTTCTATTACTGAAATCCCTACAGATGAGAAAGGTATAAAAAAATTACAAAAAAACCTACAAGATTTAGGATATGATATAGGTAGCACAGGTGCAGATGGTAAATATGGTCCTAAAACAAAAGCTGCTTATGAAAAGTTTTTAAAAGAAAAAGAAGATATACAATCTGAAATTGATTCAGCAGAGCTAGAAGGCGTTGGTGAAACAAGAGTTATAGATTTAAACGAAATAGGCGATGGTCCAACAACAATAGACAATCTTGGAATACAAAAAGATATAGAAATACAAGATGGTATTCAAGTATTGATAAATAGTGATATAGAGGTAACCGATCCTAGATACAGTCAGAAAATAAATCAGTTAGTTCGTACTTTAAATTCAGTTGGACCAAAAGGTATTAAATCTTTAATATTTGATGGATTTGGAGCAGCTGGAGACGATGTTCTTACGAGTGTTAACACAGATTCTTTTATACAACAAATTATACAAAACAATCCTGAAGATTTTGGTATTAAAGATATTAACAACTTAACCGAAGAAGAAATAGTAAATGCTTATGACATAATGAGATCTAGAGATGTAACTCATGATTATAACACTGGTAAATTTGATAGTGAAGAAAGACCTATTAAAAGTACGTTACAATCACAATACTTACAATGGTATAGAAATGAAATTGATACTAAAGTTAGGGAAGGTAAGAAATCTAAACTTGTGGCGGAAAAAATTGAGCAAGAAAATAAAACAACAACAACAACAACAACTACAGAGGTTCCTGATCCAGAAGAAATGACCGTTGATAATAGATCTGGAAGAACAGAACCGTTAACAAGCGGACAAAGAGCTAACCTGTGGAAAGAATTTTATGATAAATCAGAAGGAAGTGCAGAAGCGGCTTTACAAGTAATATTTCCAAATTTTGTATTTACACATAGACAGCCAGGAAGGGATGTTTTAACAATAAACGATGGAGAAGGTAACTTAATAGGAACTTATGATTTTGATTTTGGAACCATAAACGATGCTAAATTAGAAGCAGACAAATTTTTAAACGATTTAGATAATATGGGATACAACACTATAAAATAAATTAAATGCTAAGCACTGAAAACGTAAAATTTGAATATAAAGGAAAAACTTACACACGTAATTTTTTAGCTAAAGAAGCCGAGAAAAACAACATGAAAGTGGATGCTTATATAAATGTTTTGATCGGAAGAGGGATGAAACAAATAGACGAACCAGCGGAAGATGGTTACAAACCTTACGAAGGTAACGGTTGGGACAACTTTAAAAACAACCTATACAACACTTTTGAAATGTCAAGTGATTTATTAGAGTTTTATCTTGGTGGTGGCGAAGGTGCGCAGAGCTCTTTAAATATAGCGTCTAGTTTGATTTACGAAAGTGTTTTTGGAAAAGACAACATAAAGTCATATAACGAAACTGACTTTGGTAAGTGGTTTGGTACAGTTGCTACTACTGATAGTCCTGAGTTTCAAACAATGATAGAAAACTTTAAAATAGAACAAAAAGATAGAAAACAAACTATGACATTTACCGAAGCAGATAGTTTTACAGATTATCTCTCTGTAGCTGCTGGTGCTGTAGCAAACGTCGGTGGTTCGGTTGTGTATAACCTTGGTACTCTTGGTACAGGATTTTTTATGGAGTTTGCTAGTGATAATTTTTTAGAATCTAATAAAGTTAAAGCAGAGTCAATGAACATGACTTTAGACGAACTTTTAGAGTCTGGTGAAGCAGATGCAAGCGTTGCTTTAAAAATAGCAGCATTACAAGCTGGATTAGAATATATAGGATTTCAAAAAATAATGAAACCTTTAAAAGGAACAGGATTAGACAAAACTTATAAAAAAGCTGTTGGTAATTATTTAACTAAATTTTATCAAAAAAATAAAAACATAAGAGTAGGATTAGATATATTTTCTACTGGTGGGGCCGAGGCTTTAACAGAAATGGGTCAAACTGGTCTTGAAATATACAACAAAGAATTAGCAACAGCTAACGCTGAAGGCAAAGATATAAATCCGTTTTTATCTGTTGGTAGAGGTATGTTTAGTCCAGAAGGTATAGAAGCTGGGTTACAAGGTTTTTTTGGCGGTGGAGGTTTAAAAGGTACTGCTTACTCTGCTAAAGCACTAAACAATATTAGAAAATCAAACAAAGAACTAGACGCTGAACAAGAATTGAGTAATTTAGTTAGTTTGACAAAGCGTTATAATCAATCAAAAGACCCAGATGTTAAAGAAGCTTTAGATAAAGAAATAAAATCTACAGAAAAACTTTTAAAAAACAAGATAAAAAAAGGTAACGATCTTTATAACTCTCTTTCTAATAACGATATAAAAGAAATAGAAAACCTATCTGATTTAGCAGATGTAGCTGCTTTTAAAACAAATCAACTAATAGAGCGATTTAAAAAAGGAGAAATATTTGAAGAAGACTTTAACTTAGCAGCCAAAGGACTTAGTGATGAATATAACAAAAATAAAGACGGTATAATAAATATATTATATGAAAGAAATCTTGAGTTTGCTAAAACAGAGGCTGAAAAAATAGGTAAAGAAGTTGTTGAGATACAGACTAAAGAAGAGTTTCAACAAGAGTATGATAAAATAAGAGGAGAAGGAGATTTTGAAGGAGACGTAACAGATACAGATGGTTTTATTAAGGGGGATAAAATATATATAAACACTTTAACAGCAAAAGAATCAGGAGCTATAAGCGTTGGTTCTCACGAGTTGTTACATGGTATAATTGGTAATTACATTGATAAATTGTCAGACGTTGATAGAGTTAAATTAGGTAAGCAATTTGTTTCTACTTTAAATTCTGAACAGCAAGACGCTGTTAGACGAAGACTAAAGGAAAATTATGGACTAGAAGGAGATGCTATTTATAGTAACACTGGGGTAAATGAAATGTTTACAGCTTTATCCGATGCTGTTGAAAAAGGAGAGGTAACGTTTAACGAAACTTTTGGTCAACAATTAAAATTTGTATTACAAGATTTTATAAAAGCTATAATTAAAGCAATACCTGGTATAGAAGTAGATTATAATAAAGAGTTTGCTGATGGTAGACAAGCTTATAATTTTTTAAAAGAATATAATAAAAATATAAAAGAAGGTAAACTAGGAAAAAAAGCCTTAGCTTTTGCAAAACAAACTAAAGAAGCAGAAGGTGTGAAGTTTATTAAAGAATCTAGATCACAAGCTGTTGATGCTGTTAACAAAATGGAAAAAGGCGCTAAAACACAAGATGAGTTTAGAGCAAAAGAAAGAGTAGAAGGTGTTGATGGAAAAACTAAAGTTTTACCTTCGCCATTTGATAATGTATATAATTCTATTGTAAAAGAAGGTGGAGCTATAAATAATTATATAAAAAGTCTACCGTTAAGTAAAGAAAAACGTCAAGAAACTATTGACGAACTTGGCGATAGATTAATAAATTATGATCCATCTGCCAAAAGAAAAACAGATTCTGGTGAACCAATAACTGTTGGAGAGTTTTTAATGTCTAATATTGGATTTGCTAAATTAGAAGCTGACAAAAAATTAGCAATAGAAGCAAAAAAAGAAGGTAAAACAAAAAGGATAGACGCTGCTAAAAAGACTAAAGAAGGTGAAACAACTTTTGATATAGAGGATACAGACGCATCGGCACAAGAAATATTAGACGAGCAGGACATGTCTGTAGAAGGAGTGGCTAAAAGAGAAGCTAAAGAAGCTAAAGCGAAAAAGAAAAGAAACTCTAAACTTAGACAAGAATTAGGATTTGAAACTGATGGAGATGCTTATAATAAAGTTCTAGATTCAGCTAGAAAAAGTTTATTATTAGCGTATAAGAAAACAACTAACATAAAAGATGCTAAAGCTAGAGTAGATAAGATAGTTCAATTACTTAAAAAAGAATACAATAGTCTTACTAGTGATTTATTTAAACCACTTAAAAACTTTTTAGGTGTCAAAGATTATCTTAGTAATTTAAAGACATTTAAAGAAGCTATAGTTGAAAGTATTTCTACTGCTGATTTAGTTCAAATGGAAAGAAACGTACCAGACGCAGATAAAGTTTTTGTAGTGTTTGAAAGACAATTAACCACGAAAAAAGAAGTGCAAGATGCTATTGATAAAAATCTATTACCAAAAGATGATTTAAATAGAGTTTCAAAAGGTCCAGTAAATCTTTATAAAAAAGTAATGCCTACGGACAACGAAATAGTAGGGTTTGCTGATCAACCAGCTATTAACCCTGAAACAGGCCAAAGATCTGGATTAAAAGGTACTAGAAAAGATGGTTTTGCAAAACGTATTGCGGAAACATTGATTTTAGACGCTATAATGGAGGTTAGGCAAGAAACAGAAGTACAACAAACGCTTACTGAAGATTTAAATGTAGAAATGGATGTTCAACAACTAGCGTCTAAGATTGGTAGAGATGTTGATGTTAAGTTTTCTAAGAGTAACGCCGTTGCAGATATTGACAACGCTGTTGATGTTGGTACTGATACTGGTGTTTACTTACAAGTTAGATTTTCAAAAAGTCATAGAGAGCAATATGAAAATAGATTAACTAACAATAGAACTGATCTTACAGAAGAGCAAAGAAAAAACGCTGTACAGTCTGTATTTGACTTTGTAGATGGTAAAGATATACCAAATAATAAAAAGTCTAAGTACGAAAAACTAGCTATGCACTACATGGCTAATGGTTATTTAATACTACCTGAAGACGGTTATAAAGTCATAGAAGCCGAAAGAATAGCAGGTATAAAGAAAATAGATGCGTTTTCTTACAAAAATCCTAATGTATTATTAGAAGAGAACGTAGTTAAAGAGAAAGTTAAAAGAACTAATCCAGACGATCTTGATACGTTTACTAATAAAACAGAATATAGTAATGGTGTTGTGGTATACGACGTTGAAGATTCTAAAGATGGACAATTTGCTGTTAGAAAAGTAATCGATACACATTTTGGTAAAAAAGCAAATCCTTGGTGTTTGTGTGCTAGAGGAAAAGATAAAAGTACTGAACTTGACATCGCTTTCTTACAGTGGAAAAACTATAACCAAGAAGGCAATGGATTTAAAATAGCTTTTCATAATGGTAACTTAGTTTCTTTTAGAGATGGTAACAATATGCAATGGTGGGACAGAATGGATAAACCTACAGATGCCGTTGTTGTAAAAGGTAAAAAAGTTGGTGATGGTTTTAGAGAAGTTATACAAGTAGATGAAAACAAAAGTACTTTACTACATACAGAAAAACAAACTGGTAATAAGAAAAACGGCAATTATACTAAGAAAAACCTTAATGGTGATATAGTAGAAATAACAAATAAGAAAAACGGTAGACAACACGGTGAACAGTACGAAAGAAGAGACGCTGTGTATTACACCTCTGAAACTACCACTATATATGAAAATGGAGACACAATACGTAGTGAAGAAGTAAGATCACCATACAAAAAATATAAAGAGAAACAAAAAAGTGAAAATATAGGTGTAGGTAATAACCAACTTCGTTTAAATAATATTACTAAATGGAAAAGAGTACTTATTAAAGAAAGTCCAGGTAAATCTTATTTAGAGCTAGAAGGTACGGTTGATCAAGATATGTTTGAACAGGCTAAAAATCCTGATGCTATTACAGATCCGTTTGTAAAGAAAAACTTTAAGTATTTAGTACAGTCTAATGAAAGATACTTCTCCTTACAAGGTAAAAAAGTAAGTGTTGTAAAAAATAGCACTCCTGGAAGTTTCGTGCCTGATGGTGAAGTAACTATAGATGGTGAAGTACAAACAGAAGCAGTTAAGTTTTCTAGAAGTGCAGTTAATGATGTTAAATTTAGTTTAAGTGAGCTTCAACAAGATAGAAAAACTTTACCCGCTATATTAAAGAAACAACTTGAAGTTAAACAAAGGATTTTAGATAATCAAACAGCAGAAGATGTATATTTATTAGATAGATTATATGATTTAGAGTTTGCTATAGAAAATGAAATTACTTACGAAGAAGCTTTTGCAGTGTTTCAAGCTACTTTGCCTCAAGATGTTAGTAGTTTATTAGTTGATTTTAAAGATATTGATAGTTTTGAAAACTATATTAAAAATGTTTCAGTTCCAGCAATAAGAACTTTAGGATTTAAAGCTGCAAAAACTTACTTTAAAAAGAAATTTGACTCTTTAACAGAAACTAAAGACAAGGTAGATTTAATAGCTAATTTCTTAAAAAACATAGGTATATCTGTTAGAGCAGGAAAAGGATTAGAAGTTAGTTTTATTAATCAAGAACTTCTTGATGGTCCTATTACAGATATTTTTGGAGAAAACTTTGATGTAAGTAAACATTTTAAAACAACTAATATAAACGAAGGTGGCAAAAAAGGTAAAACAATATCTTATAGCTACGATGGTAAAAGTTTTGAAAAAGTTCCTTTATATAAAGATATAGATGCTATAAAAAACTCTAGAGGTAAATCTGATATTATAGCGGATGTAAATGCAGAGGCTTTACAAGCTAGAGAATTTGTTAACGAAATAATAGACAGTGATTTAAGTATATCAGAAAGGCTAGCTATAATTGATTTGTTATCATTAAACCAAAGAGGTGCTATTAGAAAAATGTATATGTTTGGTGAAACTGTTACTGAACAAGTAAAAATACCTAGTATAGGTTTGGTTTTAGAACATGAAATAACTGTTAAAAACATGACTAAATACTTAAGACAAAGAGTCAAAGGTATTTTAAGTGAATTACAGTTAAAAGAAATTGTAGACCAAGCTAAGGTTCATGTTTGGCCAAAACAAATAGATAATATTTTAAATGAACAAAAGTTACGTCAAGAAGGTGGTAGATCAAGGTATCAAAATGTTAAAGTAAAAAAATACTTACAAAATTTAGCTAACAAAGGGCAAATAACTAACATGCCTAATAAATTACAAGAAGTTAATAATTTAAAAGAAGCTGTTAAATTTTCTAGATCTACTAAAAATCCTACAAAAGGTATTACTATATTAGACTTTGATGACACGTTGGCTACTAGTGCTTCTTTAATTAAGTTTACTAAACCTGATGGAACTAAAGGAACATTAACACCTGAACAGTACGCTAGTACTTATGAAAGCTTGTTAGATTTAGATTATAAGTTTGACTTCTCTGAATTTAGTAAAGTAGTTGATGGTAAGCCAGCACCGTTATTAAACAAAGCTAAAAAACTAGCAGGTAAGTTTGGTACTAAGAACATGTTTATATTAACCGCTAGACCAGCTGATTCAGCACTTGCGATACAAAAGTTTTTAAAAGAAAATGGTTTAAATATACCATTAAAAAATATTACTGGACTTGGTAACTCAACAGCTGAAGCTAAAGCTACTTGGGTTTTAGGCAAGGTGTCTGAAGGTTATAACGATTTTTACTTTGCAGACGATGCAATACAAAACGTTAAAGAAGTAAAAAATGTACTAGAACAAGTAGATGTTAAATCAAAAGTACAACAAGCTAGAGTTAAGTTTAGTAAATCATTAGACAAAGACTTTAATGATATAATACAAGATGTAAAAAATATAGAATCTGGCAAGCGTTTTTCTGTAGCAAAAGGTAGAGCAAGAGGCCAAGGTAAAGGTAGGTTTAGGCTTTTTATACCACCATCACACGAAGACTTTGTAGGTTTGTTATATAACTTTATAGGTTTTGGTGAAAAAGGTAATAAACATAGAGACTTTTTTGAAAAAGCATTAATTAAACCATTAAACAGAGGGTTTAGAGAGCTAAACGTAGCTAAACAGGCTATAGCTAATGACTATAGAGATTTAGTTAAAAGTATGCCAGAAGTTCGTAAGGCTTTAGGTGAAAAAATACTTAAGGGTGATTATACTGTAGAAGACGCGATAAGAGTTTATTTATTTGACAAAGCTGGTTATGACATACCTGGTTTAACTAAAACTGATTTAAAAAGCTTAGTTGAATTTATTAAAGCAAATCCTATGTTAAATAGTTTTGCTGATGCTGTTAGTAAAATATCTAGAATTAAAGAAGGTTATATATCACCAGGTGATAGTTGGCAAGTTAGTAACATTAGATATGATTTAGTTGATGCTACAGGTAGAGTTGGTAGGGCTAAGTTTTTTACAGAGTTTCAAGAAAATGCAGATATAATATTTTCTGATGAAAACATAAACAAAATTAGAGCTGCTTTTGGAGATAATTTTGTAGAAGCTTTACAAGATATGCTTTATAGAATTAAAACTGGTAATAACAGACCTACTGGTAACAACCGTATAGTTAATAGATTTTTAGACTGGATAAATGGTTCTGTTGGTGCAACTATGTTCTTTAACGCTAGATCCGCTGTGTTACAGACATTATCTACAGTTAACTTTATAAACTTTGGTGATAATAACATATTTAAAGCAGCAGCAGCATTTGCTAATCAAAAACAATACTGGTCTGATTTTGCTGCTTTATTTAACTCTGACTTTTTGAAACAAAGACGTAGTGGCGCTGCTTTTGATGTAAATGCAAATGAAATAGCTAGAGAAGTTGCAGGCTCTAAAAACCCTGTGTTAGCAGCAATAAAATATTTATTAAACATAGGTTTTTTACCTACGCAGTTAGCTGATAGTTTTGCTATTGCTAGTGGTGGTTCTACGTTTTACAGAAATAGAGTTAAAACATATATAAAACAAAATTTATCACAAAAAGAAGCTGAGTCAAAAGCATTTATCGATTTTCAAGAAATAGCTGAAGCTACACAGCAGTCTGCTAGACCTGACATGGTGTCACAACAACAAACTTCTACATTAGGTAGGGTTATATTAGCTTTTCAAAACGTTACAGCGCAGTATGCTAGATTAATCAAAAAGTCCACGTTAGACTTAGTAAATAGAAGAAGAAGTAGAGGTTATCAAACACAGACACAAAGTGACATGTCTAATATATCTAGAATAGTATATTACGGCGTGATACAAGCCGTTATATTTAATGCTTTACAAAACGCTTTGTTTGCCATGATGTTTGATGAAGACGAAGAAGACGAAAAGAAAACTGAAAAGTTTTTTGATACTAAAAAACAAAGAGTAATAAACGGTACTATTGATAGTTTATTAAAAGGTTTAGGTGTTGGAG
>VMHT01149802.1_pt1 | contig 10386 bp, 5 predicted proteins | sample 4693611 | NCBI WGS metagenome assembly VMHT01 (sample SAMN12280063, study PRJNA550983) | marine metagenome | isolation source: seawater sampled from same location over 5 years 0.02-0.2 micron viral filtrate | place: USA: collected off the coast of southern California halfway between the port... ...
ATGTATACCTCACACCAATAAATCACAATTTATAATAAAACAATTTAAATATATTTTATACATATATATAATGATTTACTCAGCAAACGAAACAAAGGTTCAAAATTATCTTTTGTCTCTAAACGTAAGAGAAACGACGAAAAAAAATTATTACAATCAATTTGTTGCTTTGGAAACAATCGTTGATAAAGATTTTGATGAGGTAAAGTTGTCTGACTTAAAATTTAATAATACATCATACAAACCATCATATGTATTTGATATGCTTAAACGATTGAAAAGTATTACAGATTTAGACTTGAATAGATTAATGATTCAATATAAAAAGAAGACAGATGAGTGTACAAAAGAAAGAACAGAGACACAAATTTCTAGCGTGTCGTTTGAACAATTGAATTCTTTAGAGTTAGAAGGAGTTCATTATTTGTTGTGGTATTTGCTCCTCAAATTTGGTGTGAGAAACATGGATTTAATTATTCATAATGGATATTCAGAGGAAGGAAATTGTATTTACTTCAAAGGAAAGACGCTATACTATTTGCGTCGTGATTACAAAACAGCAAACCAATATGGAGACAAAGAATTCAAAATAATGGATAAGAAATTCAAATCTATCGTAAGCGAACATAAAAATGATTATATATTCATAAACTCAGACAACGAACCTTTTAATCGTGTAACTATTGGTGCATACATAAAAAATACATTTAATAAATATATAACTGATAGCAATTTAACGGAAAGTTCGATTTATAAGATTGTTGTAAACAAGTACAAAAAAAATAAAGCAAAATTGGATAGTTATTTGTCACGACGTGGGCATAATGCAAATGTTCAAGAACATTACTATAAGTGATATTATGTTGGATATTATTATATTGGGAGTAATAAATTAAAAATTGATTTTAAAGATATATCATAATATTTTATAATGGAAGAACAATTTAATTGCCTAGAACTATTTGCTGGTTGTGGTGGTTTAGGATATGGATTTCATAAACAAGGGTTTCATATTGCTGTATGTAATGAATTAGAAGATAAAATTGCCGATACATATAGAGAAAACTTCACAGATACAAATGTTATTGTTGGTGATATTACTGAAGATGCCATTAAAAATAGTATTATTGAAAAATTTAAGACTAAATCATGTGATGTTATCATAGGTGGTCCTCCTTGTGTTGCCTATTCAATGTCAGGACATCGTAATTCACGAGATCCAAGAGGTCAACTATTTAAAGATTATGTTGAAATGGTAAAAATATTAAAACCAAAAGTTTTTGTTATGGAGAATGTAAATTACGTCCATATTATTTTTTGAGATTTATCGACTAATCTTAATTCTCATTTTAGGCGTATTCGTTATTTCTTCAAACCTCTTATTTTCTTTCAAGTCTTTTATTGATACGTCATTATTTCTTATTCTATCATAAAACTTCAACAACAACTCAAAATGTTCAGGTCTGCGTTGTTGCATTGCCAATTCCTTCAGAAAACCACATACTTCAAAAAATGATTTATAACAGTCAATGACATACTTATTACCAACAACTTTGTATTTATGTTTCTTATACCTCTTAGATCTGTTTCTATAGAACCCAATACATTCATTGTATTTGCCATCTTTGATATTTTTTTGAATTTCTTCACTATCGATATCCAATAAGTGATTGTAAAAAAATGGTTTTACTTCATATCTATACGGGTCATACCAATTACTATCATATTCACTAATACAGAACTCATTTTCGATTTCTAAATGGTGAATACTTTTCTTGATTGGGTAGTTAATGATTCCTTTTCCATGGTAATTATTGCTCGTGATAATATTTTTTGAGTTCCAATTATTTGAGTTCTTCATATCACTATGAATATTAAAATCAATCTTCTTTAGATATTTTTTTACTAATTGTTTCAAATATGATACATGCCTTTTATTTCTTTTATCGAAAGTAGTTTCTAAATCAAAATCGTGTCTTAGAATTTTTGTTATTGATTCTTCATCATAAGATAACAGAAACTTATCTACCAATTCTTTGTTTGTTATTGTCAAGTAAGAGTCTTGTTTTAAACTAAACATATCACAAATATCAGAAGTGAACTTTCTTGTTATTTTTAATTCGTCATCATTTGTAAGCGTTTCATAAATATTAAATGTGGTATTATGAAATATCATCTTTGCAAGGTGTACCATCTCACGGTGATTTTTATAAATGTCATACAACAATTCAGAATCACAATCATCCAATAAATTTTGGATCGTCATATCATAATAATCACATTTAGATTTTGTACTAACTGAATTGAATGGTTTCATAAAACTATCAATATCATAATGCTTCATTTCAAGACGAAAATTTTCGCTATCTTCTTTGATGTAATTATTCATCCATTCATATAAAAGTGAATCCTTGTAACCATCATCTATTTTTAATATACCGAAAATAAATCTCGTTTTGTAGAACGAATCTGCATTTTCAATCTCTTGTCCTTCTTCTTTCATTTTTTTTAGTGTTATGTATTCCTTCAAAGATGTAATAATCGGTATGTTCAACCATATATAATACTTAGTGTCAATTTCTAACTTTTTGATTGTAAAAGCGGTTACTTCCATTGAATCACATATTTCAGTATTGTAAACATAGTTCAAGTGATGATATTTCAATATGCATATTATATTGTACGTCAAGTTTCTTTCAGTGTTGTATAATATTTTATGATTGATTTGCTGTAAAAATGCGTAATTGTCAGTGAATTGTGTACAAGCATCTTCAAATACTTTTATCACATCGCTTCTTATATTCATTTTCCGCTCCATGTCAAAAACATCCTTGTTATATGCAATTTTAAATTCATGAAGTGGAATCAATAAATTGATACAATTATCTTTGAGTTTCCTAACACGGAAAATCATTTGCATGAATTCAAGATATGATACAGATCTACTTGAAGATATACCATATGTTTTATCAAAATACAAAGAATTAAAACTCAATCCTACTTTTATTGTTGGCGTGTATATCAAAACATCTACTTTATTTTCAATTATATATGACTCAAACTTTTCAAAAAGTGTATCTTTGGTTATCTTTTTATCAACATTTATATGCTTCTCTCCGTTTGATTGATATAAATAGACCCCATTACAATTTACGTATAATATTTTTGTATGCTTGATATGTTGGTACGCATCATCAACATTCTTTGTTTCACTATATTTTTCACTTTTAAATGTATTAGTAAAGTAATGGAATAACTTATCAGCACTAGATTTTACAGAACTAGATATAACAATTTTCTTTTTTTGTTTCAAGTTTTCATAAATATCATAAATCAACGCATTTTCATTTGTGTGAATATTGAATGTTGTTTCTTGAAATGACCGTTGAATATTCTTGTAACAAATTAAATTCTCTTCATTCATAATTCTTTTCAATAATTTCATTTTATCATTACTTATATCTGCATCTAAACACAACAGTTTTATGCAAGATTGCATCTTCATTTCCAATACTCTATACGAATCTGTTATGTTTGATATGTTTTTGAAAGTTGAATCATTATTGTAGGAATTTAGTACTGATTCAAATTCGTCTATTATAACAAAATCATAATTTCCTTTCAACTTTGCTATTGACTGAATGGAACAAACCATCTTATTGTAACTATTTATGTTCTTGTTTTTTCTATCTTGAAACTCTAGATGGGAATGAAATAACAACTTGTCAAATTTTTCTGTCATTCGTGGACATAACATCTCGTTCAGGTAAAGTTCATAAAATGACATCTTATACTTTTCCTTTAAAGATGCTATCTCGTCATTATGAAAGGATTCTAATATAGCATTATTTAATTCAGTTACTAATGTTTTATTAAGTGCGTTAGATTCAGTAACAAGAAGTATTGTGTTGTTTATATTTTTTAAAACACAAGTCCGGATAATATGAAATGTTTTTCCTGTACCCCATGAAGATTTTAAACAAAATACCCGATCATTGCTATATAGAAAGTCAATTAACTTTTCTTTGCAGTTTTCTATTGTATCTAACAAAACAAAATCTTCAAACTCATTTTGAATATTATCGTAAAAAAAGTTCTTGTTATCGATGAATCCATGCTTCAAATCAATTTCTTTGTCATTTATATTGATAATGTAATTTTTTTTGTTATCTAATTTGTATTCAAGAAATGCTGAGCATATTTGATTCATTTCTTCTTTATCAAAATATTTACTCAAAAACATTATCTGATAATCAGTTAGTTGACTATCTTTCCTTCTAATGATTTTATCTCCACTTGCTACCTTGTAAAGGTAATTTACAGTTGAACACACATTATCACATTTTATACTCTCGATAAATTCTCTGTTTTTTTCGAGTGTGTATCTGTCCTTGGTTGTGTTTTCAATTGATTTTATATTCCATTCTTTCAAATCATATAAATCATCCTTTTTAATGAGCATTGTAATCTTACACCAAACTGAAGTACTGTCAAATACATCTTTGCAATTATCAATGATATAATCGATAATATCGTGTACATCTATATTTAATACTTCTTTATTCTCTTTGTTTTCGTTATAAAAGACTTTATCAAATGAATAAAGTTTCATCTTCTCTGTATTATTGATAAAGGTGTCCTTTATACTAAAACTAGGTTGATTTGCGATTGGTATCAACACTTTTCCTTTCTCTAATTTACTTTGATTCACCATTCTGAATAACTTATTTTTCGAATACACATTATCATCAAGACCTAGTGATTCATCATCAAATGTATCTGATTCATTAATGAAGTTAATCAACTTTAATTGGCATTTATTTGACATAGCAATTTTTGTAAATATTAAATGAATTGATTTTATACTTGTATCATCATTTACTAGACAAATTATGTCTTTTCGTTTTATTCTCACCTTGAGAAGAATAGATATTCTTTCACTCAGGACCGATATGATTTCTTCTGTCTCTTCAATCGACTTATCAATGTGGTCAATATCTATATACAATTTGCGTTTATCATTTGTGAGAATTTCAAAGCAATGTTCATCATTTTTGATATAGTGGACTAATTTATTGTAGTTATCGAAATAGTTATATTCTTTTGGTGGTTTTACTTGATATCTTTCATCAAAATTTCGACAATCTCTTGCGATTGGCACTTTCTTTTTGAGGACATGTTGATAATTATATGATGACCAATTCTCCATAACATTATATGTAAATTGTTTTTAAGTATAAATTGTGTTTGAATAAATTAATTATAAAAAATCGATTAATACTTAAAAATAAATTATCAATATATAGTAGATGGATATAGAGTTTGATTATACTATTAAGTATTTTCATTCTATGTGGAAAGATTACATGGTATATAGACGAAACAAGATGTCTAAAACAAAAACACGACCTTACAAAAATGACAATATTGACAATCTTTTTTTTGAGTTGAAATGTACTATTAATAATTCTGCTCCGATGAATTTTGATAACTACATTATGATAGGGAGGTATGTTATCGGTGATTTACAAGACAATCGTATCACAAAACATGAAAATCTTATAGCATCATTTCTTTATTTCTATTATGCATATAGCAAGCAGATACTGATGCTTAATAATTTCAAAGAATCTAATTTTTATTTGAGAAACAAATATAATTTCAATGATATCTTGAAAGAACATTATGAGAGAAGTTTGATGAATGGTTACCGACAAAATGAATTAAACTCATCCTTACGCCTTCAACGTATACTATAACAATTTATATTTAAAGAATTGAATTATATACAAGTAGATTATGACTGATGTAAGAACCCAAGTATTTACCACAAAACTCAATGGCATGAAGCAAAAAAAAAAAGATAGTTACAATAATAGTATGCGTAAGTACAACAATAAATTAAAAAATGAGAATCCTCTTTTGTATAGAACTATAAATATTTGTAGTCATCTAAATCATCACAATAAGAAAAACAATTACAAAACAAAGATATCCTCAAAAGAATTACAGAAATACATATTGAATCTCGGCAATAAATGTGATAGGTGTAAAGAAAATCTTGATTGGAGTATACATGATAAAAAAAATAACGAGTACTCAAGTATTAAACGAATTGACAACAAAGCAGAATGGACGTTTATAAATATTTGCTTCATTCATAGAAAATGCAAAATCAACTTCTGTAATTGTTAATTTTTTCTTCTTATAATATACAAATTCCAAAAAGAAAAACAGGAAAAAGTAAAACAGTAAAAAGTAAACAAATTAAAAACAGTTTAAGAAAGGTAAATAAAAGAAAACCGAAAACGCAGAAATCCAAAAGTCTCAAAAGACGTTATCTGTAGTAATTTCTTGTCCTCTCAAAAACTTATGAATCATTAATAACTTTGTGTATTTATTGATGATTATTTAGGAAATTTATCAAAAAACTACTGATTTTTCACATTTTTTTCTGTAATTAGTTAAAAGTATGCGATAAATATGTAATTAATATATAATGGAGAATACGAAATCATTAACACCTAAACACGATTTTTTCAATAAAGAATTGGCAAATATAAAATGTCCTTCTTGTAATTGTTACAGAACAATCAATGACTTTATGAAAGTAGGTAGGAAATTAAAATGTTGTAAAAAATGTCGCGATCATGCAATCAATTACAGAACAAAACTCAAAAACAAAAAGGAATATGTCAATCTGAAACGAAATTCAATTCGAATGCAACTGAATCATGAAATTAGACAAGTGTATTCTGACAATTTAGAGAGAAAACAAAAAGAATTACAGAGACAACAAGAAATGCAAAAACAAAATGAATTAATGAAAGAAAGAGAAATACAAAAACAAAATGAACTAGAGAGACAACGCAAGTTGCAAAAAGAAAAAGAATTAATGAAGCAACAAGAATTGCAAAAAGAGAAGGAATTGCAAAAACAGAAAGAATTATATAGACAATTACAGAAACAGAAAGAATTACATAGACAACAAGAATTGCAAAGACAACAAGAATTACAAGAAAACCAAGAAAAATTACAAAATGAATTACAGAAAGAAAGTAATAAAAAAAACGTTAACCTTAATATGTTTTCGTATTACGATTCTCTTATGTCTGAGGAATTTATATAATTTATGAATTATATAAATATTAAATGAGTATCCATAGACTAACACTAGAGTCTAAATAGATTAAGAGTATACATAGAAAAAATTATTCTTCCAATACCGCTATACGTTCTTTTAGTGCAAGTATTTCTGCTTTTAATTCTTGTATAGCACCAACGGCAACAACAAACAAATTATTATAGTTAAGTGTATATTCTTGTGGTATCACATCTACAACTACGTTATCGCTACTATCAACTTCATTTTTACTTCCATCTTGATAAACCAATACATCACCTCCTCCAACACTACTGCTAAACTCTTCATAAATAGATCCCTTAACTTCTTGTGCTATAAAACCTACTTCTAAATGGAGTTCATCACCCTCTTTAAGATTACTTTTATCCTCTGCTAATACGAAGGAAGCATCATATAGTTCATTTGATTTTAAGTATGTCGTAGGTTTTAAACTCATTATTTTAGTTAAGCAATCTGTAGTAGGTTTTTCAAAGTGCTTAACTCGGTCGTCGCTTCTATTATTAATTGCATTTGCCGTTACATCACCATACACATATACTAGTCCCTCTCGCTGTATTTTCATTCTCTTTGTTTCGTCTGTATAAAAATCTATACCATTATACACTACACCTATTTCACTTGATACTGTTTCAGAATTGAAATTTTTTAATATTAATCCCTCGGGATTTTCAGAAGTATCAAGTCCGTTCCCTCGCGCAATTATTTCTAATGAGGCATGCGTTCTCCCCCCCTCAATTTTATAATTTACCTTTAAATTATCTGTTTTTATGTCAGTCGTTGCTTTAGGTGTGAATCTTGTTCCCAAATATTTGTCTTGTGAATAAGTATTATTGTCCAAAGAAATTGACAAGTATTTTTCTAATTGCCTCAATCTCTCATTAAGAGATTCTTGTTTTTCTTGGAAATTATATACCTTTACTCGACCAGCATTTGAGTTTACCCAAAATGAACCAACCGCTAAAATTAAACCATCTGAACTTAAACTTAGAGGACTTGATCCAATATGGTGGAGTGATGTCATCAAATACCACTTGTTATTGTTGTATTTATAAATTACAACAGAATCGTCAGGATCATTTCCAGTAATTCCTAACACTGTACCATCTTGATTCAATCTTATACCTTTATTCCAATATATATTATTCCCAACTTCTATTCTCCCTATATCATTCCAATCCTGACCATTATATTTAAATACCCGAACTAGATGTCCATTTCCATAAGAATCCTCCTCTGTATACGCAATTACATTTCCGTCTAAACTCATAGATACTGACCCTCCAGCATTAGACGTATTAGTTGTTCCCTGAAAATTATGCGTTTCATTCCAGTTGTTATCGGATATATATTCATATATGTAAATATTTCCACTAGAGTCAGAATTATTTGGTTCTCCAATAATAATCTTTGTGCCTTCTCTATTCATATCCATATCTTGACTAAAACGAGTAAACTCAGTGCCATTATTTTTTTCTAAAAACCCAATTTCATCCCATGTATCAGTGTTATTATATCTATATATTCGCACGGAACCATAATTGCCAATCTCTTCCCATTGCGAACCAAGAGCAAGAATATCACCAGAAAAATTGAAAGAAAGTCTGATCCCTTTATACTTTTCATTTGTTGGTTGATCGATTGTGTTACCTATTTGTGACCAATTATTATCGCTATTATACTGATATATTCTTGTTTCACCCATTAGATCACTACGTTCTGCCATCACAGCAACTCTTGTGCCATCTCCATTTAGTTTAACAGATCTCCCAAACTTGTGATTAGTATTTCCTTCATTAATACTTCCTATTTCATTCCACGTTGAGTTCTCAAATCTATATATTCTTACTGCTCCTGCATTTGTTGAACCACCAAGGTCTTCTCTGCGAGAACCAATTGCCATGATATTTCCTTGTGAATTCAAACTAACTGCCTCTCCAAAATTTGCGTCCGGTTCGTTCGCTCCGACCAAATTTGTTCCAAGTTGATTTGCAACATAATACTGGTCTGGAATACTCAAATCGCCTCCAACTGTTGCATCCCCAGTTGTTGTCAAAGCATTTGCAGTCAAAGCATTTGCACTCAAATCCCCTCCAACAGTTGCATTCCCAGTTGTTGTCAAAGCGTTCACACTCAAATTGGTAGTTGACTTGACGATTTCTGCAGAATCATCTTTGTCTAATAGATATCCATAAAAGGTTGTATCTTTTAGACCTCTTAGGCGGAAAAATCCGGACACACTGAGTCTTAATTTATCGCCTTTGTCTAAGTGATTGACGATGTGCCTTGTTTCATTTTGCGCGTTATCTTTTCCTCCTTTGATGAGCGATGAACCGTTTTTTTCTAAACGAATGACTGGAAAAGGTTCCGGTTCATTGTGTGCACCGGTTATGGTTATATTGTATAATAAAAGCGGTGCATTTACTATTCCTAAATATAAATAGTTTCCAGCAGAAAATGAAAGTGTAACTTGTTTATAAGAATCACTAGTTGGTTCATACTCTGGTACAGTGTATGTTTCCTCGTGTTTATTTGATAAAATTGCTGCAAATACAATTTCAGGTGTTCCGGTGGTACCAAATTCTACAATTACGTTTCCATTATAGTCTGGTAATTTCAATCGAATATAACCCTTTGTACTAGAAAAATTAAATTGTCCTGTGTTTGAATTAAATACTAACCAATCATCTAAATACATTTTGGGATATGTTTTTCCATTATATTGAATGGTACTATAGGTGTTAATATTTGTACTTTTATAAATAAGTTCAAATCCTTCTTGTTGCATACTTGTATTTAAACTGTCAAATCCATTTTGTACTGTAAACTGGTCGTCTTCATCAGCAAAACTATACACAATATTTGTACTTTCAGAATATTCCACAAATGCATTCCACCCAAGCATGTAATTTCCACTTACTGGAACAACATATTCACTAGTTGAAGTATTAAACCCACCAGAAGCATCAGAAACATATGTCGGATAAGAAAATAACTCGGCACTTTCACTATTCGTTAGATCTGATAGTCCACTTGCGTTATTGAAAGGAACAATATCTCCGTCTGATAAATCTGGTATAGTTTCATTATTATAAGCAACACAAAATCCACCGGTTGGTTGGTCTACTTGAAGAATTTTACCTTTAACATTCAAATTACCTTCAACAGTCACATCCCCAAGTGTACTTAAAGTTTTCACGCTTAAATTGGTGGTAGATGTTACAACCGTTGGTAATACTGCGTTA
>VMHT01074029.1_pt1 | contig 10384 bp, 11 predicted proteins | sample 4693611 | NCBI WGS metagenome assembly VMHT01 (sample SAMN12280063, study PRJNA550983) | marine metagenome | isolation source: seawater sampled from same location over 5 years 0.02-0.2 micron viral filtrate | place: USA: collected off the coast of southern California halfway between the port... ...
ACCACAAATGCAGAAGGCATCTCAAAGGACTGCTGTGGGCAGCCAAGAATATGACATTCCCACAGACAAAACAGACCACGTGGGCAATTGCAAATCCATACAAAAATATGAAACCAATAGACGTTCGTAGAAAATAATAAATATTCTTAATATAATGGATATTATAGAAGATGAATGCCCGGTGTGTTTCGAACCAATGAATCAATTCACAACAACTGCGTACATGGGAGGATGCTGCAAGCAAGAACTTCACCTCGAATGCCTCAAACTCTGCAAATTCAGATGCCCCTTCTGCCGATACAGCGACATGGAACTCGTCGACATTCACACCGCGACTGAACATGAGGAACCAGAGAGAGATGTAGAGATGCAACAACTCATAGTGCCAAATCACACTGCATCAGGTAGAAAACAGGTGGTTGTCAATTGTACATTCGTAGTATTGTTCACAATGATTAATACATTTATAATATTCATGATCAACAATGGATGTACATAATTTAGTTCTGCACCAACTGGGGAAACAACTTCTTGCACGTGTGGAAGATGTAGTTCTCCAAAGCGGTCAGGAAGGCCTGCTGCTCATTGGCCACCTCGCGGACAGGAAGCAAGGTGCTCATGTCGGCAACCGATGCACTGACGATGCTTGGCTCGTTGTAGAAATTCAAGTCAGTGATCATCAATTTCTGCGCAAAGCGATCCCACTCGAGAGTCGACGGACAGGGAATGACATCCTGACTCTTGTCAAACTCAAACATAGGCTGAATGTTAATCAAACTTGGCTGATTTCCTAGGTTGATGAGTTCAGCAGTCCACACCATATTCTCATAGCCCTGAGGCTGGTGCATCGTTTCGTCGCTCCAAGACTTTGCATACGTCTTACCCCAGCAACTAAAGAATACCAACACGCGCCCGTCCTGTATGTGCAACGCCAGACCGTTGGCACTGGGGTCATCCTCGAGCATCAGGAGCACACCATCAGGTGAAACAATGGGGTTGTTGAGATCAGGGGTGTAGGAGAACCCCGCCCACCCGTTGCCATCCTCCTCAACATTCGTGTCACCCTGTGCACCCCACCCCATGTTGAGTACCTGGCCACTACCATGTGAAGGAATCAAACTGAAGAACATACGGCCAATCGCATGACCGTTGCCAATACCCACCACGCGCTCGTACATGTCAGTGGATGCAGGGAGTTGACGAAGACTGAACTCGTTACGCAACCCCTTGGCAACAATCTGAATATCAGAACCATCCAAGTTCATGGCCAACATCTTGCCCTTCAACGATGTCATGTCCTGGGCCTTGGCCTCGTCGAAGCCATCACCTTGAAGGACATATATCTTATCATTATTAATATATCCATCAGTGATCTGGTGTGCACCGAAGGGGTTGGAGACCGAGTCTTGCTCATCAAAGGTGAAAATTTCTGAAAAGTCATGACCATACCAATTATTCTTAGAAACATTAATTAAATTTATATTTCTCAATTCAAGTGTAATGCCAGTGTCTTCAGTCTCGAAGATTATGTCAACCAATCTGACAACCAGGTCAGAGGGCGAACTCGCGTACTCGACCGTGCACTGATAATAACCACCCATGTCGAGGGCAGCTGTCAGCGGCATCACGTGGTGACCGTTATTCGTAAAGAAGGAATAGCGCACGTTGTCAATATCACCTGAATATTTCAACTCGAAGACAACTTGGTATGTGTCACCAGGGATTATATTTACAAAATTGTTCATGAGAACTTCTTTATAATTCGATAACAATATGGTCGACCACCCGTTGACAACCTCGGTCGTAGGTGGACTGGGAGCAGGCCAGGCAGACAATGCACTCGGCACAACGGGCACGACGTGACTCCCCGACAATGTGAATTTGCCTACACCTTGGTAAAACACCTCGTTCTCATAGTACTGATAGGTCAAGTAGCACTGGCGCTTCACAACGTCTTGAGAATATTCAGTGAAGTGGGGGTCCGTGAACATCGAGAGCATGCCACGCTCGCTCCACCCGGACGGATAGTTCAGTGCCATATTAATGACAGAAGAGGTCTGTAGAGTCCAAGCAGATAAAGGGGAAGAGCGACGATATATGGCCACCAGACCATACAGACCACTCACGATCATGTGCAGTCCACTGGGGCTCACACGCAGACGTGCCGCATAGATGCCATTGTACGTGAAAGGGGCATTGGGGGTGCTGCCAACGTAACTGATCTTCTTGGACTGGGGGACGTCCTTCCACCCGTGAGTCACCAGCGTCTCTTGCAAGGTGTACGTGTTACCATCAGGTGTGAGTGGCATAGTACTATATGATCAGATAATACCATGTGACTCGCGTTCCTCGGGAGTCCGTATATACCACATAACCAACAAGAATGATATCACACTGGCAGCTGTCAAACGTAAATCTTTGGTTGCACTGAATGCCAATAGAATCAAAAAGAACAGACGCACTGCTGAACTGTCGAGCCAGTCGACGAGACGTTGGGGCTGCTGAATGATACTTATAGAACCAAAAAGAGCCTGGATGAGAACAAGCATGTTGAAAGTCGTGTTCCTAGTGAGCAAACGTTCAGCAGTATTAATGATCTTCATTATATTATTATAAATATATATTAATATAATGGCGATTACAAACAATAATAATTTTGCCAAGGCTGGAAGATGGTATCAGTACGTATCCACTGTGATCAGCCTCATTCTGGCATGCAGCCTTTTGTCAGCAGGAATTGTCATCATTGCCAGCGATGAACCTCTGCAAGTGAAGGAAAAGGATGGAACAGTGACAGAGGAAGACCCCCGTGCTGTCGGTGGATTCCTCATTGGTCTGGCAGTTCTCATTGCTTGCTGTGCAATAATGGTCATGGTCATCGTGAATAAGTACCCAGCAGCTGCAAAGGCTTCACTGGGACTTGCAGCCTTTAGTACCCTAACCAATTAAAAATAAGAACATATAGTATCCAAATGGAACAGAGAGAGACACCCACCTGCCCGCTCACTATCCCAAAAAACGGAAAATCAATAATATTCAATGATGAAATCAAACTATCAAATAGAACGAAAAGTCTCACTGACATCCGGTCTCTAAGTGATTCACCAAGGGGATACATGCGATGGTTAATAAAACGAAATGCAAAGAAATTATACGGAGGCTAGTCGACGCACGCCCTTATTAAATGGAGTATTTGACGTGAATCTACCCCACTTAATGAGATGAGAAATGGTCTGCTTCTCCGATGCACTCAAGGTTTTGGGCATTTTGCCTGCAAATATGTTCGACACGCCATTTTGTGTTTGGAAAACTCTCTTTCCCGCGGGCTTGAATGCATAGCGCGCAGAACTTGCCGACGTCTTGAGAACAGTAAAATAGGGGTCTTTCAGGATTTTGTCGATTGTTGAGACTGCGGGATGCCTCCCGGGCTGCAGGCGGAAGTTCTTGACATGCTTTGTTGTGTGGCCAAGGTACCCACTTGGAATGTGTCTGGCTATGAATGCCTTCATTGGCTTTGGTATGCCATTCCTTGAATACAATGCATTTAAAAACAAATGATGATCGTATTTTACGTCCGAGTCAGCGTACACGCCCCAGTCGCGCTTTAGAGATGCATCGTACAGAGGGTTCGTATATCTCCCAGCGTGACCGGGTAGGTTGGCCAGACCAAGATCATAGAGAAAGGGTCCATTAGTGTTGGTGGTGCGGTAGACGCCCCATGGAAGTTGGTAGGTCACACCACTTCGTATGCCATCCATCAAGATGTTGTCCAAGTGCAAGTCATGGTGTCTGAATTTTGGTAAATTTTGTTGAAGAGTATACAATGTATACAATATTTGAAATATTATTTGTCTTCCCAAAGTATCTGTGAGTTTTGTCTTTGACAGAGTCCCCCGACGGAAGTACTCCGATGCAAAGATGCACCGCTTACTGCAGTTGTAGTTGATACACAACGGGACGGCCACGTGGGGTGTGTGCCTCTTGACAAACTTTGCAAACAGTTGCATCAGGTAGTACTCTACGACACCAGCCTTGAAATTATCTATGTCCTTTATCTTAATAATATACCTTGTTCCTTTGATAACTCTAGTCACAGTGTACACGTCGGCGTACGCGCCACTGCCAAGATGCTTTAGCCCGACGACCTTTTTCAAGTCGCAGTCGAATTCTGTCCCAAATATCTCCTTACACTTGACATTAAAAAATGCAGATCGATCCTTGGCTTCTGTTGACTTCAAATTGCCGGAAGACATACTATTATAATTAAAGATATAATTCTCTCTATAGTAAGACAGAATGACTGTAACGTGGAAGAAGCCACCCATGCGGGTCCGTGCAGATGATGATGAGGAGGATGAGTGTACGGAAGAGGTCTATGAAATCAAGATTATTGGCAACGAGGTGTGGTTCTGGGGAGGAGTGTCCGAGAAGAGTTGCCTCGAACTCACCCAGGAACTGCGAAAGTTGGAGGTTACGCTCCTCAAGGCCAGTGCAGAGAAGCCGTGGGACGACCCACCAAGCATCACATTGTACATAAAGACCGATGGCGGCTGTATGTTCAGCGGACTCAGCATGATGGACTTCATCTGGAACATGCGGATCAACGTGACAACGGTGGCCGATGGGAACTGCTCGAGTTCGGGGACGTTCTTACTCCTGGGTGGGCACACCCGGCTCATCAAGCAGTACTCGTTCGTAATGATCCACCAGCTCAGCTGCCAGTTCTGGGGCAAGTACCACGATGCATCGGCCGACATGAAGAGCAACAAGAAGTTCATGAAAATGGCCAAGAGCCTGTACAAGGAGCATACGAACCTCCCGGATAAGAAGTTGAGTCAACTGATGAAACAGGATGTGTATCTTTCATCGGAAGAGTGTGTCAAGTGGAAGGTCGTGCACGGCATACTCTAATGCTTGTATCGACTGCACAATATGACTATAAAAGCAAAAGCAATCACCCACGCCATACGATTCCCAATCTCCTGAGGGTTGGGACTGACCTTGAGCCTCGCAATGCGCTCGACGTTGACAACAGGTGGCAGTGCCATGTTATTATAAAACATAATAATAGAGAAATGTATTCTCAGTGGACGAGGAGAGGAACATTTGACGGGATTCGGAGGCTCATGTATCCGACGAATCCGGCAGCACTCACAACGCCCATCACGGGCATTACGTCAACGGTAGACATTGCCAAGTTACAAGCCCAGATCGCCCAACAATTTGAGAGTGCAAAGGAACAAAATCAATATACAAAAGATATATTATTACAATACCACAAATCATTTGCGGCTCTTTATCAGGCATCTGAAAACATTCGCCTGCAGCAGAAGGAAGATTTCAGGAAGAAAATTGAGATTCTGCAGGAGCAGTGTAAGACCCACCAGTCACTGGGGCATCACTACCTCTACACGACAGTGGAGTTCGTACCCAAGAATGTTGAAGTCGTTGAAGATATGGAATACTACATTCGTAAGGCCATGCGTGAGGGCAAGACCCTCGCGGAGGTCCTCCCGCCCACAATTTTGGCACAGCGCCTGGATGCCTACTCGAGCGCGAACGGGAGCAGCCGTTGTGGTGCCTCGAGCAGCACAAGTAGCCATTGTGGTGCCTCGAGCAGCACAAGTAGCCATTGTGGTGAAACGAGCAACGCCACAAGTAACACTCTAAATGGAAATTAATTAACGTTTATACTTTTTACAAAATGCCATATACCTATTACTAAATGCATTTAGACTTTTTTGCGCCGCGGTTTTCTGCTTTGATGATGTATACATCTTCGGTATTACGTGATATTTCAACATTTGCTTCGTGACAATGAAGCGAGATTTTAGATTGCACACGTACTTGACCTCTTTGTCCGTTGGTTTGCCTCTCATCTGGACTTTCCTTTGTATATTCTCCAATTTCTTAATTTGAGATTGAGTTAGAAATGGGGTTTTCATATAATATTACGAACTATTTTTATTAAGGCTTCAATCCTGCGAGAAGGCCCTCCATTGCTGAACGCTTGGGCTGCTTCTTCGGTGATGTGCTTGTTATTAACTTCCGTGAAGTGGGGACTCGTTTGAGTCCTCGAGTCGCTGAACGCGCCGAGCCCGGTGAACGGACAGAGCGAGGGGACCTCTTGGGAGACCTCTTGGGAGAGCTCTTGGGAGACCTCTTGGGAGACCTCTTGGGAGACTTCTTGGGAGACTTCTTGGGAGACTTCTTGGGAGACATCCTGGGAGACATCCTGGGAGACCACCGTGCAGAGAGTGGGGATCCCACTGAAGACATTGGGCGCTTGGGGGGTGATTTGATAGGCGACATTCTCAAAGCAATGGAGCGCGTGTTGACCTTGCGTCCATCACTAAACTGGATATAATATTGATTATTTTCTTTTACTAAACGTGCATTCTTGTTTCTGTACTTGATCAGTTTCCATGAACCTGGCTTGGACAGTGCATTGTTAAAGTTCTTGAGGGGAAGTTTTCCTGTGTAAACATTTTTAGGACTATTCTTATAATTTAATATATTCCCAACCCAGACATTGGGTTCTCCGAGATAATTTGTAATTTTCATTTTCACTATCTTGTCCCTTTTTTTCATTGCTACGGTGTCACCCACACCGATGACGAAACTAGTCCCATTCATTATTATATTAATTATCCAATGTAATAATTTCAAACTGTAACGAGTAAGGTAGCCCATTGAGTTTGTACGGGTGAATCTCGCTCCCACTGATGCTGTCCAAGTTGATGGTCAGGCGGTCGAAGTCTTTCATTTCCTCTCTCATCTTTCTGTGCACATCGGTCTCCTTGGCCCTGTACTCCACTTGTTCTTGGTCGTCACTAATGAAGATACGCGCCATTTGCCTGCTACCATCCCAGTAACTCACCTCGTCGACGGATACATCAATGTAGAGTTGGAACGATAGATTGGCCCTGTTGGGTGCAACGACGGCATTCCATGTCGCGACCGTGAGATCTGGATTGCCGTCACCATCGAGTGGGAATAGATCAGCACTCGTATAAAATGTTGTTGGCAAACTATTAATAATATTATCAGTCAATAATCGATCATTGAGGTAGGTAATGCATGCCGCATACGAGCCAATGTCCCGCACGTATCCAGTTGAGCCAATGGCTTCTGTAGTGAGGGGTTCGGTCACCGAGACATTTTGGTCTTTGTCGAATCCGAGTCCTTTTTCAACGGTGTTCGAGTGCAGTCCGAAGGGCATCTCCAAAGTCACCCCCGCTGAAACCATGATCTTGACTTTTGTCTTCATCAGGTCATAGAGGAAAATGATGTACTGACCTGCAGGAAGAATTTGTTTTAGTTGATAATTTATTTCGATCAAGAAATATAATATATTAATATAATCACCCATAGGTATTTCAAGAATATATTCCGTTCCATTGATTACCATTGGCAAAACATTATTATATTCATTAATTCTCAATTGACCTCTTGGAACAATGGCGTTGATGAGTTCAATTGACTCGACATTTTTGAGGATTTGGGGGAACATGTACACGTGCTTGGACTGATTGGAGTTGACTATAACGTGATGCTTGTGCCTTCTCCTGGGGGGTAGATTGTCGAGTTCGGCGGGTCTTTCGTTCGTGGGTTCCTTCATTTCGAAGGCCACCTTGGCGGCTTCGGCTTCCATGAGCCTTTTCTTTTCCTTTGCACGATGCCACGCCGATGCAGACACCAGGAGCATTACCAAAGCAGTGACGAGATATTGCTTGAGCATTATAATAAATGATGATATTAATGACGACTCAAAAGTATGCAGTGGATGTCGATGGCGATGGGGATATTGACTACTGTGTGACCATAGAGACATGTGGTTCAAGTAACGTTGCGAGCAATGTAGCAAGCAATGCAGCGACGAGCAATGCTGCCAGTAACATTACTGCAAATATAGTCACCGGTCCAACGACAAATTTGAGCTCCAATGCCTTCAGTAACGCCAATGTGCTCAGCGACCACGATTGGTTTAAGGACATACTTTACAGTAAGAAGTTTGATGACTTGGAGAACGAGGTGGACACCTGCACGACCAACGACTCTTCATTACAGGGATACCCAACGTACAATGAGGTCTTGAATCTTCTTGATGAGATGATGTCAAGTATAGATAAGACAGACGCTAAGATAGTCGCCGGGGTGCGTAACGCGAAAGAAATCTTGAAAAATAATCTCGGTTAATTGTACACTATGTCATCCCCCCTAACCTATGGGGCGGAACCCGCTTCCTTCTACGATCAGTTCATCAACATCTTTATCGGTACAGCTGCCTTTACTGCTAGCGATGTTCTTGAGCGCGAGGGCGAGGCCCCCATTGCGCCTGATTTCCTCAACGCCATTGAGTACGTTCTCGACGTGCACGTCCGCGAGTCGGATGTAAAGAACATGCTCGGTTCAGTCGGTATGATTGGATCGGTCCAGTTCCGCGATGAGAATGACGTGGCCCGTTTTGGTATTGAGAACCTGACCCACGACGACCTGCGCTTTTTCGATGCGACCAACGAGGCCCTCTTCAGCACCGTCCAGCTGCAGCCCGGTGCATCGTTCATGTTCAACACGGGCGATGAGATCATCGGCCGCATGCCTGCGACGCTGCGGGCCAAGTACATTGCCAACCTGGTTGACAATGTTGACCCTCTTACCATCCAGGGCTCCGCGACTGTGGACGCCCAGGGTCTGCCAACGAGCAACCTGGCCCCCGTGACCATTGAGTTCAGCGAGGCCCAGGACGACACGTACGATTCGAAGAATCTTGTTGCGGCTGCCCTGGCCAAGGCCCTTGGTGCCCAGATGCAGGCCACTGGCGGTGATGAGAACCTGCTCCGCGTCATGGTAGAGCAGGAGGGCTATGAGAACCTCCTGAAGTTCGCCCTTCAGGGTGCGGAGGACAACTCCGTCCCTCCCGAAATTGTGAGTTTGTCCGAACTCCTCCAATCGAAGTTGGAGACTGTCGGCCAGACCTACAGTTCCTCGGACCTGACTGCCGTGGCAACACATGCCGCGCCGTCGACCCGTTCGCTCGGCCACGAGATCCTTTTGGCCATCCACCGTGCATTCCCTCCCAATCCGCAAAATACGACACTCGCTGCCGATGATGCTGCGGAGGCTGCTGCAGACACGCTTTACGTGCTCCGCCGCATCCCTAGCCCAGCGGATCCTTCACAGACCATTGACGTCCTCAAACTCAATGGCATGCCAGAGGATAAGTTGAACCTTCAGCTCATCCTGAAGACCGCTCTCACCATGAACCTGCGTGAGTACGGTCCGGCCGAAGGCGATGTTGGCACGGTGACAACCCTGCCGTCTCCCGTGTCGCTTGTGGGCGATGAGTCGGGTGACGTAGGCAACCGTGTACTCATACTTTTCAACTTGATCTTCGATCGCGACGGTGAGAGTACCTCCACCCAGAGGGGCCGTGTGTTTGATGGTCCGGTGTCGGGTGCATCGATCTTTCAGGATGGTGAGTTGAAGACAACCACCGACGGCAATGGCTTTTTCCAAGTTACTGCCAAGGAGGGTGCCACCACATTCAAGGCTGTAGGTGGAACGGATACTGTCACCGGCTTGCCCTCGACACTTGACCTTGAGCTCGATGTTGCCGATGGCCAGTCGGCCGATGTACAGTATGTGACACCACTGTCAACTGTTGTGACGGTTGCCAAGCGCGCCGACCCCTCGCTGGATGAGGCCACCCTACTGGCCAACATGGGTGTGCCAGTAACATCGCTCAGCGAGCTTGCCGTGGTGAACCCTGAGACTGATGTGGCGACTCAGAAAGCTATTGTGAACGTTGCCGCCGCTGCTAAGGTTGCGAAGGCTGCGTCGCAGGACGCCGATGGTTCGGTTGTCGTCGCATCTCTTGCCGATAAACTCAAGACAAAGGCACTTACAAGTAATGTCATTGTTGAGGTTATCCAGGATGCTGCAGCAACCACGGGCGCTGTTGTCTCAGAGGCTTCACTGGCCGCAATTAAGGTAACTATGGATTCGTCGTTCGAGGCTGTTTCAAACGCCGATGCATCTCAACTCGCCGATGTACAAACTCAGATTGAGGATACATTCGTTGGACAGGTAGAGGGTGCAGCCACGAGCGGTGAGGTGATAACTCCAGTTGTCATTGTGACCCCAGAGCCGGAACCCGAGCCGGAGCCTGAGCCGGAACCCGAGCCGGAGCCTGAGCCCGAACCCGAACCGGAGCCTGAACCCGAACCCGAGCCGGAGCCTGAACCCGAACCCGAGCCGGAGCCGGAACCCGAACCGGAACCCGAGCCGGAACCGGAGCCGGAACCGGAGCCGGAACCCGAGCCGGAACCCGAGCCAGAGCCAGAGCCGGAACCCGAGCCGGAACCCGAGCCGGAACCCGAGC
>VMHT01177268.1_pt1 | contig 10384 bp, 18 predicted proteins | sample 4693611 | NCBI WGS metagenome assembly VMHT01 (sample SAMN12280063, study PRJNA550983) | marine metagenome | isolation source: seawater sampled from same location over 5 years 0.02-0.2 micron viral filtrate | place: USA: collected off the coast of southern California halfway between the port... ...
AAAGTAAAATTAAAACTTTGAGTCGAAACACCAAAAAAGACAGAACTGACAGTTGCAAAAGGTTGTACTGCAAAAGCATTAAACCCTAACATTACTCAGTATCCGCTGGTTTTGTTGGAAAGATAAATCCTTCGTCATGTATACTTTGATATGTCTTTGTTATGTCTCTTAATTTTTGTCTATATGTAACCCAATCTGATGGAATAGATGTACTAGTTTCTTGAGCTTTTATTACTACCCAATCACTTTCTTGAAGTAACTCATTTCTAAGATTTCTTAACATTAATAGTTTTGTTGAGGCATCTGTCATTATGCTGATATCTCCATTAATGTTAACTGACAAGTTCCGCTTGCCATCTCATCATTATTATAGTTGTATCCAGAAATGTTTCTAACCATTGTTTTTGTACTACCCGAATGTTCAATAACACCTTGTATATTATATGTGGTTTCAGAAGTTGTGCTAGGAGAGTCAACAAAATGAAAAGGAACAGAAGCAGGTCTACTAGCAGAATAACCTGCATCTTTAACAACAGAGTGCATGGGACTTGCTCCGCTTGCATCACCACCATGAAGAGTTGTTGCTGATGATAAATCAGTAGTTTCGCCTATCACTGTGCTTCCTCTTTTTAATCTCACTCCTATGTAATCATAAGCTGCACTATGACTACTATATAAGCCTCCTATGGATATAAATCCTGTAATTAGAATTTTGCTATTCGTTGCTGAAGGAGTTATTGCAAGACTTATAACAGTTTTTGGATCAACTGAACTAGTACCTGAAAAACTTGCTGCTGTCATATCGTTAGTAGATACTGTTTGTAAAATTCTTCCTGTTCCAGATATAAATTTTGCTAACTCTGCTGCTTTACTCATGCTAAATCCCCGTGTACTAATACTGAATTTAATGCTGAATCTGCTGCACTACCACTTCTTGTTTGACTTCCAGTTTGAAATGAACCTGTAGCAATACTTGCAATATTAGTGATATAATCACCTATAGATGATGCACTCTGTCCTATAGTGCTATTTACAGAATAATCATTATTATTCATATCACTATTAATATTAGTAGTGTATCTTCCAGTGCCATCGTCTGTCATGCTTGTTAAGTTAAAAGAGTCATTTACCCCTGTAGTGCCAGTTCCAGATAAAGAAGAGCCTTCAAACTGCACCCAACATTTAGCACTACCTTCTGCAACATAGCTCAAACCAACACTATTATTACCATTCGCATCTTTTAATGTATTTACTCTTAATTCACTAGCCATTATGCGAGGTCTCCGTGTAAAACAAAACTTGCTCTGTCTGGGTCTTGAAAAGTAGGAGTATAGTCTAACCAAGAACAAACATAAGTAGTTGTTGTATTAGCCGTAAATGTTGCACCATTATTCATCTGCGTTTGACCCCAGCCATACCTATTGGTAGTTAGCCCACCATTAGTCTGTGTTGTTGTATAATTAATTGTATTCATTGCATTAGTTATATTAAGAGTTGCATACCCAAGGGCTGAATCTGTAGTTGAGCTATGATTAAATGAGTCATCTTCACTTGGTGTACCACCTGAATATGAAATTCGTAACCAACCTTTAGCCATTCCAGCCATAGTATCTTGTGTGCTACCAGATGTCTTCCCTATGCTATCTACTTTTAATATACTTGCCATTATGCTAAATCTCCACAAAGTAGTGCATTACACCTGTCAATATCTTCAGAAGCAGCAAAATCGGCTCTTGCACAATCATGTCTTAAAGATGAAGTTGTTGGTGCTGCTTCCCCCATCTGAGTAACTACATTTCCATTATCAGCTACAGAAGGGTTTCTTCTTCCTTGACTACCTGTGCCATAACTATCATTGTTCATGTTATTTGTAAAATTTGCTGTGTAATCACCTGTTGTATTATCTGTTACAGTAGAACAATTAAAACTATCTCTAAATACTGCTGTGGATGTAACACCATCAATAGACCACCATGCTTTTACTAACCCTTGTTGCATATTAGTAGTTTTACTTCCTTCACCTTGAATAGAAATAGAACCTGCTGTTGATTTACCTTTTATAGTATCTACATTTAACTGACTTGTCATACAATGCTCCAATATCCATTAACAGTAACTGTAGCTGACTGTGTAATGGGACCTGCTGACACGCCATTCTCATCTGAATCTATGGTTATATCTGCACTAATAGTCTGTCCGTTCAATCTAATTATACTATTGTTACCTTTAAAAGGATACCTTGTATCCGCTTCTGCTTTTGTATAAGAATTAGCAACAGAAAACACATCATAGACAACCATCTCTACAATATCATTTGCACTTGCTCCAGTAACCAGTACCACTGATGTTCCAGTGGTTGCGGCATAGTCTGTGCCTGGCACAAGCAATACACCATTCTGATAAACATCCATGTACCTTGAGTCATTATAACTTAGAGTTAAAGAGTTGGCATCTGATCCACTAAAGCTCGTTTGACTTGCAGTAGCTTGATATTGAAATCTACTTCTTACTCCAAAATTTTGTGATCTTCCTATATATGGCATTATGCTAAATCTCCATGAACTAAAATACCATTATGATAAGCGTCTTGTTCGCCACCATTAACGTATTGAGAAGCAATTCTAAAAGACCCTGTTGCCATATTACTTGCTCCTGAATAACGACTATATTCATCATAAGCCAATGTTCCACTATAATGTGACATTGCGTTTATCGAATAAGTTGTATTTACCATATCATTCGCAATAGATACATCAATGTGACCTTCTAAAGCATCTGTGATACTTGTAACATTAAATGTATCACCTGATGTTACTGAACCTAGCACATCACCTCTTTGGTCAAAAGACCCCCACATTTTTGCCAGTCCTTGCTGTAAATTAGTAGTTGCTGTACCTTCACCTGCAATAGATGCAGCAACCCCTATGCCTGAATTTATAACTCTAGTTAGAGCCATAACTTACTCCTTATGCGTATGGACTATCGCCTAGTACAGATGTATCCCATGCTGCCTTGAGCTTTGCAATAGTATCTGCACTTGATATTGCACTCGCTGCTGGTGCATCTCTTAGTGCTTTCTTTTTAGCCACACTTGCAGTTTTTGCACTTGCATCATCTGCCTCTAAGGCTTTCATGTATACAACGTCTTCCGCTTCTAATAGTGGCTTTCTTACCTCTCTGATTTTATCTTGAAATATCTTTTTAGCTTCAGTCATGTCTTCAGATATAACTTTACCATTAAGTTTCCAAGCACCTCTAAAGTGTCTATCAGAAGGAACAGTCACAGTAGAAGCATCTACAGTTGCTCCATCTTTATCTGTTATATATGTTTTGGTTGTCATGTTTGCTCCTTATGCTGCTTCATTATCAATCTTCCAAGCATTACGCCATATTCGTGTACTTGGCAGTTGATCCTTTTTACAAATAACTAATCTTTGTCGATTAGCTTTTTCATAATCTCTCCACACTCTTTGTGGTATGTCTTTCATAATTAAATACTCTATTGCTTGTTCTTCCGTCATTTTACCAATAGGCTTGGTATTGTGCAATAGATAACCTCTTGTATGTTTTTTAAAATCTGGCTTGGCTTCATCTTCTGCTAGTAACCAGTAAACCTCTACTGGCGGCAGTATACCGCCTTGTAATGCACAAGCCATCCAGTTTGGATCTGGCACAGTAACTTTTGCACATTCATCTGTGTCTGGATCTTCCCATACAATTCGATAGTCTGATTGTTTGCCTTCTAAGTTTTCTTTTGCCCAACACAATCTATCCCATAAATGTGTGCCTTGAAACTTTGGTGTTTTTATTGTCATGCTAAATCTCCACAAATTTGCATTTCTGTATGTGTGATATTACTTTCTGTATTACTTCCATCATTCATGCTCATCATTCTTACTTCTACAGCACTTGCTGCTTTACTAGGGCTTTGAACCATTCCTCGTGGATTTAAGCCATCTACTGTTACTGCAACGCCTGATGAGTACAGTGCATTACTCAAAGCGTTTGTAAAATGTATACCAAAATCTCCAGTTCCATCATCATCTACAGAGCTACAATTAAAACTATCGTCTTGAACTGCATCCATGCCTAATGTAAACCAAACTTTATTTACACCATTAAAAAGATAACTTGTATCAATAGACTTCTCTGTACCAGTATTAACTGAATCAGATGTTGTTAATGTATCAAATGCTATTGTTCCGTTTGCCATTATGCTAAATCTCCAAATATTGCAGCCATACCTGCTGAGTTATTTATAGAACCCCCATGACCCCATGTTTCCATTCTTACCTGATTTGTTGCTGCTGTACCAACATCTAAAGCACCAAAAACTTGAGACGTAGCAGTTACATTAAGAACATATTTGGTATTAGCCATATTGTTTGTAAAATCAATCATTACTTGACCATCCCCATTATCAGTAAGGGAAGTTGCATTATCTGAATCTCCTGCTGTTATAGTTTGTCCGTTTGATGTGCTTGGTACATCATATTGTACTCTTACTTTACACAATCCTTGTTGTAAGTTTGTGGTTTCAACACCACCCTCTCCTGTAACAAGAATGCTACCTGCTGAAGTTGTACCTGTTAAGGTGTTTGTCTTAATGGTACTCATGCTAGATCTCCAAAACATACTGCTGTACATTCACCACTTGTACTTCCGTAATCTCCAATTACAAAATGAGAAGAAGCATTTGTATATGCGTGTTGCAATCTTTGACTAGAAGTAGACCTATAACCATTACTCCTTGTTGTGTCTTCTTTTGTGTTTAAAGTATAAGTTCCACCACCAGCCGAGCCTAATGTATAAAAATGACTCCCTGCAAATATATAATTTACTGTATTCATATTGCTTGTATGTGCTACAGAATCATCTCCATTGGCATTGTCTGTTAAAGATGTAATATTAAAAGATTCGGCATCAAGGGCACTTCCATCTCCTTTGTAGGAAATAAGTATTTTTGCTGCTTCTTGCTTAGTAAGTGTTACTGCACCACCACCTGTGCTTTGTACTGTATCTACTTTAATTGTACTCACGAAGTCACCAACCTTCCGCCATTTTCAACTGTAAGAGTTACGCCAGATGCAACTGTTAGTGGACCTGTAACCTGTGCGTTCTCTGTGGCAAGTATAGTAACATCAGAAGTTAAACTTTGTGCATTCGTTCTAAATATACCACCTGCTTTAAAGTTACCTTTATTCTCTGCGGCTGGAGTTACTGTTCCAAAAGTTCTGCCAAAAAACATAACGAATATATTATTACCAGAGTTATTGCTTGGTGCGGCAGTAAAGGTCAAAGTTGTTCCATCTGGAACTGTATAGGCTCCAGTTGGCTCTTGTACCACACCATCAACAGATACTACGATTTCTTGTTCTGAACTTACAGTTTGATTTAATGTGAAAGTTGTTGTACTGCCATCGCCACTAAACTCTTGTCTTGTTGGTACGCTCTCAAAAGCTGGTGATATATCGTTACCAATCAAAGGCATAACTTACTCCTATTCACTAATTGTGTCTACAACTGACACCCATACATCAGCAGAACTTGCTGTATTACTCTTAACCTTTAACGCATCACCACTAACCATAACAATCTTAGCACCACCGTCAAGAACTTGTAGACTTGATCCAGCAGGTATCGGTGCGTCTTTTACAATATGTATATCATTAGAACCATCATTGATATAAACCTCTACAGTTATTTGTGAGGTTGTTACGTTAGCTACTGTTATCCCTACTATGGCATCATCTGAATTTGCTGTTCTGAGTGTAACAGCACTTGTCCCAACTGCGTTTGAGGTATTTCGTTCAAAGTCTTGTGCCATTCTTTACTCCTATAAAGCTATAGCCATTGCTACAGCAAAACCTTTTGATGCACCACCAGAGGTTATCCCTAAATTAGATGGCGTAATCTTTTTCATTGTACCACCATCATCTACTAAAACAAAGTCTGCATCACTACTCGATGTTGTGGTTGATGGTGTGTCTGAATTACCTGTTGTTAATACTGTTCCAGTTGCATCTGGTAATGTAACTGTTCTATCTGCTGTTGGGTCTGTGACATATAAAGTAGTTTCATGGTCATTAGCAGTATCTCCCTCAAATACCAATTTTTTTCCAGTAAAAAGTTGTAAATGAGTGCTATGTAATATTGCTACATTATTATTATCAACTCTAAAGTAAACATTTAGACTATTTCCCGCATTAACAAAAGTATTTCCGTTACTTTGTTGTAAGAAAGCGTACTCCGTACCACCTGTCATATCAATATGTCTAAGACCTGCATAGTCTGTAAATATAGCACCTACAGCAGCTCTACCTAATTCAACCATTATGTCTGTATCTGCACCTATTGCTGCATCAGTAGCAGTCAATGTGCCAGTAACTGTTGCACCAGTAGAAGTAGTTTCTAGCTTTTTACTGTTGTCGTGGTAAAGGTCTACTGAGCCATCTTGTGTAAATACTATACCATTTTCTGTTCTTGCACCATTTTTTATAGCAACAACACTTCCAGCTAACTCTAAATTACCAGTTCCCCCATCTTTTATTACACTATGATTACCATTATGTTGTATTGTTAAATCACCACTATCGCCAAATTTTAATATTTCATCATCAGGAAATAAAACGTCACCATTAGCATCTGCTGTTACTGCTTTACTTGCTTGTACTGTTCCTAGTGTTGTTACATCAACATAGTTAAGTTCTGTAGTTGTTGCAGTTACACCATCTAGTTTGTTTATTTCTGTTGCAGTGGATGTTATGTTTGTGCCTCCTATGTCAAGTGTAGTCGCAGAAACTTCACCAGCAGTTAATGTGCCAGTAATCTCTGCATCTCCACTTACATCAAGAGGAGCAGAAGGTGATGTGTTATTTATACCAACCTTACCATCTTGAAGAACTGTCATAGCCTCTACGTCAGTTCCAGTTTGATTATCCATGAACAATGAATAGGAATTATTATTACCACTTCTTGAACCCATGTACTTTATAGTAAAACCATGTGTCCCTCCATCTGATGACGCTACTCTTATAATACCTAAATCAGCACTAGTAAGATTACCTGTGGTTTTTATAGCATTGCCACTTGTTTGAGGAAGTTCTATACCACCTGTTGCAACTACTTTATTATTAAATGTTGCAGTGCCTGCATCACTACCATCTAAAGTTAAAAAAGTTGTATCTGAACTACCATCTGTGCCTTTTAAAATAATATCTGTATCACTACCTTGTGCATCAATTGTAATATTACCAGAAGTAGTAGTTAAGTTTACTGCTGCATCACCTGTTGTTAAGTCATCAGCCGCAGTAGTTGCAACACTTGGATTTGCTCCAACACTTGATATATTAAATCTTGCTGCACCACCTTGAATAACTATAGTATCTGTTCCACCTTGCCTTTTTGCAACTATTCTATAAGCATCTCCAGAGGTAACATTATACAAAATATCAATAGAAGAAGTTTGCTCGCCTCTACCTGATATACGATTGTATGTTACGGCAGTAGAACCTGCAACTTGAGAAAAAGATCCACCACTAGGTTTTCTTTGTAATTCAATCTCACAATCAGAACGATTGCTACCAGAGGTAATTTTTGTTGTAACATCTGTATGAAATCTATGTATACCAGTGGTAGTCATAGTTACTTCACCAGCACTTTCTGAAAAAACAGAACCACTGGAATTATATCTTACAGTGTCAAAATCTATTGTAGCAAAACTATCAGTTAAAGCGCTTGAATTAGATGAGCTATGTGCGTCAAAATAATTTGCAGTAGAAGTTCCAATGCCGCCACCTGTTACAGTAATTGTTTTTGTATCACCTGTTCCACTTGCAACAATACCAGACCCAACAAAGTTTAATGTTTTAGCTGTAGTAGATAATCCAGAGCCTTCATCTTGTACTGTAATACCAGTAGATAAAGCACCGTTAGCATCTAACACAACAGCTTTAGATCCAGGTAATGTACAAAATATGTCTCTTGTACCAGAACTCCAATTTACAGCATTATTAGAGTTTGAACTTGATATAATAGTTGTACGGGCAAGGGTAGTACCAGAAGAAGCAAAAGTACCTAACCCTACCTCAAAATCAGTTCCATCAGTACAACAATAATATGTTGTATCACCATTACTTAAATTAGCGGTAAAGGTTTCAAAACCAGATACTGCACCACCTAAAGTATAAGTTCCAGTGCTAGTTGTGGTTGTTGTCTCTTTTATCCTATCTGATAGAACAAGAGCCATTACTTAAGCTCAATCGTTAAGTTCGTAGCATTAATTCTAAATATGTCTCCAGACTCAATTGTCTTAGATGCGTCTAAAGCACCTACAAACAATATGTTACCACTACTAGATGCATCTGCAATAAACACATGAGTGATTGTATTATTTGTACCACCTGACGCTGGAAAGCTGATAGCATTTGTGTTTTTAGCTGTTTGTGTGTCAGTTGAATCTGCACCTATGGTTGTCCAATCAGAAGCTGGAACTTGCTGTCTAGCATAGTTTGTAAATGTTGCTTCTGTTAGTGATCCAGTTTCTGCTGCGGATACGGCTGTTGCCAATCCTACATAGATACTGTTTCCTGGTGAAGAGAAAGAGAGAGAATCATTTTTAAATATATAATGTAATAATCTTCTTTCTAGATAATTGGTTGCTGCGTTTGCTGTCGCCATTTTATTACTCCTTCTTTAAGTTCGTGGTCTTGACGGAAGACCAGTTTTAAAAGCATCTGTATTTTCTCTAGCCTCTCCTAGATCTTTTAGACGCTCTAAATATTGCATATATAAACCATTGTAATTTTGTATAACATCTGGTTCGCCTTTCATATAATTATACGCTTCTACAAGTGATCCGTAAAGTAAAGCATACGGAGCATTTGTACTTAACCATGTTGTGCCGCTATCTGCCCCTGCTGTTAAACTTGTAGGTCTGTAGTAATAATGTAACTCAATAGTATAATTGCTGTTCGGGGTGGGCCCAACGATAAAGTTATCTATATCAAAACGAGCATAATATTTCGGTAATCCAGTTGTTGTAGCAGCTGGTGTGTACTCCCTTATAAAGCTAACATCTTTTTTTAACAAATATCCTTCTGATCCAGCTGTTGTTATCTGTAATGAAAAAGAAGCTAAATAATCATTTGGTATTGTTAAATACTGATCCGAAGCGGTCAACGCACTTGTTACATTTTTTCTAAAAAGATCAAGATCTACTGATTTAAATATTTTTTCTTCAGAGGCTTTAATAAAATCATTTAAATGATTAACAAAAGTAGTTTCAGCATTATCTGTGTAATCTTGTATTGCTGTTTTTAATTGTGCGTATGTAAAACTCATTTACTTCTCCAATGTTACTGGACCAACTGTGGCTATTTCTCCACCAAAACTAACATTTGTTCCTTGATCTATCGTTGATACATTAATTGTATTACCCATACCATTACCATGAACAGTGCAATAATATTTTAAAGTAGAAGGTGCTCCACTCGCTACAGTGAATGTTATCTCTCTTAAAGTTGCAGCATTAAAATTAGTTGTGTTTGAATATTCGCTTAATGTTTTGGTTACTCCATCTAACTTAAAAACTACACCTGCTATATATGAAGCGTCCTCTGCTGTTTTAAAAGCAAAAGGATGCCCACTGTTAGTAGAATGATTTTGATTAAAAGTATACACACCTGTTCTTTTTAAATTCAATACTGGATTAGCTACGCCATCTATATAAAATACATTTCCTCCACCACTTCCAGTTCCAACTGTTATGGTAAATGTTTGTGTAGGTGCAGAAGGTATGTTAGGGATTGTAAATGTATATTGATCTGTTGTTGTAACAGTTATTGAATATCCACTGGATGATTCAAGTAATGCCTTTGTAACTTCAGTTCCAAATCCAACAGCATCCCTAAATCTTACTGTGTTACCAGTAGTTCTATCATGAGTTGTTTCAGTAACTGTTACGACTCCATCACCAGAATGTAAAAAAGGATTTATCCCTAATAATCTTTCTATCGCTGGTTCTGTTCTTGAATCTGGTCTTGGCTCGTATAAAGCTGTTGGATCTGGACCTGGATAATTAGGTTCTAATTGTGGATGTTTAGCTTCGTATTCATCTTTACCTACCTTTAAACCATTCCATTCTTTTATCATGTCTCTTAAACGGTAGCGAAATCCAGATCGGTCTGAATAACCCCATGCTTTTCTGCCACTTGCGTACCTAGCCATTTAGTACCTCAAGTACGATATATTTGGTGTTAACTTAAGTGGTGTGCTGTTTGCATCCTCTGACATGGCTCTTTGAAACTCTTCTTCGTAAACACTTTTTAATATTTGTATTCTTTCTGGTGCTCTTTTTATTGATATGTAATAAGCGAGACCAGCA
>VMHT01130836.1_pt1 | contig 10383 bp, 14 predicted proteins | sample 4693611 | NCBI WGS metagenome assembly VMHT01 (sample SAMN12280063, study PRJNA550983) | marine metagenome | isolation source: seawater sampled from same location over 5 years 0.02-0.2 micron viral filtrate | place: USA: collected off the coast of southern California halfway between the port... ...
ACATATCCAAGGTAAGAATTGTATAAGTGTGCCGTCAAAATCAACCTCTCTAGGTTGTGTGTAAATCTTTATATCAGGCCCTATGTTTAAGTTTTCAATAGCATTTACTTCATTTGTGTTCTTATAATAAGTATCGTGGTTACCAATGATAATGTGTGTGTCTATTTTTAAATCAGATATTCTATGCCAAAACTTATCTCTAAAGTTATGTGCTGTATTGTGATTGATAAACTTTCTTCTATCAACAACATCACCTAAATGAACAAGTGTTTTTATATTGTTTTTTTGTATGTAAGGGAAAAATATCTCATCATAAAAACGATTATGATAATTCATAAACGCTGGTGAGTCGTTTCGACAACCAAAATGGGTGTCATTCAATAATGCTATTTTCATATTAACCTAAAGGACCAGATTTAGTTTTTTTCTTTTTCTTTTTTTCTTTTTTAATTGGTTCTTCTAACTTTGTATTTTTTTGTAAAAATTCTCTAAATTGATTCTTAAATTCACCACCATCATCACCAGGTTGTAAAGAAAAATCATCTAAATTATTTTCGTGTATTAATCTTTGTTTAATTGTAACCTGTTTCTTTTCTTTTTGTATTCTTCTAATAAAGGCGTAGTAAATTATTTGTGTAAAATAAGCAAAAGGATTGTTTGATTTTGCTGGATTAAAGTTATCTAGGTATTGTAAACAATTCTCTATACCATCAGAAATCATATCATCTCTAAATGTATAATTTATAAAGTTAGGTCTGTATGATAAGTGGTTGGCTATTTTTAAAAAACAACTACCAATATAATCTGTTACCGGTGGTTTGTCTTTCTTTTCTTTTTTGGCTTTGTCAACTGTTTTTTTATAGCCTTTCATAGCTTCTAAAAAATCAGCATTATTAACATAATGTTCGGGCTTTTTCTTTGATCTTTTCATAATATATAATATACTCTATGTTGTCTTATTTGTCAAGCTTGTGTTGATTTTTTTTCGTTTAAAACTACCTTTACCTTTTTTGGGTTTGACAATTTTTGGTTTAAATTTTGGTGTCAACAGTTCTTTAGCAATATAGTTTCTTCGTTTCATATCAGCATTGACTTTTTGTTAATTTTGTATATAATAGGGGTGTAGCCCTTTGAGAGAGAGCTCCTGGTACCCTAGTGTAAAGTCTTCTTTTTAAATAGAGGAGTGTGTTCATTAAATTCATCATTATCGCCAACTTCATCAAATATCTCATTTAACTTCTTATTATCTTCATCTGTAAGAGCTTGTCTTTTATAGACATCATTGTCTTTTTTCGGTGTATCAAGTTTCTCATAACCAGAGGCCATATGTTCGTATGATTTCCCCATCTCCGAGCTGGCATTAGTTATTGTAAGTATCTTATCTTTTGGTATGGTAATTACCGTATCGTTAGTATAGGCCGCCCATTTAATAAGAGCAATATAATCTTTTATACCCATAGAAGTAAGTTGAGGTACATATTTAATTAATAGTGGTTTTACAATTCTAATTAAAGGCGATTTTTGTTCTAGTTGTTTTTTTGGAAAAGAACAGACTATATCATCGCCGTTTACTAGTTTAATTATTTTTATGTGTTCCATAGGTTGATGCATTATTTTAAATCAATGTTATGAATTTCATAATCAAAATCTTCTTCGTTGTAAATATTTATTCGTTCTCTAAAGTGTGCCAAAGTATAATTTTCTTTTTCTTTATATGATATATCGTCTGCTATGTCGTATAATGTCGCTTCAGAGTTATCATCTTTTAATCTTAAACCTCTACCAATAGATTGTAGGTTTCTTATCCTGGATTTACTAGGACTAGCAAAAACAATGTTATGAAGATTCCTAATATTAATGCCGGTAGAGAAAGTCCCAAAACTCGCAACGATAATAGCGTTGTCACTTTTTTCTGTAATAAATCTAATCTTTTCTCGTTCTTCCGCTTCAATGCCTCCGTGTACATAAAAAATCTTTTTATCATCTGCTTTTTCCTCTATCATTTCTTTTAATGTTTGTCCGTGTTTTTCTACATATTGAAACAAACATAGTGTATTACCTTGTAGTCCTGTCACCAAGTTTCTAATATACTTGTTTCTTTTTGTATTAGATACCAAGTAATCCATTTCTTCTTGGTAAGTCTTATCTTTTAAAAAGTCTCTTTCCGTTTTACCGTGTTGTAAGACCAAACAGAATATCTTTAGAGCCGCTAGTTTTCCTTTCTCCTGAAGTTCCGTTGTGGATACTACCTTGTTTACATTACCAAATAAACCCTCTAATACTAATTTATGTGTTTTTGTACCGTCTAAAGTACCAGTTAGACCAACTCTATATTTACACTTTGTTAGTTTAGTCATTATCTTTGTTAAAGAAACGGCCTTAAACAAGTGTGCCTCGTCACCTATAACTGTGCCAATATCTGAAAACCACTTTTTAGGCATATTGTAAATTGATTGCCAAGTTGTTATGATAACTCGTTTACTAGTTTCTTTATCGTGGCCTTGATATATCTTATGTACATTTCTTTCACTATTATAACCATAATCTTTAAAGTCCTTAAACAGTTGTTCTACCAGTGATGTAGTTGGTACAACAATTAATATCTTGTTTTGTTTACTTTCTTTTAGTCTTAATAAATTGAAGATCACTATTAAGTATATTATAAGTGATTTACCAGAGGCAGTTGGCGACAATAGTAAACATCTATTTTTTTTAACAGCGTGAACAAAGGCCTCCTTTTGATAATCTCTTACTTCAATGTTTGGTATTTTTAGTGCTTTGATAAATTGTTCTATCTTATTGTCATCAACATTAGTATCTTTAATCTTGGTACCATCAACAACCTGTACATTATTTTCATTACACCAGTTTATGATATAGTGATATAAACCTGTATAAATTTTTCCAGTCGCATATGAGAATAATCTAATCTTTCCGTCCCACACCCTATTTCTAAATTGTGGCATAAACTTAAAACCAGGTACCTCAAAAGTAAAGTATTCGCCTAACTCTCGTCTTATGTCAGCGTCTGCTTCAATTTTAAGATATACTTCGTCTATTTTATCTATGATTAAATATCGGGTTGTTGTCATTTTTAGATAGCGCCACTAGTAAACTTTCTCCAGTCTATAGCGTTCTTTATTGTAAAACCACGATTTGCTATTTGTCGTATAGTTCTATCTAAAAAATCTACCGTTGTGTCAAGGTAATCAACTTTTTGTTTGGCCTTTTGTAATTCAGTATCAGATTCTAAATACTTATCTATATCAGTTCTTAAAATTTTTAAATCAAATGGTTTCTCAGCATATATTTCAGCAGGTGCTTTTCCTGTATAATATTCCCACTTTTCTCTTTTCATAGTATTAAATTCAGTTTCAGCACGACTTAACATTAACTTAAATTTTGTTAAGTGTTTCATATATTGGTTGTGTAATTGAGGTGTTTTTAACGACTCTAAATCTAGTTCAGTATCATTAATCTTTAAATCTTTATCAGCTTGTAATTGTAATTGTTCTAAATCCATAATATATTCAATATAACATAAACTGACTAAAAAGTCAATGTTTATGAGGTTGTAACTTGTGTCGTTGATGAACCAACATTAGCAAAGTCATAAATTGTATATCTAAATGTTACCGTTGATGTTAAATATTCTACATCTGTTGCTTGTTGGTCGTATTGTAATCCTGTTAAAGAAACAGGAAACAAATCTCTAAATCTTATCTCTACTTGTGGGTTATTTTTACTAGACAATACCGTTAATGTGGCGTCTGAAAAAATTGGTCCTTGGTCTGTTGTACCAAACTTAACCTTGCCTGGTTCTGTTGATACACTTTCATTTGATATAGGAAATCTATCCGAACCAGCACCGACTAAATTTTGAAACTCTGAATGATCTCTAGGAAAACCTAAACCAACTAGCCAACCGTGTATCTCTTGGTAGTTTTCTAAATTTTCATCTACCAAAAATGTCATATTTAATTCACCATAAGTCAACTTATCACCTGGTTGTGGTATGTCTTTAAATCTAGTTACTTGATCTATCGTGCCACCTAGTGCTATACCTGGCACATTTACTTGTGTACAGAAATAAGTTACTTTTGGTAGCTTGATTACATTAAATTTAAATTGAGTAGGGCTAGCGTAATCTAACTTTGTAGGTTGTCTATCGTATGATTTTGTGGTTGTCATACTACTATTTATCTGTTTCCTTATCTACTTCTTCCCATTCTTTATTTTGAGACTTTTGTTTTAACTCGACTTCTTTATCAGTAAGGACACTCTCTTTTTCAGCAGCTTCGTCCATTCTTTTTTCTATGTTTTCTAAAGGGCCAGGTTTTTGTAGATAGTTAAGGCCATATGCTAATAGTCCTATAAAAGAGCCTATTACAACCACACCTAAAATTGCCCTAAAAAATGTTTTCATATTAGTATTTAGTGCATAAAAAAAGGCGAGGTTTTGAGGCCTCGCCTTTTTAATTTTACAATGTAAAATGATTACATTATGTTCGCAACTTGGACTCTTCTGTAATATCTGTTGGCATTTTTATTACCAGCACCGTTAATTACAGCAGTATCAGATACACCTGACTCAGCAAATGGGTTTGCTTGTAAGCCGTATCTTGTTTTAAATCCAATTTTTGGTTGGAAAGTATCTTGACCAACCGCTCTAACCATTTGTAGAGGTACATATGGGCAGTAAAAAATACCAGCGTCATATGGTGATGTACCTTTGTATCCCACTACGAAGTAGTGTTTAGCTGTATTGTTAGCAGCATATGGATCAATGTACACTTTGTATCTACCGTTAAGAACACCAGCAAAAGTATTACCTGTGTCATCAACGTTTAGGTTGTTATTAAGAGCAGGAGTGTAGTCTAGGACACCAGCCATTCGTAAAGCAGATGCAACATCAGCTGAACAGATGATAAGGTTTCCTTTACCTCTTCTTGTTCTTTGAGCGATCACGTTAGCTTCTCTCTCAACTTGGAACATTAGGCCTTTGAATCTCTCAACAGACCATCTACCATTTGAGTCAGTATCTAAATCGAAGACACCAGCAGATGTTGTGTTGATAGCACTAACAGCACCAATGTGAGTTGATGAGTTGTCAGATGCACCGATTTCAGCGTTGATGTAAACTGTTCTTACAACTTCTCTGTTGATTTCCGCAAGGATCTCAGCAGATAGGATGTTAGCCAATTCAGTCTCAGCGTCTAAACCGTGGATTGCTTTAAGGTCTTGTGCTAATTCCATAGTGTATTCAGCTTTAAGAGCTCTTGACTTAGCAGTCACAGTAGATTTCTCTATTGAAAACGCCATTTGTGCAAAAGCATTGTTAGCAGAATCACCTAGGGCTTCAGCAGTACCTGTAGCCATTCCACTGCCTCTTGTGTAAGCAGTTGAAGGATCGTCATTTAATAAACCTGGATTTGTACCAGTTTGAGCAGCACCTGAGTTAGCAGTAGAATCTCCAGCAGCATTTCTGCTTGAAAAATCTGTATCTGCTTCGTCAAATAAAGCTTCACCGCCTGTTTGGCTAGTGAATCTACTTCTCATTGCGAAGATTAGACCAGTTGGACCAGTCATTGGTTGTACACCAGCAATATCGTAAGCGATAAGGTTTGGCATAGCTCTTCTTACTAATGAAATTAGGATTGGATCCCAATTGTCAACAGATGAACCTGTTGCATTAGCAGGAGCAGCTTCGTTTAAAAAAGCTCTATCTTCTTTTGATGCTCTTTCTTGGTTTTCCAAGATAGTCGCAGTAACGGCACGCTTGTATGAATCCGTGATCTTTGGTAGATCAGCGTGTTCTAATACAGGCTGCCATTTTTTTTCGTAAGTTTCAGATAAATACATATCTATTTTCTCCCGTATTATTATTTCGACAACTTAATGTCTTTGGTTTTACTAATAGCAGCAGCGTAAGCAGCCATTGCATTTGATAAATCTTCGTTAGAAGATTCACCTGCCGCTACATTATCTATCTCATCATCTTTTTTAACTTCTTTTTTACCAAAGTAAGACTCTTTAATCGTACTTACTTTTGTTCTAAAGTCGTCTTCATTCGAATACTCAACTTCTTCAGCAAGTTTGTTAAACTTCTCCTTAGCAGTGTCAGCTAAATCTTCAGACGTTTCATCTATGATGTCTTGTCTTTTTAAGTCGCCGTTTGCTTTGTTTAATTCAACATTCTTGTCGATTGATTCGTTAAGTTTCTTTTCAAGTTCTTCAATTTTACTAGCTTGATCTTCAAGTACATTGTACTTGTCATCTGGAACATCAATGTAGTGGTCTTCAAATAATTTTTTAAGTCCACCTATGAAGTCTTCAGCGATCTCGCCTTTGATACCTCTCTCAATAGCGATTTGGTTTTCTTTCATCCATTCTTCAACTACGTAGTTTAAGTATGAATCAACTTTTTCAACCATTTCAGCTTTGTGAGATTCAGTATTTTCTTTAAGTTTTTCTTCGTACTCGCCTTCTAATCTTTTTGATTCCGCTTTTACTTTTGATTTAATAGCAGTTTCGAAGATTGTAGCAGCTTTCTGTTTAAACTCTTCCGATAAGTCAGAGTCACCTATTAGAGCGTCAACGTCAGATTTGATGTCTAAAGAATCTTCAGCTTCAGTTTCTTCTTTGTAACCAGCTTTCATTTCTTTTTCTTTTTTCTTCATATCGTCAGCATTCATCATCTCTTTTTTAGTGTCTTCTTTCTCATCAGCCGTTTCTTTTGAACCCTCTTTTAACTTTGGCATTGCGTCAGCAGAACCTTGGTTTTTTTGTTGAGCGTCACCAGAAACTTGTTTCATTTTTTTTGAAGCGTCAGGATTACTGTCAGTTGGTTTTACAACCGCAGGACCTAAGTCCTCAGCCTCACCTACTTTTTTCATAGGTTCAGCCGCTACAGCATTCTTTGTAGGAGCAGACGCTTGTGGATTAGCAGCATTTGCTTCTGCCACAGCTTCTTGTTCCATCGCCTCAATTTTTTTCTCTGTTTCGGCCATTTGAAAGTCTCCTCTTTAAAAATAAACGTTTATTTTTGTTTTTATTTATAGATATTTATAAGATTATAGCTTTTTAAGAAATGACTCAAAGACTTTTACTTTCTTCTCATCTAACTCAAATTTTTTCGCCTTATAAATTTCCATTCTCCAGGCTTCAATATCTTTCTCTACTAAAGCACCGTTATCCCAAACCCACTCTTTTCCTTCCATAATTCCTTCTACGAAAGCGTCTGGAGCGCTAGGGTCTGCTACAATATCAGCAGCTGTAGCTAAGTAAAAGTCATCTTTTACATAGTTTCGGCCACCTCTATTGATTAATGAACCCATACCACGACTTGACACTCCTAATTGAGCGCCTTCGTCAATAAGACCTTTTACGATCTTACCGTATGGTGTATTCATTATTTTTGCTTCACCAATAAAATTATCACCGTCTGGATAAAGTTTCGTAATCATATGGGAAACTCTCTCTAGGTTAACAGTTGGTCCGTCAGGATGTCCTAACTCACCAAATGCTCTTTTTTTATTGACAAATTCTTTATTATATCTAGTCACTTCCTTTACCAAAATCTCTTTTGGATAAATTCTTCCATTTCTATTTTTGATGTTAGATTGTAAAAAGACACCTTTGATTTTGTAGTCTTTTTTTCCGTTGGTTTCTTCAACCAAGTATTCTGCTTGTGAAATTTCTTCCGATATTAACTTCATTTTTTCTCTCTCTTTATATTTATAAGAGTTTTTATCTAAACTCTACTATTATCGTGTAATTATCACCATTAGCAAAGTTTTTAGTTGACAATAATACATCACCTGTTGGTGTAGTAGAATTGTTAGGTATCTCATCTCCTGATGGTCTAAAATCAAAATGACTTTGACCACTTAAAAACATTGCTGTAGCATTTGTATTACCATCCCATATTAGCTCAACGGCCGATTTTGGATTAGCTGTATTTACTGAATACCATATCTTACTAATCTTTCTATTACCGTCTTCGGTCATAAAAGTTAATTCAGAGGCATCAATTTTTTTTACTAAAGTTTCACCTGTGCCGTCAGAAAAGTTTGTAAGTTTTGCTACAAATTTTACACCTGAAGTATCTGCTATTGTTTGTGTTGTTACCGTATCAGCCATTAGTTTGTATATCCCGATTCTTTATGTGTTTCTAATACAATGTTATACTTTGTGACACTTGAGTCACTTGTTAAAAGTATATTACCAATTGTATCAGTAATTTTACCTTCATCTGGTTTCAGACCATAGTTGCCTCTGCCAGATATAATTAATTGTTTTGTTGTATCAATACTTGCTCTTTTTTCAAAGAACAAAGTAACATTACCTGTACCTAAAATTTCGTATTGTAAATTAGCAATAGAAACTTTTGGTTCACTTGAAGCGTTATTAGACGCTTCTACATCTACAATCTTTTGATCTTCTTCAGCGCCAACGCCATTAGCGTTAACCATAATTTTAAAGTTATCATCAACTAACTTTGTAGATGTTATTGTCATTATCTTGGTGAAGATACTGCTGAACCTACAGCGTTACCTGAAGTTTCAATAGTATGAGATTCTTCTTTTTCAATTATTATACTATCGCCAGCTGTTACCAAAATTACCGTACCAATAACGGTAGAAGATTGTTTAACAGTAACCGTGTTAGCAGCCGCTTGAGCTTGTACTCTTACAAAGTGAGCTCTGCCAAAATTACTTGCTGTGATAGAACTACCAGCAGTTGTTGAGCTGCCTTTGAGTTTCATTGAGCCTTGGTATGCCATTTTTATTTTTCTCCTAATTGTTCAATTACTTCTTTATCAAAGTAATCGTTTAATTCTATTACATTAATATTATAATGTTGGCTAACTTTATCGCAAGCGCCTTCAAATCTTTTTATAATATCGCCAGTAGATTTCTCTACTAATTTAAAGACATCACCTATAGCGTCTTTCATTTTAGGGCTTAGATCATTATAAGCCTTTGAATCAATCTCTAAATTTTCTTTAACTATCCTGCTTATCAGCATTGTCAGCCTCAGGTGTTATATTTATTTCTGCTTCACCATCTTTTTTATTTGTATCAGTTGGTGTTGCTGAAACTGAACCATCAGCATTAAATACTCCTGGGTCAGCAATCTCTGGTTTTGGATCACTAAAGTTTTCAGCCTCAGGTGCTTTAAACATATTGCCTGCTAAATCTTTTCTAGCATTATCTAATTGATCAGCAACCTTGTCTCTTAAAGCAGCTTTAAAAGCTTCTCCAGCGTCATCATTATTACCTTGTGATAGTTGATCTATAAAGTTTTTAGTATTTTCATTTGCCATTTTTTATTCTCCTATTCCATATCCGAAGTTTGAGAAGTTGGACTATCTATCAGACCGTCTTCAATTTCTTTCTTAATCTGATTATCCATATCTTCTATTTCTCTGTCATTTTGTTTTAATACATTTTTTCTAATGTGTTTTATTGAGTAAAATTTACCTATGTATTCTCTCATCTCATTAGCTAATTGTAGTCTTTCTCTAGCCATCTCTGTATTTTTTAATTCAGCAAAATGGCCGTCTTGTATGAAGTCATAATTTAGTGAATCATTTACACTAACCCAATCATCTTCATTTATAATACCTTTAAGAATTAGTTGTGTTCTTAATAGGTCATTAAATAATTCAGTAAACTTCTTTCTTAACCTTTGAACAAATTTAGTAAATTTTAATTCGTCTCTAGTTATCTCTGAAGCTCTACCTAAATTAAATCCTGTTGATCCTTCTAATCTACTTACAGGTACATTTAGTGATCTGTATAGTTTACTTCTAAAGTATTCTATATCAGCAATCTCACCTAAGTTTTGGCCGCCTGGTAAAGTTGTAATATCTGTACCTCTACCACCTTCTCTACTTGGTAACCAGAAATCTTCCAACATAGACATATAGTTTCTGTCGTCTCTAATCTCTCCAGTTGAAGCGTCATAGACAAGTTTATTTCTATATCTTGCCATAACATCTCGTAGATATTGTTCAGCTTTTTGTTTAGGTAAATTACCTACGTCAATCTTAAATATTCTTCTTTCAGGCGCTCTAGCAATTCTGTAAATTACTGTAGCGTCTTCAATCATTCTTAACTGATTTACAGGTTTAATTGCCTTATGTAAATAAGACATAACAATATTTTTGTTTTGATCTATAAGACCTGACGGACAAAATGCGATTGTGTCAGGTGCTATCTTTATACCTGTACCAGTTGTTGTACCTGATACACCTTTTTCATTGTAAAGATAGTATTCAACATACTCATCTACAACTGAAAGCATATTAGGACCAGCACCCTCTGGTCTTTTCTTTCTGATCTCTCTAATTTTTTTAACTTTACGAGGATCAATATA
>VMHT01058951.1_pt1 | contig 10382 bp, 17 predicted proteins | sample 4693611 | NCBI WGS metagenome assembly VMHT01 (sample SAMN12280063, study PRJNA550983) | marine metagenome | isolation source: seawater sampled from same location over 5 years 0.02-0.2 micron viral filtrate | place: USA: collected off the coast of southern California halfway between the port... ...
CTTTCTAAACGGGCCTTTGTAGTTTCATCGGCCATTCTTGTATTCCTTTGTTAGTACTATTTATAACAATTACCATTTAACTTTATCAGCCCAATAAGCTGCTGACATTTTACCTTTAGCGATATTTCTACCATGACGTGCTTTAAACGATTTTCTTTTTGCTTTCATTTTTGCCGATTCACCAGCCTTTGGATCACCTGCAGTACTAGCGCCTTGTTGGCCAAAGCGAATAGTCTTTACTTTATCACCATCTTTAGCTACAACAATGTGAGACTTTTTAGGATGACTGGGCGTTCCTTTAGGTTTATTAAAACCTGATACACCGGCTCTTGCTAGTCTAGGATCCTTTTTTTCACAGAATGTTTTAAATTTATCCACCAAACTCGTGCCCCGCTACTCTGCGCATTTGTCTGTTAAACTCAGCTTGATCTGGTTTTGATTTATATAATTTTATTGATATCTCAGGGCGTTCTTTACCTTTGATTCTCCAGTTATGGCCTTTTTCTTTATGATCAGCACTAGTAGTTTTAACAACACGACGTTTGTATCCGGCCTCCCAGGACTCAGACTTTTTTTCTACCATAAACTGCTTAAAACTAATCATTTGTTTTCTCTTTATTCAGCATTTTACGCAGCTTAAAAAGCTTCTCTTTATTGCTATCTGATACCTTTGCTACTTTAGTTGTAGCTTCTGATTTCATAGCATTTTTTACATGCCGCAGTTTTTGTTGATACTTAGCAATCTCTTGGTCAATAGACGGATTTTTTGCACCTTTTAATTTTTTAGTTTGAAGATCACCGAGTTGTCTGCTAAAACTAGCATGCTTATCTTTTAATTTATTTGCCGGATGTTTAAGATAAGGATTCATGTCTTCTTCAGCTGCCTCACCATAAGGTTTTTTAGTAACTGCTTTGCGAAACTGCTTGGCTCTCACGTTTGTAGCCATGTCCATACCTTTTTCGCGACGGCGAATAACATCTTTTTCTTTTGAGATATCTTTATTGCCTCTTACAATCTTTGCAGTTGCAGAGTTACGTGCACGATCACTTTGTGCTTTAGCTTTATTGTGATACCTATCCATTGCTCCTGGAGTATCCAGTACTTCATCAACTGATTCTTTTTTTCTTTTTATTCCTACAGCATGTATAGCACCTTTTAAACGGTTATTTGCTTTTCTTGTACCGCTAAAAGCATCATCACCCTTTGTTTTATCTAAATAAGATTGAGCGGTTTTTTTCGAAATCTCATTAACTGATTCATTTTTCTTTTGAGCAGTCATGTATTCTTTTCTGCTGCACCAGTTTTCACCGGCCATATCATAAGCATCGTACATACAAGCTTCATTTGTAGGTTTGCCATATGCATCACCGCAAGATTTGCACACCATTTCTTTCATAGAATAAGTTTCTTTTACTTCAGGCTTGTCGTGGGTATAACCCATCTTTTTCATGCGCAAGTGATCAGCTTCTACTTCTGCCTTATAACCTTTTCCAGTTTTTGGATCATACATCATATGTGGTTCAAATGATTCATATGAGGCTCTAAGCTTTTTAAATGTTTTGAGACCCTTATCTTTTGGATCAGCATTTTTATCAGATTGATTAGTAGCAATACGCTTCATGCCGCCCTCAGTTTTAATTACCTCTCTATCGACCGGTACCATACGGATCTTTGCTTTTCCATCAGGTCCGACATATTTTTCTGGTTTTCTATCTGCTGAATTAATGCCCATTTTATCCTCTTACTTTCGCTGCCAGATCTTTGTCTGCTTTTCCCCATGTACCAGATGATTTGGTAACAAATGAATTGACTCTTGCCATTCCCCATTGTTGGGGTGTTGTTCCTGGCCTATGCCCTGTTTTCCAAGCAGCAACGCCACGATTATAAACTTTTCTTAATATTCCTGCAGGCATACCTGACTTTTCGGCCTTGTTTTTTATACCAGCAGATGCATCTTCGCTTATATAAGATTTAAATGTAATCATGGTTTTGTTGCCCTATTCTTTGCCTTTGCTGTTGCTATTCTAGCACGATCAAGTATTCTATCGTGTTTAATTGAATCAGCCTGCTTTTCTCTATCGATTTTTGCTTTTGCTACCTGTACTGCATCTTCACCATACAACTGTTTAAACTTTAATGTGTGTTTACTTGGTTTAGTTTTAGCTTTAGCATCACCAGGAGCTGGTTTATAGGCACTAGGATCGTTATCAGACATTTTGGCTTGTCTCTTAAACTGACGGTCTCTTGCTACCTTCTGAGCTTTTGATAAACCTTTATGATAAGCTGCTGGCTGTGAACCTTCACGATCTTTGATGTCAGGATCTTGCGCTTCTTTAGGAACGCAATTAGGAACCATTTTGTTTCCTTTTTTCTTCATACCAACTTGTTTATGCGAATCCCAGCATGCTTCCGATTTCTCACCTGGAGTCATTTTCTTTGCATGCTTAGTCGATGCATCTGTGCCCCATTCGTACTTATATTCTTCTGTAGCAGTAATAGCATCTAGCCATTGTCTAGTCTTAAAGCCATTTGATTCTACAATAACGTAATTAGAACCAATAATTTGTATTGTACCAACTTCATTTGTTTTTTCAATAATAACTTCTTGGCCTACTTCAAACAAATTTCCCTGGATAAAAGCTTCTCTAATATCAGACACGGGTTCTAATTGCACATGGTTTTTAAATTCTGATGATTCTTTTAAACCCATGCCCTTGCGCACATCATTAAATAAAGCTTTAGCTGCAGCATTATTCATTGATCTTGGTAAACCCTGAGCAAACGCTGGGAAGTTATTTTCTTTGGCGTTTTGTCTTTGTTTAGACGCTGACATACCTTCGACGCCTTCTGCATCGGGATCTCTTTCGCCTGCTGAAACAACATTTATTTTCTGGAATTTATAAAAACCATGTCTGCCATCTTTACCATTATACTTGTTTAGCAATACAGAGAATTCGTTTATTCTATCTGAACCCACTACTAATACTAAATTTCTATATCCCTGATCATATAGTGATACAGCAGCATCAATAGCTGTTTTAACCTTTTTATTCAACATAATATTTCTAGCATGCTTTGGAAACATTTTTCTTACATGCTTAATTTTACTTTGATAATTTAAAGGATTCTTTTTAGAGTCAGCAGATTGTGAAACAAATATTTTATAATCGTTTTTTCCTGCAGTTTTAGAAAGCTTATCTATTAATTTTCCATGGCCAATAGTAGGTGGATTCATTCTACCAAAGGTAAAATAAACAGTTCTTTCTTCTTCAATTAAAAATTTTGAAAAGCTATTAATCATTTTTGAGCAGCACCACGTTTTTTCTCTAACTCTGCTTTCCGTACTTTTGGAAGCATTTTCTTAGCTAGATTATCAATTTTCTTTTTCATAGCAGGAGTCTCAAGACGTTTTTCAATTTCTTGACGACGAGCAAAGGTTAGATCGGCTTTAGACATACCTTTAGTAATCTTACTAATAATGGCATTTCTAGCTGCCTTTCTAGACCGCTTTTTTAGTTTTTCGGGGGATGCTATTTTGCGCTTAGCTCTTTCTTGGCCAAGTTTAATTTTAGCTTTATATTTTTTAAACTGTCTTCCACGAGCACGTCTTTGAGTTGCTGTTAAAGCCTCATCAACTTCTTCCGCAGATTCAAACATATGCTTTCTGCGCTTCATTGCTCTGTACTTTAGATATTCGTCTTCACCAGATTCTACTGGCAAGACCATTAGGTCTTTAAAACTATACATTTATTTTCTTCCCGGTTTATCCCATCCCTTTAATATATTTGGCGAAAAGTTGTTGTATGAAAATTCCATACGATCAACCAGTTTCACCGCATCACCACCAAGTGTATCAATAGCAACAAAGCCTTCTGCGCCGGTTACTTTATACCCATTATTAGTTTTTACGAACGTACTTACATTTTGCAAGTCATTTAACTTATTTATAAGTTTTAATTTCGCTAAAACTATAATTCGCTGTAATTCAAACATTTGAACTAAAGAATTCTTATTTGAGTTAGAAAAGAACTCTAATTTTGCATTGAGCTTAGCTTGTTGTGCTGATTTTCCTTTATCAGTTTTGCGTTTATCGATCTCTTTCTTATATTTATCTTGTATAAATTTGATCAAAGATGCTACACGGCGTTTAGGATCTGGAGGCATTTGGCCTACTCTTACAAAACTGTTGCCGTGCGTTTCAATCATCTGTGCTAAATCTGGATTACTTTCTAATTGTCTTAGTGTAGATCCAGCGATTTTATTAAAAATTACACCCGCATTTGATAAAAGATCATTTACTTCTGTAGTATCTTTTTTCGACATTGTAGCTTTAGTCAAATCTCTGAGCATTGCATCTTGTGACCACACAGCTTTTGTTGACTTAAGCTTTGAGACGTCAACTCCATACGAAGCTCGCATAGACTCGAAGGTGTTACCTTTATAGGTTGTGTGCCACACAATACCAATTTTTGCTGACTTAACAGCCTTAGCTCCATCCGACTTGCTAGGCAACGCATAGACGATAGTATTTGGATGAAAGGTAACATAAGATTCCCCTTTAATCTTTTTTGTTTTTACATCGCCGGCGCCAAACAAAAAATCGCCCTGGATTACACCTTTAATTCCTAAGGCTGGAAGATATCTAAGAGCATCTTTGAGTTTAGTAGCAAGATCACCAGAAGTGTCAGCGTCCACGTCAGCATCAGATTTATAGACCTTAGGATTCTTATTGAAGATTCCTTTCTTAGCAACAAAGAAATTGCCATCGCGGGGATCAATGCCAGCAAAGATGGCAGGTGCTCCGTCCCACTTAACACTGACAGATCCATCATGTTCTCCTTTTAAAGTATCTCGTAATGCCCTTAATGCTAGGATTGCTTCACGCGTTCCTTTAACGCCACCATAGATGACTTTATCCTCAATATGAGTCATATGAGTATTTTTTTGTTCTGTTATAAATTCTTTAAAACTCATATTACTACCTATATTTAAAATCGCACATTAAACGTGTTGGAAATCCATCTTTACCTTGCGTATCTCTTAAATTTAATTTAAACGCATATGTAGTAGAATTCATTTCTATATCTATTCTTTTTCCTTTACCGCCTTTACCGCCATAATAAATCGTTGGTGATCCAACAGCAGCAGCAGTTTTCATTGCCTTTAGGCTCATCTCTTTTGATAATATTTTACCAGACAACTTATGAATTATATGATAATTATAACCAATTCCTGATTGTAGCAATCTTTCGATTCCTCTTTTATCATATTTAGGTCTAGTATCAACCGAACCTTTTGATTTATTATTGAATACATCACAAAACTTTATTTCATCTATTCCAAATAACTTTAATAGTTTTTTGCCAGAAGCATTTTTAATATTATAATTTTCTATTTCATTTTTAGTAAGAATTGTTTTTACACCAACATTAAAGAATGTAGTAGTTCCACCAAGCTTTAAACTTAAATATATTGGCTTTTTATCTATAGTAACAGTAATGTCAGTAACTGATTCACCGACATCAAAACCTGATCCTTTAGGATTTGTCAGTTGTATATTAGGGGAAAACACTAAAGGCCGTCTTGTATTTTCTCCTCCTAATATATCAGTTTTAAATTCTTTGGCATCCGATATATTATAAGTCTTATCCAAATCTTCAATAGCTGCCAACATTTTTTTATCTTTGACGCCTTCGCCAGCCCACCATGATTGAAGAGCTGCATCAAATTGAGGTTCAAATAAATTACCTCTGTTATTAGCACCTCTATTACCTGATGATCCATTACCAAATTTGATTTTTATAGTGCTTAATCCTGCTTTAGATTTTATATCAGCAATTGACATATCACCGTCAATCATTCTAGACACGTTTATATTAGTTTTCTTTGTAAGATCTAAATTAATAGGAGTTTCTGCTTTATTACGGAGCAACGAAAACAGAGCTTTAATTTCATCAATATTTGTTTGAGGAAACTCTGACTTAGTCAGTTGAGTTTCTATTTCAGATAAAGATTTAGGAAAAAATGTATATGCCATTGTTAGTCCACTGTAATTTTTCTACTATTTATATAAAAAGAAAGGGGCAAATTGCCCCTAGTTGAAAGTCCTATCTATATAGAGTTTGTTTTTTCGTTTAGTAACTTTGTACTTGTACTCGTCATAACCAGAATCTTTTAGATCCTGATTAAGATTGTTTACCAAATTTTCGTATTCAACAACACGATCACCAGGTTCCAGAACCCCTAACAATGAGGGGTTCTTATCATCATTTATATACTTCATGCTGCTGTCGCAAATTCTACTGCCTTGTTAGCGGCGTTGATCTTACGCCCTTGATTATAACCGAACCATTGGTTATTCAAACGGCTCTCTGCACTACGACCTTGAATGTGGTCAGTCATATATGTAACAGAGTTAAACGCCTGCCACCAAGTTCCTTGACCAAACTCTGCACCAGGCTGAGTCTCAAGGTTTGATGCTGCGAGTTGAGCAGTACGTGACAATTCATCAAAAGCTGTTACTGTACGCTTTTCACGGTGTGGGAATACTTCGTTATAGTATTGCATCAACGACTCAGTGCTAAATTTGCGTGAAGACAAAAACTCAGCCATTTCTTTGTATTGTGCAAACTTTTCTGAAGCAAGACCCATTTGTTCTTTAACGATATCAGCATCGAAAACTGAACGGTGGCCAACTTTTACAAAGTTCTTTGAAGAAGACTGTAAAGAAAAGGTTAGCGTATTATTGCATACAACACGAATGGGAGTAAAGCGAATATCAACAGCTTTACCATATTGGTGAGGATTGCTAAATAATAGATAGGAGTCGACTCTGTCTTCTCCGAGAATAGTGAAAGACTCTTTAACTTTTGCGAGAGCGAATACATTTTTTCCATCCTTTAAAGATCCTGCTACATTCATTTCCATATCGCCTGCTAATACAAACTCTGAGAAAAACTCAAAAGCTTCTGTATTTTGTACAGGATTCCAGTCGTCTCCGACCATATCAAGAACAGAACCATCCGAAGAACGAACAAGAGCTTTTTTACCAGGGATTTTTACACCTGATACAGTTTGTACTTCTTCTTTTTCAACTGTCCAGTCAAGACCAGCTTTTTTCTGCATCTGAGCTGGTGTCAGCTCATTTGAAACTTCAACACCTAGACCGTGCCATGGCTTATCGCCAGCATATGCTAGTTGAGCTTCACCGTTAATCATTTCTACTTCATGTGACATAATATAATTCCTTCATTTTCATCATTTGATATGTATATACTAACATATTACAAGCGGTTTGTACACAGTTAATTTAGTTATTTTTTAATTTTTTATGATATTTTCGTGAGGATATGAAAGTTGATCGCATAATTCTTGAATAGAATCGAGATTATTAGATGTGAAAACACAAAAATGATTTCCACCGGCGGGTCCGTTTTGTTGGAATAATGATAGAGTACAATTGTGTTCGGAAGCGAATTGTTTAATTTCGGATTGTGTTGCGGTGTGCGCGATATCAGTTTGTATAGTGTAAGTCATGCATATCTCCTATTGATAAGAACATCCTACACTATTACAAATCGTTTGTACATAAAAAAATGCGCCGAAGCGCAACTTTTTTAGTCGTAATGTCCACCTAATACTGCAACCGAATTTATATCCTCTTTAAAGATTTCTTTTTCTCTAGCTTTCCAGGCATTTTCAAAACCTTCTTCATGAATATAATTTTCATTATTATTCCATAGGCGTTTGAAATATGAGTCATAAGTTTTTTCTACGGTCTCGTCGGACCAAGATTTATCGATAAGTTTGCCTTTAATCATCCAATTAAAACGATTAGCTTCTTTACGGACAAATGGTGAACACATACACTGTCTCCTCTATAGATATTGCTATCTATAGAATGTTAGTGCTAACAAAAAAATGTTAGTGTTAACATTTACTAATTAATTTGCTAGGGGGTTATCGAGAGCTTCTTGCAATCTTTCCATCAAACTTTTATCAAGAGCTTTCATATCTACACGAATATCTTTATCGGTTTGTCGAACACCAGCTTCAACTTCTCTGATGGATGCTGTTACATCTTTTTGGACCTGATTCATTTCCGTCCTAATACCTTCTAATGTATCTCCGATACTAGATTGTGTCTCTTTAATTCTTGCTTCTGAATTTTCCAAGTTTGTACTAATACGGTCTCTCATATCAGCCATTGTGTCTTGATTGTTTTTAAGAGTAAGCCTTAGCCTTTCTTCAAATGTATCAAGTTTTATATATACATCATTGCGCAATGAACGCACTGTCTCCTCAGCTTTATTAACCTGCTCTTCTAATACTCTTACAGTACTCTCTACTCTCTCAACATCAGAGGCAAGATCTTTCCTAATTTCTACTGTATAGTTTATTGCGTCATCTAACTTCTGTAATTGTAATGCATTAGCGGCTTGGATCTCATCAATATCAATATTCTGGATAATTTCTTTCATATCCATATAGTCTTTATAGATTTCAAAGCCACCCCATGCTGCTCCACCTAAGGTAGATAATGCAGTAAGAAGAGCGACCATCTTACCACCAGAAAATTTTAATCCACCAAATTCTACTTCTGCCATTTTATACCTCTATATCTACATATTCGCCTTCGGTATAAGTAGAAGGTACTCCGTTATCATAAGCAGAATATCTAGTTTTCGCTTGTTCTCTAAGAGTTTGGATTTCTTTCATACGATCTTCAATTTGCCTTGTCTGATCTAGTTTAAGATCTGTGCGAGTTGCTGCTTCTATAACACGTAACCGCTTCTTTTCCAGTGGAGGTGCGATGTTTTCGCTATTAGGATACGTTGCTGGATGACCATATTTTTGAGCCTGTATCTGCTCATAAACATCAAATGGCATTCCGTTTGTTGGTAATGATTTCATTTTAGTCCTCGAATTTTAATTCCCTGAGTTGTTGTAGCTCTTTTTCAAGCTTCATCACCTCTAGTTGTTTTTTTCTTAATTCTAATTCATATAGCCGGTTACAATCAATTCGCGATTTAGTTCTTTTACCGAGCGGTATTGTTATTCTAGCGAATACACCAACATCAGTTTGTTGGCCTATAGTAAAATCTCTTTGAGGGTCATAGTATTCTTTATCAATTATTCCAGTCACTCCGAATTCCAAATTAGTAGCAGACCCGATTGCATTAGAGCAGTCGAGTTCACCAGCCCGAAACTTATCTGATTGATAGTTTCCTCCTGTACTTGGCAACTGTAAGTTTAATGATGATGAATCAGCGTGTGCTGATACACCAATCACGATAAACAATAGTGCTAGTATTCTCATATATCATCTCACTTTACCTTCGAACAGATCCTAGATTTAATCCCAGTCGACTGTACATCTTGTTTTAATTGTTTAGAAACAGTACAAACGTATGTAATATTATCACGATCAGCATCTCTTATATACAACTCAAAAGATTTATGTTCTAAGTAACCCATTTTGAGTATTCTATCTGATGTCGCAAATGGAACAGGTTTCCATTTTTCATTAAATACATTTATTTCATAATATTTTGCGTCATTTCTTCTGTTCCACATTTTCATTTTTATAACATATACACCGTCGATATAAGATGTTTCTACCTTAGGATATGTCGGTGTCAGTTCATGGGCAGCAGCGCCTGTAGTAATAAGCGCTGCTGTAATTATTGATATTAGTTTCATTATTTTGCAATGCACTCCGCCACTACGTTAGCTTTATATTCACCACCTGGTAAAGATTTACCTGATCCATACTTAGCTTCTGATTCAATTTTGAACCATGTAGATCCTGCAAGTGTTAAACCAAATTCTGTATTGTTTTCATACTCGACCTTAGCTGCTTCGTATGCAGACATACCTGATACAGAGTGACTTTTTACTGATGTTTCTCCATCCCAGTTCACTGCATCTGTAAGACTAGGTGATGATGAAAATGAGTTAGGCCAAGAAATCTTAGCCTTGTATTTATCTGCAACGGTGACATCATAACGGACAACGGGGTCTACACCGCCGTCAGCTGCCTTTGTGCTCAGTTCATCAGGTGTGGGGTTACCATAAACACCAGTCGTATCTGTAAAAATTGAACATTTGGATGAAACGTTACCCACGATGGGCGTTTCGGCGGCCAACACCGCAGAGGATGACACCAGACCGATTGCACCCAAAGTTAATAATTGCTTGAACATATATTTCTCCTATTGTTCTTAGTCGTATTGAGAGCGTACCATTTTTCTATGATTAGCATCTGATGCTAAGTTTCTCATCGCTCTGGGGTTATCAGGTATTATCGTATCTTCAAGTACTACCGCATCTTTATATTCACCACCTGGTATATTTAACACATAATATGATTCAATTTTTA
>VMHT01068741.1_pt1:0-5000 | contig 10381 bp, 7 predicted proteins | sample 4693611 | NCBI WGS metagenome assembly VMHT01 (sample SAMN12280063, study PRJNA550983) | marine metagenome | isolation source: seawater sampled from same location over 5 years 0.02-0.2 micron viral filtrate | place: USA: collected off the coast of southern California halfway between the...
TAAAAATCTTTAATTTAACCAATTCACCGTCTATTACACGTGAATTAATTTTAGTTAAAATATTTGCAAAGAGTCCAGAACGTCAAGAAATTATTGAACTTGCACGAGTATTTGACTTAAATATTATTGATTACACAAATAAAACCATAACTCTTGAGATTACAGGTGATGGAAAAAAAATTATTGCCATCGAGCAAATCTTGCATAAATTTGGAGTATTAGAAAAGGTTCGAACAGGGAAAATTGGCATAACAAGAGAATCTTTAGCTGTAGGACAGCTTTATACAATAGATCGTGAACCTACACGTCGTCAAATTTTAGATTCACACATAGCTGAAATAGAAGCAAAAATTTATATCTAGTTTAAAAAATGGGGACGGAGGGACTTGAACCCTCACGCACTATCACTAGGCAATGGATTTTAAGTCCATCGTGTCTACCAATTCCACCACATCCCCTTTGTTTATATACTAAGTATATATAAGATATTAGAAAAAAGCAACGTTATTGAAAAACTGTAGTAGGCGGCACCCAGATTCGAACTGGGGATAGAGGATTTGCAATCCACTGCCTTACCACTTGGCCATACCGCCTATTCTAGCATTGCAAATTCTTATTGAACGCATTATAATATATAATAGAAGAGAAATCAAGCAATTCTAAAAAGAAAGAAATTCTTTTAATGATTTTTTCGAAAAAATTTAGTAATTAGGAAAATTAGTTTCGGGAGTAATTAGATTATCGAAGTAATTATTTAAGAAATAGTACTTTGTTTAGTGAAAAAAAATTAAAAAGGAATATTTAAAATGTTTGAAAAATTTACAGAAGGGGCTATTAAAGTAATTATGTTATCCCAAGAGGAAGCCCGAAGAATGGGTCACAATTTTGTGGGAACAGAACAGCTGTTGTTAGGTGTTATTGGTCAACGTCATGGGATTGGAGCGCGTGCTCTGAAGAAAATGAAAGTTACTCTAAAAAAAGCTCGAAGAGAAATTGAATTGTACATAGGACGTGGCACAGGTTTTGTTGCCTCAGAAATTCCTTTTACTCCAAGAGCAAAACGCGTTTTAGAAATGGCAGTGCATGAAGGAAAAGATTTAGGTCAAAATTTTGTTGGGACTGAACATATTTTATTAGCTTTAATTGGTGAATCGGATGGTGTAGCTATGCGAACACTGGATAAGTTAAAAGTCGATATTCCAAAACTGCGAAATTTAATTCTAGCGTATATTGAAGAAAATCAAGAAGAGATTTTACGCCCATTAACACAAGCAGAAAAGTTTTTATTAGAGCGTGAGAAAAAAGGAAGCCAAACTCCTACGTTAGATGAATACTCAGAAAATATTTCAAAAGAAGCCGTTGATGGGAAATTAGATCCAGTGATTGGACGAGATAAAGAGATTCATGAAGTTATTAAAGTTTTAGCACGTCGTGGAAAAAATAATCCTGTTTTAATTGGGGAACCTGGTGTTGGTAAAACAGCTGTTGCAGAAGGGTTAGCGCAGTTAATTTTAACAGAGAAAGCTCCAGATTTTTTAGATGGTCATTTAATTATGGCTTTAGATTTAGGATCTATTTTAGCTGGAACAAAATATCGTGGAGAATTTGAAGAACGATTAAAACGAATTGTCGAAGAAGCTCAAAATGATGCGGCAGTAATTTTAGTAATTGATGAAATTCATACGTTAGTTGGAGCCGGAGCGGCAGAAGGTGCTGTGGATGCTGCAAATATATTAAAACCTGCTTTAGCTCGTGGTAAATTTAGATGTATTGGAGCAACAACAATTGATGAGTATCGAAAATACATTGAACGTGATCCTGCTTTAGAACGTCGTTTCCAACCTGTACATGTTAAAGAACCAAGTGTTGGTGTTACAATTGATATTTTAAGAGGTTTACGTTCAAAATTTGAACAACACCATACTTTAAGTTATCACGATAAAGCAGTTGAACAAGCAGCTATCTTAGCAGATAAGTTTATTGCTGATAGATTCTTACCTGATAAAGCAATTGATGTATTAGATGAAGCCGGCTCACGTGTTCGTTTAGAAAATCGACGCTTACCATTAGGTATGAAACGTTTATTGAAAGAACTTCAAGATACATTACGAGATAAAGAAGAAAGTATTAAAGAACATGATTTTGATATTGCTAAACAGTTAGTTGATCATGAAATGGAAGTTCGAACACATATCACGATTATGAAGCAAGCAGCATTAACAAATGAAGCCTTAGGGTTAACACGAAAAGAAGTGGATACTGTACTTGAAAACGACGTAGCTGAAGTAATTTCTGGTTGGACAGGTGTACCAGTAACGAAGATATCTGATTCCGAATCAAAACGTCTTTTAAAAATGGAAGATACTCTACATGAACGTCTTATTGGCCAACACCATGCAATTGTTTCTGTATCTAAAGCCATTCGTCGGGCACGAGTAGGATTACGTAATCCAGATCGTCCTATTGCTAGTTTTATTTTTGCTGGTCCAACAGGTGTTGGAAAAACCGAATTAACTAAAGCGTTATCAGAATATATGTTTAGCACAGAAGATAGTATGATTCGCTTAGATATGTCTGAATATATGGAGAAACATACTGTTGCAAAATTAATTGGTTCGCCACCAGGTTATGTTGGTTATAATGAAGGGGGTCAATTAACAGAAGCGGTTCGAACGAAACCTTACTCAGTAGTTCTATTTGATGAGGTTGAAAAAGCTCACCCTGATGTTTTTAATTTATTGTTACAAATTTTAGATGATGGAAGATTATCAGATTCGAAAGGGCGCGTTATTGATTTTAAAAATACCTTAATTATTATGACAACAAATTTAGGTTCTAAAATTATTGAACGTGAGAGTGGTATTCAACCTAAATCAAAACAAAATAAACCAGCTTTTCGTATTGACGAAGACGGGTGTTTAGGATGGGAGCCAACGCCTGAACCAATAAAAGATGATTCAGTTTTTGAAAAAGTTACTGATTTAGTAAATGAAGAATTAAAAGAATTCTTCAGACCAGAATTTTTAAATCGAATTGATGAGATAATTGTATTTAACCATTTAAGTAAATTTGATATTTGGGAAATTTGCGGTTTAATGGTTAATCAATTAGAAAAAAGGTTACGCGAAAAAGATATCACATTAGAAGTCGATGTTGCAGTTCGAAGTCTTTTAACAGAAGTTGGATATGATCCTGTTTATGGTGCACGTCCATTACGACGTGCAGTAATGAAATTATTAGAAGATACATTAGCGCAACAATGTTTAACTAAACCTTTATATCCAAAAACAAGACTAGTAGTTAAACGTGTCAAAAAAGATAATTCATTAGTAGACTATACTAATGAAGTTGAAGTAGAAATCGATTATACTGACGTAGACCCAGAATTATTAAAAAATTCAGAAGACTCGATTGATATAAAGCAATTTGAAAATATTTCAAACGAAGAAAATTAAAAAATTTTGTTTAATAATAAACCAGATAAAAATATTAGTTTTATCTGGTTTATTATTCTAATTTACTAATATAGGTTTGAGGTGAGCTTGGGGTTGCATAATGTTTTTTTTCCATACATCCCGCTAGATATCCTAACCGACCAGATTCGACCGCAAGTTTCATAGATCTCGCCATTTTTTCTGGGTCTGGTGATTGCGCTACAGCCGTGTTTAATAATACAGCATCAGCACCTATTTCCATAGCCATAGTTGCTTCACTTGGTTTTCCAATCCCCGCGTCAACAATCACGGGAACATTAGCATTTTCAATTATAATCTTAATATTTGCTAGGTTATTTAACCCTTGACCAGATCCAATCGGTGATCCTAAAGGCATTACGGTAGCACACCCAAGATCTTCTAAGTGCAATGCTAACATAGGGTCAGCATTTATATAAGGTAAAACAGTAAATCCTTTTTTTACAAGAAATTCGGCTGCTTTTAATGTTCCGACCGGATCGGGTAATAAGTATTTGGGATCAGAAATAACTTCAAGTTTGACAAAGAAGTTATCTTCTTGTCCTAACTGACAAGCTAATTCATGCCCTAAAAATGCCATTCGAATAGCTTCTTCAGCTGTCTGTGAACCAGCTGTGTTCGGTAATAACCATAGGTTTTTCCAATCCAAAAATTTTAAAAAAGTTGTATTGTCATTATCTAAATTTGTTGGGAGACGTCTAATTGCAACTGTTACTATATCACAAGAACTACTATTTATGCTTTGTACAGCTTGATCGACTGTTCGGTATTTTCCCGTCCCTAACATTAATCTAGAATTGAACGTTTTATTTCCGATTTTTAAGGTATCTAAGTTATTTTTCATTTTTTAAATGTTATTTACTCCCCAGGTAGGATTTGAACCTACGACCAATCGGTTAACAGCCGATTGCTCTACCACTGAGCTACTGAGGACATTACAATTACTCATATATTAACATATCTTTTGGGTTATTTCAAGTAAAATTTAAAAATTTATAATAGTTAAAATTATAAATTTTTAGGTAATAACTTTTTATTTAAAACTAAAAATCTTAAAACATTTGAATCTAATTTTAAACTATTAGTAAAATCATCAAGATATTTTGGTCGACTCGAAAAATTAATTTGGATAAAGTTACCCCGATTTTGATCATTAATTACATACGCTAAATCACGTTTTCCACGTGAAATTACAGAAATTTCTGAAGCACTTAGTTTTCTCAAAGCCTTTGCATAATTAAATGCCCAAGTTTTTAATTCACTATCATTAAATTCTTCACTAAGAAGAATCATCATTTCATATTTCATTGTTACGGACATAGTAGGTTGATTTATCGAAATTAAAGATATAATACTCCGAAATTATTCTTAATGTCAATTTTAATTTTTTATAGGTTCAGTTGCATAAATATATTTATTTAATCGACGAAATTTTAATAAGATTAAAAAAATATTAATAGTTGAATAGAAAATTTATAGATAAAATTAGTTAAATCACTGCGGTTTTTAGTAGAATTATATACTGGA
>VMHT01119840.1_pt1 | contig 10381 bp, 6 predicted proteins | sample 4693611 | NCBI WGS metagenome assembly VMHT01 (sample SAMN12280063, study PRJNA550983) | marine metagenome | isolation source: seawater sampled from same location over 5 years 0.02-0.2 micron viral filtrate | place: USA: collected off the coast of southern California halfway between the port... ...
GTAATGGTTGCTGTTGATATAAATTATTTACTTCGTCAGACCAGTTGCCATTATTGTCTACTGACTTAACAGCAATTGGATTAAATATTATTACTTCTACAACTTCACCTACTTCATTTTTTAATATAACTCCATCATGCCCTTCTGCTATTAATTTATCTCTATAGCCATCTGATGCTGCTTTACCACCTTGTTTAATTTCGAATTTTAATTTTCGCAAATCTTCAGTTTTAGGATTTTCTAAACGTGCATACAATGACATGACTTGACGATCTTCTGCGGTTGCATCTGTGCGTACACTTTTTTGCCTTGCATATCTTGTTGCTAATCTTTTGTCAGGAGTTAAATAAACACCAGTACCTGCAAATCCTGAGTCATATCTATTAGGATGATCTAAATCAAAATAGTCAAAACTATCAATAGTTCCGTGATACATAATTTGAGGTGTACCGTCAGCATTAGTTAGTTTTGATTTTCTAAACCAATTTTTAAATAATTGTGAATCTGTTTTTATACTGCCGTTTTGATTAAAAAATATTTTGCTAAATGATTTTATATCTTGTTCTGCTTTTATAGTGTATTGAAATCTATTTAAAAATTCTAATGGTGTTATACCTAAAGCTTTAGAATAAGTTTCTGCAAACTTTTGAACCAAGATAGCTTTTTTACCAGCTTTGTCTTTGTCAACACCAATAGCCATTAATTGTTGTTTGATTTGCTTTTTAACTGACCTTGATTCTTTTAAAAATTGTTCTAAATCTTGTGTTTTTTGAGTAAATAAATCTTTGTATTGTTTTATAAGTTCTGGATAATCTTTTTCAAATTGTATGTATTCTGTTTGACTAAATTCATTTTCACCGGGTTTTAAATGCGGAAATAATGAATTACCTAATTCTGTATTAGCAATTTTTGCTAAATATGTACCTGATGGAATTTTTACTAGTTTACCTAATGTGCCTTCTGTTTTTGCATCTTTTAATTGTTTAGCAAGATCTGGTGAAAATAAATCAAGCTGTTCATCTGTAATTGCATTGTTATCTAATTGCTGTTGAAAAACATCTGCATTAAAATAAAAATCTTTTACACCTGCTTTATCTGCTGCATTCTGTGCATAACTTTCATATTCATTTACATTTCTTTTTTTAGTTACATCATCTTTAGATAATGCTACTAATTTTTCTAATACCGCAGTATTCTTTTTTGCTTTATTTGCTTTGATCCTATTGTTGGTAAGACCCATTCCCGGTCCGATTAAACCAAACAAAATCATTCCTTTTAATGTTTCCCCTCCAGTTGTAAGTATCCTGTTAATTATTTCTCCAGTACTATAAGTTTCTATACCTTCATCTGCATAAAGATTATTACCTGTAATTGCTACTGCTTCTTGCAACATTTCTTGACCTGTTTCTGTAGCAAGAAGTATTCCGTAATCTTTGGCAAATTGTTTTCCAACTGCATTCCATGTAAGTTCTTTACCTTTTTTACTAAGTATATTTTTTGAAACTTCTAAGCCTAGTTTTCTTTGAAATGCTTTTATAAAAGGTGTTTTTAACAAACCAGAACGTACAATTGGTCCTTTTAATGCTCTGCCATATACAGGTTTAATAAAACTAAATCCAACTCTTTCTATAACAGCATTACCAAAACCAACACCATTTGATTTTAAGGTTGCATCTTCAATGCTATACCCATTTTGTCTAAGTTCTAAAAATGAATGACCACCTTCTACTTGAAAAGTGTCAAGAGTTAATTTATTTTTAAAAGCACCCCAACCAGTAAAAAATCCTACAAGACTACCAATAACTCCACCACCTACTGTTGTAAATGGATCAGGACTTAATGCTCCTATACCTGTACCAATAGCAGTTTTTGCTCCCCATGTTCCTAATCCATGTAACGCAGCAGATGGGATTGACGATCCATACTGACCAACAAAATACGAACCTGCTTCTATAAGCCCAACACCATCTGCATCGTACCTAGCTATTTCTTCATCAATTTCTTTTAATCTTTTAATATCTTCTAAATCTTGTTCTGTTGGTGTATAGTCAAGATCAAAAACGTTTTCATAATCTATAAATTTAGTTCCTCTAGTTTTAAGCTTATAAGCCAACATTCCTTTTTCTCGGCTCAATACACCTTTGCGTATACCTTGCCAACTATCTTCTGGAATATTTGTAAACATATCCCACAAAGTTTCAGACGCAGCTAAGTTTCGTATATTGTCGTGAGCTAAAGCAGCAAACGCAGGGTCAGTTAACTGCCTTTGTAAAATAGGATTACCTTTGGCTCGTTGTAATCTTTGAATTCTTTCTAATTGGTTTCTTTCTTTTAAACGTTGTATTGCTTCACTGCTATCTAAAGCAAAACTTTTATCAAGACCTAATTCATTTGCTAAAAACAATCCTTCTCCAACCATGTTGGGATCTTTTTTCATTACTGCTTGTAATGATCTTTTTACTTGAAAATTTTCTGCTTGTTCTCTTTGATCAAAAACAAAGTCAATGGGATCAATAACATTAGACTCTTCAACATCTTGTTGAATATTAGTTTGATTAGAAATGTTTTGATTAGAATTATTTTCTAAATTGTCAATAGCTTGGTCAAGAATATCCATAGTTTTTAATAGCTAATAATGCCACCTAATCTGTTTTGTATATAAGATTTTGAAAAATTATTTTCATTATTTTCAATAATTTCGTTGCTATTATTATTTGAGTTATTAGGTTTAAAATTACGTTTATAAATTTCATAATCGTATTCATTGTCAACAGTTGGTTTACCTATGTCAACCCACATTTGAGCTATGTTGTAGGCACTTGCTACTTGTCCTTTTGCTTCTAACCTCTGCGTAATTAAATCTCGCATGAATGAATTTATACTGCTTAATTGAATATTGTTACCGTATACATTTACATATGCACCGTCTTTTGGATCAAGAGTAAATGTGCTACGAGGTTGTGTAACATCTTTACTGCCAAAACCAAGAAATCCACCAGTTTTTTCTCCAGAAAATACTTCATCATCTAACAATCTTTCTAATAACGCTACTTTCTTTTCACGGCTAATTGTTTTGCCACCATTAGCTATTTGTGCTTCATCTATTAATCTTTCCCATTCTGTATGTAACTCCAAATAATTATTGTTTGCTTCTTCGTTTCCTTTTTTTTCATTAATTATATTGTCAAAACCGTATTTTGATATATATAAATTTAAAAGTTTTTTATCAGATCTTACTGCAACAACTTTTTGCTCAGTATCTAGGGTTGCAGCATATTCTTCTAACTTCATATAGTCTAATTTGTTTAATTTAAAACTGTATTTATTTAGGTTATTCTGTAGTTCACTTTGATTATCTCTTAACATTAATATTGTGTTTACATCTGAATTTTCTGGCTGTCCATTTATTAATTTTTTTTGATCTTCTTCTTTAAAATCATTTATATTAATTCCATTTTCTATTAAATCTTCGTGTCCACCTTCTCTAGCAAACGCTATTGTTGTTGCTTTATTTAAATTTTGTTCGTAAAGCTCATTACTTGCGTTAGTAATATCGTTATATTTAGTTCTTAAATCTTTTAATGCAACTTTTAATTCTTCTGGATTTTGAATTGTTGCTTTTAATTTTTGTTCTAATACTGACAATGGTTGTAAACCTGATACTTCATCTATCTTTAATTCTGATGTAATTTGAGGATCATAATCATAATTAATCTCTCCTTCTAAAATATCTAAATCTGCAACAATTTTTTCTAGAAACTTAGGATCTTCTAAATTTGCTAGTTCTAATTGATTTTTTAATTGTTTTATTTTTTTCTTTTTTTTATTATCTATTTCTTGATTTTTAAAAGCTGTAGTACCGGGTAATGGACCAAGACTACCTACAGATGAAGAAGAAACATTTGGTGTAGCTTCTAATTTTTTTATTTCATTTTGTAGTTTAACTATTTCTGGTTTATATTTTTTAGTAGCTTCTTCAATAATTAAATTTTTGTAGTTTGTAATTATTTTGGCATTAATATTTTTTGCATATACAGGATTGTTTTTAAATTGTTCTAAATCAATATCTACTTGTGATTTTGCTTTTGTATATAGTGAATCAGCTTTTGGTACACCTAAATGCAATGCAGCAAACATATGAGTCGTTTTATGCTGATTCATTAAAGTGCCGTTTAGTTCAGAATCTAATCTGTAAAATTTTGATTCTGAGTTTAAAATCTGTTCTGTCATTTCCATATTGTCACTTATGGTTTTTTCAGTAGTATCAACTTCGTCACTATGCAAACCTTGAGTAGTAGAAGCACCTTTGCCGTCATTAAAAGAATTACTGCTAGATAAACAATACAATTTATTTGCAGAACTTATATAACTACCATCATTTGTGTTGCCGTTGTCTCTTAAAGTTGCTTCTACACACGCACTAAGTTTATGCAATTTTCCTTCTTTTTCATTAATTTCTAAATGTTTATCAGCAGTTTGTTCACCAAAATCTCCATAAACGCTTTGTATATATTTTTTTCTTTGTTCGTGATCTATTCCGTTAAGTTTCATTTTATCTAATACACCTGTAGCTACTTCATACAAATATTTACTTCTTAATTCCAAATACTGTGAACTAACCCGACCTTTAGTTGCATCAATATTCCAATCATTAACCATTGCTATTTCATCTATTAATGCAAGCCCAACAAACTTTCTTGTTTGATATACACTTCCATCTGCGTTCCACTTTTCATAATCACCAACTATTTCTTTTTTTGTTATTTCAAGATGTTTTGCTAATATTTCTGTGGCCCCTATCTTTTGTTGTTTGATAGAGTGTTGCGTCATCTTGTTTTGTGAGTCTGCTATAGCCTGATGAGCTTTAGCTTCAAACATAAATTTAACGCTTCCATTACTTGCTTTTTGCGAATATCTATCTCTTAAAGCTTCTAAATTTGAATTTTTATATACATCAAGTGTATTTGTATACTCGCCATCTTCTGTCTCTGGTGAAATAGGTGCTACAGCGTCAAAACCTGTTAGGTCTGTATAAGCATTATGATTATTTTCTAACTCTGGATAAAATTCGTTATAGAGTTTAGTCGCTTCTGCATCATTTAATTGATCAGCCAAAGCTTGTGCAGCTTTTTGTGTTTGCAATAAAGCGGTTGATTGTTTTTGTATCTGGCCGGGCATTCTGTTGTCCATCGGCTCTACTTGACCACCAGAAAACTGTACGGCTGAACCTGCGTCTAAAGTCTGGTTTAATTCTGTTGTAAGAGGTACTTGTTTAACCATGATTTAACTTATTAATGATTTAGGAAGGTTAGATACAAAATTAGAAGAACCTGTTAATAAACTACTAGTCATGTTCATAAATGGATCTATAGAAGATGCAGTCATATTTTTAAAATCTGCACTTAGCCCTGTCATATCTGCTTGTATACCCAAACCTACACCTCTTAACCGTTGATTTTCTACTCTTCTTACTTTATTTGAATTCATAGTTAAATTTTCTATAGTGTTTAATATTTCAGAACTAACAAAAACATCTTTTGTACTTCCTACTCCCATTTGTATCCCACGAGAAGCAAATGATGTTTTAGCCTTTGACTTTCTATTGCCTTGTTTTAATGTTGCTATTTGATATTGCTTATTAAATACTTGACTTAACCATTGTGCTTGACTTTCATTTTGACGTATATTAAACCGCATCATGTCTTCTTGATGCTTTAGCTGTAATGCTAAACTTTTTGTTTTTAATTTTTCTGATCTAGCAGCAGCAAATGCACCATAAGCACCACCCAAAGCACCTGCTGCACCCATAGCTACGCCAAACTTTTCTAAACCACCTAATGCCTGATATTTGTTCCATGTAGACATAACTGCAACACTACTTTATTTTTTTAGTATACATACATAGTATTTGTTTACGGTCACACTATCCACCCATAGCTACTTCTAATGTTAAACCTACAATAGTTAGTGGTAATGGATCAGTTTGTCGTACAAATAATTGTCCATTATCTTGCCATTGAGGTGTAAGCATAATTTTTATATCTTGTGTTTTTAAATCTGGTGGAGATCCATAAGGTTCTGTTGTACGTTGTTTTGCTTCTACTAATTTATCTGCACTAGGACCTGCAAAAATACCAGAACTTTCTAATACTCGTAGCCATACATGGTTTAAATTTTTTACTCGGCCTTGACCAAAAGCTTCTACTTGTAAAGCCATTGGTAAAGTTTGTAAATCAGCTTCAATAGGCAATCCAAGATGAACTACGCTAGACGCACGGTCTAATGTAATAGTTCCACTAGAAACTACTTTTTGTGGATGTACCGCACCATCTGCCAAAATGTTTATTGTTTTTCCTTCTAACCAACTAATACCTGATATAACATTTCTTGCTACTTCATAAGTTGTTATTCCTGTATTACGCAAAGATGCAGGTAAATCTTTATCTAGTTTTACAGTTGCTACGGTTGCGCTTGTAGTAGAGGTTATATTACAACGATAATAATTTGTACCATCAACTAATACAATCGCATCTCCAATATCATTAGTACTAGGAGGGGCATTAAATAAATTGTAATTAGCAGTTATTGTAACGCTTTCTCCTTTTGTATAATTAGTACCGGCAGATATAGTGACGTTTTGGCCTGTGTTTGTATTAGTACCATCAAGAGTAGCACCTGCATCTACAAAAAAATTATCACGTTGAGTTGCAAATAATCTTGTACCCATACGTTCTATATATCTTTTACTAGCACCATTAATTGTTCTTTTTACAACGCAATAAGTAACATCATCGTTGCCTTCAGACACGCAAGCTACACTTTCAAATAAACCATCTGTATCATGCTGATGCCATGCTCCTATTTGTTGCTCTGGAACATATGTAAGACCTAACAACTTGCCACTACTACTGACTGCCCACACAATAGGTATTGGTGATTTTGATAAAGCCATATCTACAATTGTAAAATTATCAAACAAATGTGGCGCACGAAGAGATAAATCACCTGTAATAAATCCATTTGCTTGCCAGTTATAGCCAAGTTCTCTAAAGTGACCGCCACGAGCAGCACCATATACCAAACTATTATTTACTATTACTGGTTGTGCATTATTAGAACCAACATACGATTGTGGTTTTACTGATATAGATGTAGGTGTTATGGCATCACTATTAACAGAAGTTATTCTCCACTCCGCTGATCCAGTAAGCATAAGTAAATTTGTTAAAGGAACTATATGTCTAATAGTATTTGCTTCACGAGCAGCAACTCTAAACTCAATACGATCATCATCTCGTATTGGTAATCCAAAAGACATATTACTTTCAGTACCAGATTTAGTCATCCATATATTTTGTGGTGCATTATTTGTACCTGCAAAAACTCTACGTTGTTCAAAATAAGAGACAGCACCGGGATAATTATTAGAACCTACAAAATCATTTTCATGTATTGGTGGAGTTCTAGAAAAGTCTGGTGAAATATTATCGTCTACAAGTGTTGTTGTAGTTGTTTCTCCAAGAAATCCATATATACCACCTTGTTGTTTATAAACTCTATATCTACTAGCATCAGTTACTGAATTCCATGTAATAGTATTTTTTGCTCCAGTAACAAATATATTGTTGTTTACAGATGCAGCAGATGATTGATTACTTTCATCTACTAAATTAGCTTTTACAGCAGTAACAACATATTCGTGAGCTACATAAGTATCTGTATTAGTTGACGTAGATGATGGTATATACATGGAAACGCTTACTCCACCGGGTGCTGTCAAAGGACTACCAAAATCAATTACACGCAATTCCCATTGTGTTGCACCAAGTCTTCTTAATTCTCTAGGTGCATGGTTAGGATGCACTATTGTTATAACGTCAGCAGATTGTACATAATGCACATCAAATAATTCTGCTTCTAAATATGGATGTGGCACTTCATATGTCATGTCAGCAGGTAATGCATACCAATTTGTAGAGTTTGGTGGCTGACTATTAGAATGAACAGTTTTAGAATAATAATTTGTACCACTATGTTTAGCTATTGAACCAACTACATAATTAGTACTGCCACTCCATGCAGATCCATCGCTATAATTTAAAGTTTGCCCTTGCGTATGAAACCTAAAATATTGATCACCAAACTCAAGCACCATAGTTTGAGTTGTATTAAATGTAAAAGATAATAGCCTTGTAGATTTTGCACTATATTTAACTTCTTTTACAAAAGCAAAACCCGGTCTGTTTTGGGCAGGTCCTTGTGGTTTAGCAATAAAATTACGCATTGTTGCTGCACCTTGTTGAAATTTATTATCAGCAATACGGCCAAACATTTCTGGTGATATCTCACCTCCAGAAAATGCTTGTTTAAAGTTGCGTGTTACTGGCATTAATTATCTCCCAGATGTCCAAGGTACTATATGTTCTACCGTAATATCTCTGTGTAAATTATCTGATTGTTTTGCACTAGTTAAATAATTTGACATCATTTGTGTGCTACGTTTTGCTTCTGCTGCTCCTTGATCACCTTTAATTACAGGACCTGCAAGCATAGATGCTAGATGCCATGACAATGTGGTTACAAATAACGGAGAAAATAATGACGGATCAGTTATAAACGCTTGATATCGCAACATTGCATTTTCTTGATTGGTATAAATATATTCTCCTTCTACTGCAAATTGTTGTGGTGTATATTGCCCTGCCACAATTGTCGGTGCATAGTTACTTGTTATTCCTCCGGGAGTATCACCTGCTGACATTCTTGTAGCGTAATCGTTTTGTGACGATGGAGATATTATTGCAACAGGAGACATCATATCCGCAGGTGCAACGTATGCATAATCCCATTGATCTAATGTATTTGTAGTAAGTGCTAAATTTCCACGCTTGGCTGCAAAATTCCAAGTATGCATTTCTAGCAAATTGTTTCTAGCAATTGGATAAAAACGTGCAGCTTTTTCAGCCTGTGCTGATCCCTCTGGTGGGGATAGCGAAGCTATTGTTGCATCATCACCCAAATGAGCTAGGGCAAGGTTGCAAATATCTACTTCAGTTGCCATTACATCTCCTATAAAAAGAGGAGGATAGCAGTAATACTACTAGCCCCCTGTAAGTCAAATAAGAAGACTAAACCTATTTACTAGCAGATTCAAGTTGTTTAATAAGAGTATCTTTTGTTTGTCTTCTATCAAGTTCAATACCGATAGTGCGACCATAAACTTCAAGTTCTGCTTTAGTCATCAGTTCATAATTAGTTGTCTTTACATCAGACGCTACAGGTGTAGTAGACGCTACAGGCATCTGAGGTTCTTGACCACTAACTAATTCAAGATGTTTGCAGTACTCTCCGTTGTGTTCAAACTCTTCATCAACTTCTCGTAAGCTATTACCTACGAAACACTTAATTTTTGCTTTGTAAATAGGCATAAGTCGTTTTTAGTTTAAGCTACGGTAAAGCCAGAAGCATAGTACTTCTGTCCGTCACCAATTGTTTCTACTATATCAGCAGTAACTTTACCTGCGTTAAAAGTACCTGCAATTGTGTACCTAGCACCAAGATATCTTTGGCCTTTACCTGCAATACTTGGATTTAAAGTAACAACAATATTCTTACCTAATGTAAGTGATGCTGTGACAATTGCTGCACTACTACCAATAACGGTAGGTGTACCTAAATTAGCACTTGCACTAGTAATAACTTCAAACGTAACGCTTGTACCATTAGCTAATGCTTCTGTTACTGCAAAGTTCATGTACAAAGTTGTACCTTCACCCATGTCTCTAGCAACACTTAAATCAATAGTGTTTGTAGAAACAGCAGTTGTAGTTAATGCTTGATCTTCGCTCACTCTGAGCAATGCATCTGTAATCATTTTGTAAAAATCTCCAAAAAATAAAAGAATAATCTAAGTAACTATTAAGTTACACGAGCTTCGGCATTGATTAAGGAATCTACCTGTCTGATTGGAGTACCTAAGAATGATAAGTAGCTTTTTGCTTGTCCAAACTGAGTTAATCCTTTTTCAATTTCTAAAACATTTTGTGATTTGTCCATAGCTGCAATAGACAATCCAGAATGAACTGTTCTGTTCATATAGAATGCTGCTCTACCCATAGCCATGTTAGGTATTCTGTAAGTTGCTCTTGCCATTAATTTAGTAAGAGAAGTTGCAGCAGTATTTGCTTGAGTACCAGTAACTCCAATTAAATCAGAAATGTCAACATTACAAATACGAACAACGTATCTCCAATCTTTTACAACCAAACCGTTTTTCCATTGGTAACGAGTAGCAAAAGCTTGTAGCCTTGTACCGTCACTATTGTAAACAGTTTGCTCACCAAGATCTTCGTGTGTTAAACCTGCTTTAGATCCTTTAGGA
>VMHT01041314.1_pt1 | contig 10378 bp, 8 predicted proteins | sample 4693611 | NCBI WGS metagenome assembly VMHT01 (sample SAMN12280063, study PRJNA550983) | marine metagenome | isolation source: seawater sampled from same location over 5 years 0.02-0.2 micron viral filtrate | place: USA: collected off the coast of southern California halfway between the port... ...
TAATGTCTCTTCGTCTAGCACTTAATGATATTACTAAATTAAAAGACTTGATTGCTTGTTCAATTGTATTAAATACTTTTGCTTTATTGATTATATCATACGCACCAACAGAGGTTGCTTTAGTCTTATGATTTGGAAAACTAATTTTTGGACTAACAATATGAAGTTTTGAAAATCCAAAGTTTTTCATTGATCTTGCGCATGCGCCTATATTTTCCCCTAGTTGAGTTTTCACAAGAATGAATCCAAATTTATTTTTCATTTAGATTTGCAGGAGCTTTTTCCTTATAAAGTTTATAATCTAAGCTATCTATCAAAGCCTTAAATGAAGCCTCTATAATGTTAGGTGAAACTCCAATAGTGAACCAGCTTTTACCAGTATTATCAGTGCTTTCAATTAAAACTCGTGTAGTTGCTTCAGTTCCTGTATTTAATATTCTTACTTTATAATCTAGTAATTTAAGATCTGAAAAATAATTATAATATTTTTCTACTTTTTTAAAATTAGATCTAATTGCATTATCTAAAGCGTTAACAGGGCCATTTCCTTCACCATTACATTCTATTTTTTTTTTATCTATTAAAAAAACCACGTTAGCTTTTGTGGTAATATTTTTAGATTTTGAAACATTTACGTTATAACTTTCAACTTTTAGATATTCAGGAACTTTGCCAAGTAATCTATTGGCTAATAATTCAAAAGAGGCATCGGCTCCATCATATGAATAGCCACTGAACTCTCTCTCTTTAACTTCATTCAAAATTTTTTGTACCTTTTTATCTTTAGAGTCAATTTTTATACCATAAGCTTCAAGCCTAGATAAAATATTGGAACGACCAGCTTGGTTTGAAACTATAATATTTCTATGATTCCCGATTAATTTAGGATCAATATGCTCATAAGTTTTTGGGTCTTTTTTAACTGCAGAAACATGTAAACCTCCTTTGTGAGAAAAAGCAGATGCTCCTACGTATGGTAAATTCTTATTTGGTTTTCTATTTAATATTTCATCTAATAATCTAGAACAATCTGTTAAAGAACTTAGTTTTTCTTTTTTAATATTTAAATCAAATTTTTCACTAAAAGATTTCTTTATAGATAAGGTTGGTATGATAGACATTAAATTAGCATTTCCACACCTTTCTCCTAAACCATTAATAGTTCCTTGAACTTGTCTGACCCCTGCTTGAATTGCTGTCAAAGAATTGGCAACAGCATTCTCGGTATCATTATGGGCGTGTATACCTAAATTTTCTCCTGGTATTATTTTTGTGACTTTGGAAACAATTTCTCCTATCTCATGAGGTAACGTTCCGCCATTCGTATCACAAAGAACTACCCATCTTGCGCCCTGATCATATGCATTTTTTAAACAATCTAAAGCGTAATTAGAGTTTGCTTTAAAACCATCAAAAAAATGTTCTGCATCAAATAAAAATTCTTTTTTATTTTTAATTACATGTTTTGCTGTCTCTTTTATGTTCTCTAAATTATCCTCATTTTTAATACCCAAAGCAGTTTTGACATGAAAATCCCAAGCTTTACCTACGACGCAGACAGCTGGACATGATGCATTGATTAAAGGTGAGAGAGATGGATCATTTTCAGCACTTCGACCTGTTTTTTTTGTCATTCCAAAAGCGGTAAATTTAGACTCATTTAAATTAAGTGGCTTAGAAAAAAATTCTGTATCAACAGGATTAGCTCCTGGCCATCCACCCTCTATATAATCAATGCCAATTTCTGATAAAATCTTTGCAATTTTATTTTTATCTTCTAAAGAAAAATCAACTCCTTCAGTCTGAGCACCATCTCTTAAAGTTGTATCAAATATATATATTTTATCCTTGTTCATTTAAATTTCCAGGTAGTTTTTCCTTTTTTATCTTCTATGATCACCCCATTACTTACTAATTCGTCTCTTATTCTATCAGCAAGTTTATAATCTCCTTTTTGTTTTGCGATCGATCTTTCTTTAATTTTTTTTTCAATAAAATCATCTGATATATTTTTATTTACTTTTTTTAATTCTTCCCACTTTTCTTTTGTCAAATCAAATAAACCAATTAATTTACAAGCGCTATTAAAAAGTTTTTTACTTTTTTCATCTCCTTTATTAGCATTTGTAAAAAATTCATGAATTTTAGCAATGAAGCCAGGGGTATTTAAATCATCTAACAAAATATCTATCTCTTCCAGGGATATCTCCTCGCTAGATTTCTCGTATAACTGATACCATTTTTCAATTGTTGCTCGTTGACTTGATAAAAGTTTATCATTCCAATCTAATGGTTGACTGTAATGTGCACTTAATAATGCTAACCTAACAACTTGACCAGAATATTTTTTAACTGCATCTGTTATAGAAATTATATTTCCTAAAGACTTTGACATCTTTTCCTTATTAATAGTCAAAAATCCATTGTGAACCCAATAATTTGCAAAGTTTTTCGTATTATTGTTGCAACAAGATTGGGCTATTTCATTTTCGTGATGAGGAAAAATTAAATCAAGACCGCCGCCATGAATGTCTAAATTTTTACCAAGGTATTTTTCACTCATTGCTGAACATTCAAGATGCCAGCCCGGTCTACCTCTTCCCCAAGGTGACTCCCAACCAGGATCTTTTTCTTTCGAAGGCTTCCATAAAACAAAATCCATTGGATTTTTTTTTAGATCAGAAATTTCTATTCTATTCCCTGCCTTTAACTCATCTAAATTTTTATTTGATAATTTTCCATAATCTTTGAATGTATTTACTGCAAAATAAACATGGTTATTATTTTCATATGCAAATCCTTTTTTAATTAATGATGATGTCATTTCAATCATTTCATTTATATGTTCTGTGGCTTTTGGTTCTACTGTTGGTTTTAAGCAATTTAAACTCTTGCAATTCTCATGAAAAATTTTAATCACATCTTTTGTAATTTCATCTATGTCTTTATTATTTTTTTGAGATGCTTCAATTATTTTATCATCTACATCAGTAATATTTCTTACGTAAGTTACATTTGAATTATATAGAACTTTTAAAACTCTAAATAGTACATCAAATACTACAAGAGTTCTTGCATTACCCACATGAGGTTTGTCATAGACAGTTGGGCCACAGGCATATAATGAAATTTTTTTTAAATTATTTGGCTTAAAAATTTCTTTTTTTCTTGTTAGTGAATTAGTTAATTGAAGATTACTCATTAAACTTGCAAACTGGAATTGGATTCATTTTGTGTAAATTTTTTTCTCTTATTTCTAAATACTTTTGATAATTAGGGTCATCTTTATTAATCATAGCTTTTTCAAGATCTTCGTAACTCATTCCAAGTTGTTCGACATCGTTTCGTCCATCATCCCATAAACCATCTGTTGGTGGAGTATTAATAATATCTTCTGATACTCCAAGATGTCTTCCTAATTCCCAAACTTGAGTTTTACTACAATCAGCTATCGGGGAAATATCGACCCCACCATCACCATATTTAGTATAAAAACCAACACCAAAATCCTCAACTTTATTTCCAGTTCCTACTACTATTCCTTTATTAGCTGCAGCTACTTGATATAAAGTTGCCATTCTCAATCTCGCTCTTGAGTTTGCGTATCCATGCTCATTATCAAATTTGTTTAAAACTTGAGAAAACGAAGTAAAAATTTTATCCATTTCCAATAAATGATGTTCCACATTATTATATTTTTGTTTCAACCATTTGGCATGATTTAAGCTTAAGTCATGCTGAGACTTAATTTGTTTTATTGGCATTGTTAACACAATTGTTTTACGACCAGTGTTTGCGCACAATGTACTAACAACGGAAGAGTCAATCCCACCTGAAATTCCAACAATTAAAGATCTTGGTTTGTATGAAACCGAATCACAATAGTTATTTATCCAATCAGTAATTATTTTAGCTCTTTTTTTTACATCCATAATTAGTACCTTACCTTTCTTTTAAGGTTTGGTCTTAATAATTACAATAATTATTAAGACGCGGCTTGAATAATTTTGTTTGATATTTTTGAATTTTTCTTAATTTCTTCTGAAATTAAGAAAGCTAACTCTAAAGCTTGGTCTGCATTTAATCTTGGATCACAGTGAGTTCTGTATCTGCTTGAGAGATCTTTCTCAGATATTTTTTGAGCTCCACCTGTGCATTCAGTTACATCTTGACCAGTCATTTCGATATGAAGTCCACCAGCATAACTTTTTTCTGCCTGGCTAACTGCAAAGAAATTTTTTACTTCTTTGAGAACACTTTCAAAAGGTCTGGTTTTAAATCCTGTGGTTGCTTTTATTGTATTACCGTGCATAGGATCACAAGACCAAATGACTTTCAAACCTTCTTTATTTATTGCTTGCATCAATTTTGGTAAATATTTTTGAACATTGTCAGCTCCAAATCTTGAAATTAATGTTAACCTTCCAGCTTCATTATCAGGATTTAAAATATTACATAAATTAATTAATTCCTCAGGTTTTAATGTTGGACCACATTTAAGACCTATAGGATTTTTTATACCTCTGCAAAATTCTACATGGGCTCCTTCAGGCTGCCTAGTTCTATCACCTATCCAAACGAAATGAGCTGAAGTATCGTGATATTCACCTGTTGTTGAATCTACACGCGTCATAGACTCCTCGAATGGTAAATGTAAAGCTTCATGTGAAGTATAAAAATTTACAGTTCTTAATCTTCTATTATTATCTGGATTAATTCCACAAGCTTCCATAAATGCAAGTGCGTCACTTATTTTGTCTTCAATCTCTTTATATTTTCCTTTAGTTTTATCTTTAATAAATCCCAAGTTCCACAAATGAACTTGTCTAAGATCAGCAAATCCTCCTTGAGAAAAAGCTCTCAATAAATTTAGAGTTGAGGCTGATTGGGAATACGATCTAAACAATCTTTTTGCATCTGGAATTCTTGCTTTTTCAGTAAATTCCGTTCCATTAATATTGTCACCCAAATAACTTGGTAATTCTTTTCCATCTTTTTTTTCAGTAGGTGCGCTTCTAGGTTTCGAAAATTGTCCAGCAATTCTTCCAACTTTTACAACTGGCACAGAAGCTGATGCAGTTAAAACTAATGACATTTGTAGAAGAACTTTAAAAGTATCTCTTATATTATCAGGATGAAATTCTGCAAAACTCTCTGCACAATCTCCACCTTGTAATAAGAAAGCTTTTCCTTCAGCCACTTCTGATAAAGATTTTTTTAGAGATCTAGATTCACCGGCAAAGACTAAAGGAGGATACTTTTTAATTTTATCTAAAACTAGTTCAAGTTCCTTTTTATCCTGATAAACAGGTAGGTGTTTGGCAGGAAATTTTGTCCAACTATTTACACTCCATTTTTTCATATTCAACTGTTAGTATATATAATGTTTAAGTCTAATTTCAAAGCTAATTTGATATGTTAGGTAAAAATTATGAAAATAATTAATAAAAAAAGCGAAAAATCATTAATTGATCAATTCATCAAAGATTTTAAAAAAGATTATTTAATAAAAAAAAAACAAAAAAAAAGATTTAGTTTTGTTTTAACGGGTGGCAAAAGTCCAATTAACCTCTATAAAAAACTAGCTCAAATCAATATTGACTGGAATATTATTGATTTGTTTTGGGGAGATGAAAGATATGTTTCTCACCGATCTAAGAATTCTAATTATAAATTAGCCTTTGATAAGTTTATTAAGAAGATTAAAATTGATAAAAAAAATATTTTTCCAATAAAAACCAATAAATCAATTTCAAAATGTTCAATTGAATATTCAAAAAAAATAAAAAAATATTTTAAGTATAAAAAAATTAATTTTGACTATTTTTTATTAGGAATGGGCGAAGATGGTCATCTAGCATCTATTTTTCCAGACTCTGAGAATTTATATAAAAGATTTATTGCCAAACCAGTTATTAGAAAAGATTTTGAAAGAATAACACTTAGTTTAAGTGTAATTAATAATTCAAAGAAAATCTTATTATGGTTAAATAACAAATCAAAATCAAAGATTTTTTTAAACATGAAAAAAAAAGGAAAAAAAATACCAGTAAATAATTTAAATAATAGGAGTACATTAATCTATAAAATAAATTAAAAATTTTCTATTTTTTTATTAAGTGAGATAAGTTTTAATTCAATTCTTAATTTAGGATATTTTTTTTTAAATATTTTTTTAATTTTTTGAAAAGAATTTTTGTGGACTCTCGTTTCGTTGATTTTTGAAATTTCTTTTTTCCCAATAATAATTTTAGCTGCCCCACAGTCCCGGTGATTTATTACTATTAGTTTTTTAATTTTGTGTAACTTAATTGAAGCATCGACGTTATCCCAAAAGGTTTTATGCCATTTTTTAAACTTGTCAGCAGTAACACCCACAGCAGCACCAGCAATTGTAAAAGAACTATATTTTCCACTTAATTTTTTTTTCTTTAAATAGTTATAAACTATCGATTGAAATCTTGGGTCAATACAAGATAAAACCATTGCTTTATAATTTGATTTCATCTTACTCGACTGTAACTGATTTTGCTAAATTTCTTGGTTTATCAACATCACAATTTTTTAATACAGCCACATGATAAGCAAGCATCTGTAGTGGTAGTGTTAATAATATCGGAGACAAAAAATTATCAATATGAGGAACTCTTAAACCAAATCTTATATTTTCATTTAAAGAGTCTTTTTTATTATCTGTAATAAAAAGTATTTTTCCACCTCTTGCTATAACCTCTTGCATATTTGAAATTGTTTTTTCGAAATATTTATCCTTCGGAGCAATAACTATTACTGGTAACCCTTCTTCAATCAAAGCTAAAGGTCCATGTTTCATCTCACCAGCTGGATATCCCTCTGCATGTAAATAAGATAGCTCTTTTAATTTTAATGCACCTTCCAAAGCAATTGGAAAAGAAGAACCTCTTCCTAAAAACATTGATCCCTTAGCTGAAATAAATTCTTTTGCCATAAGTTGAACATCGTTCTCACTTTTGATGCATTTCTTAATTGCTTCAGGTAGTTTTTTTAAGTTACTTATATTTCTAACGTATGAAGTTTCATCAATATCTTTTCGCACAAAAGCTAATTTTAAACTCAAAATATAAAGTACAATAAGTTGACCTAAAAATGCTTTAGTTGATGCAACACCAATTTCCATACCAGCATGTATTGGCAAAACCCAGTCAGAGTTTCTTGCAATTGTACTCTCAATAACATTTACTATTGAGCAAGTTTTAACATTATTTTTTTTACAAATATCTAGTGCTGCTGCTGTATCAGCTGTTTCTCCAGATTGTGAAACAAAAATATATAGGTTATTTGAATTAAATTTTAATTTTCTATATCTAAATTCAGAGGCAATATCTATCTCAACATCAATTGAAGTTAGTTCCTCAAACCAATATTTAGCCGTTAAACACGAATTGTAAGCTGTGCCGCAACCTATCAGAATGATCTTATTAATTTTTTCCGGAACGACTGGAAAATTTAGAATATTTATATTTTTTTTAATGCTATCAACATATTCATCTATACAATTTTTAACAGTTTCTGGTTGTTCTAAAATTTCTTTTAACATAAAATGTTTGTATTCACCTTTATCAATGAGGCCCTCGCTTTCTGACGTTGTAAGAATTTTTTTGTTTATTTTTTTAAGACTTGCATTGTAGAAACTAACTTCATCTTTAGTTAACACACATAATTCTCCATCTTCCAAATAAGAAATTTTATTAGTCATAGATTTTAATGCATAAGAGTCTGAACCAATATAGTTTTCATTTTTTGAGTATCCAACAGCTAATGGACTTCCTCTTCTCGCCCCAATAATAATATTTGAGAAGTTTTTGAAAATTATTCCTAATGCAAAGCTACCTTTTAACTTTTTTAAAGTTTTAAATACTGAGTCTAAAGGCTTATTATTTTTTAAAGACTCTGTAATTAATAAAGTTACTACTTCTGTATCTGTTTGAGACTTAAATTCAATTCCTTTATTCTCTAATTCTTTTTTTATCTCATCAGAATTTTCTATTATACCGTTATGAACTACAGACACTTGCTCGGAAGAATGAGGGTGTGCATTTACTACATTTGGAATTCCATGAGTTGCCCACCTAACATGTCCGATGCCAATATTTCCATTGGAAGGTGTTTTGAACAAAATTTTTTCTAGTTCCTCAACTCTTCCCGAACATTTTTTTTCGTTAATAGTGTTGTCTTTCAATGTTGCAAGACCCGCTGAGTCGTAACCTCTATATTCTAGTTTTTTTAGTGAATTAATTATATTTATAGAAACAGGTTTATTACTAGCGATGCCAATTATTCCACACATTATTTTTATTTCTTTCTTTTGTAATTTTTGATTTCTACCTGAGTAGTTCTTGTTAATGCTAACGTTTTCTTTTTAACACTTTTAGTAATTACAGATCCGGCACCTACGACACTGTCTTTATTTATATTGACTGGTGCAACTAACGAGGAGTTAGACCCTATAAAAACATTATCAGAGATGGTTGTCTTATTTTTTTTAAATCCATCATAGTTACAAGTAATAGTTCCTGCACCAATGTTTGAATTTTTTCCAATAGAAGTGTCCCCTATGTAGGATAAATGATTTATTTTTGAATTTTTGTTTATTTTTGACTTTTTAGTTTCCACAAAATTTCCTATTTTAGAATTGTTTTTTAAAATTGTTCCTTTTCTTAATCTTGCGTATGGACCAACTAGAACATTTTTCTCAATTTTTGTTCCCTCAATGTGACTAAATGATTTAATACAAGAATTATCTCCTACTTTTACATTTGGGCCAAAAACAACATAGGGTTCAACAGTAACATTTTTTCCAAAAGAAGTGTCCGCTGACAAAAAAACCGTCTCAGGAGCAATTAAATTAACTCCTTTAGCTAAAGCTTGATTTCTTAAAACCTCTTGCTTGAGTCTATAAGAATTTGCTTGATTTAGTTTAATATTTTTTTTCATTTAAAACTGTATTTATTATAATTAAAGTTTTAAAATAATTCACAAATTATTACTTTTAAATACTCCATTTTAAATATGCAAATGAAACTAATAAAAGCGTTAATCTCATTAATTCTAGTTATACTTATTTATGTACTTTATGAAATGATCACAATTTCAACAAAAACTGTTAACAGAGACTCAATCTCCTTTGATTTGAATAACATTAGAAATCCTCAAGTTAAAAAATTTATGAGAAATTTAGATAATTATTATGCATCGTTTCTCCTAAACATAAGCAACTCTGCAAAATTATATTATGTAAATAAAGATATTAGAAATCAGCTTCCAGAGGAGATGTTAATAAAAAAAACTGATAATTTTTCAAAAAATTTATACCCTTTAAAAAGTAATGATACTGATTGGCACAGAAATCATGCAGGCCATTCATCAATTAGGTTTTCTGAGCTAACTCAAATTAATAAAAAAAATTTAGATAAGCTATCGATAGCTTGGGAGTATACGTTAAACGGTGACAAACCTTACGATATTCAGTCAAACGCAATAGTAGCTGAAGATAAAATTATAATTCCAAGCTTTAATAAAGAAATTATTTGTTTAGATGCAAAATCAGGTAAGTTTTTGTGGAAACATATTTTAAAAGACCAATCTCCAAGAAGAGGTATGGTTTATATGAAAGGTAAAACTAATGAGAGCTCAAAAATATTTTTTTCGTCGTATAAAAAACTTATTGCGTTAAATATTAATGATGGCTCATTAAACGAAAAATTTGGAAAAAAAGGAATAGTTAATCTTACATCGCCTTCTTTAACTTCTCCAGCAATTTTTAAAAGTAATTTAATTATTTCAACATCGGAGCCCTCTTTGAATGTTTATGACATCAATACAGGAAAGTTTTTATGGAAATTTCTTCTAATGAAAGAGCAATCGGAAGAGAGAAATGGTGGAAAAAGATATGATTACTCAGGTGGAAATCCTTGGGGTGGTTTTTCGTTGGATGAGGAAAGAGGCATAGCTTTTTTAACAACTGGAAATGCAGGAAGATATTTTAATGGTGTGAATAGACCTGGAAAAAATCAATATGCTAATTCTATAGTTGCAATAGATATATTAAAAAAAGAAAAAATTTGGGACTTTCAAGAAGTTAGGCATGATATTTGGAATTTGGATATACCTGCCCCTCCTATACTCGGCTCAATAACTAAAAAAGGTAAAAAAATTGATGTTGTTATCGCTGTAACAAAACTTGGTAATACAATTGTGCTTGATAGAGTTTCAGGAAAACCTATTTTTGATTTTGATTTAAAAAAAGCTCCTAGATCTGATTTGCCGGGAGAAAAAACTAATTTTTATCAACCAAATTTAAAATTGCCTGAACCATTCGCAAAACAAGTATTTGATTTAA
>VMHT01042514.1_pt1 | contig 10378 bp, 30 predicted proteins | sample 4693611 | NCBI WGS metagenome assembly VMHT01 (sample SAMN12280063, study PRJNA550983) | marine metagenome | isolation source: seawater sampled from same location over 5 years 0.02-0.2 micron viral filtrate | place: USA: collected off the coast of southern California halfway between the port... ...
ATCATCTGATATCTTAATACTTAATTTATATGTCACTTTAATCTCCTAATCATCTAACATAAAAAAAATAATCGGTATTATAAAACAATGTAGTATTACCCACATAAATAAAGCCCAACCCATCTCATCTTCTCCGCTGAACTTTTCTATTTTCTTTTTTACGTTTTCTTTGCTTTTTTATTCTTCTATCATGACCATTTCTATTGTCTACGCCAATCCAATTCTTTAATGTTTGAATTGCTTTCATAAATTTTACCATTCTTCTCTCCTCCCGAAGTTATTTTTTTCTATTCTTTTTTTAAGATGTCGTTTGTATTGTATAATAAATATAAACTTTTTTATTCTATCAACCATATAATTCAATATATTTATCAACTGCTAACTCCTTTGCCTTAGCCTCAACCATAACATCAATAATATTACCATAGGTTTCAATTTTTTTGTATACATAATCTGAATGAGCTTGTGGTCTTATGTTTTCATCTTTTTGTTCTTCACATCTACTTTCTGAATAGTGAACTACAGGTTTGATGTCACCCCAAGTTTCTATAGCCATTTCCAAAGCTTCTTGTTCTGTCATACCACCTGTTTGAAATTTGTGGTGATGGTAATCAAATACAATTGGAATACCGATACGATTGAAAACCCCATAATATAAGTCTTTAACAGAATACATAGAAGCCTTATCATCATTCTCTACAGTGAGTCTACTACTAACAGATTGTGGTAATCTCCTAAAGTTTTTACAAAATCTTTTCATAGCTGATTCTTTATCTCCATAAGCACCACCGATATGAATATTAATTTTGTTGTATGGACTACGATACAAACCCATCATATCAAATACTTCACCGTGACTTGTCAAATCACTAACACAATTCTCAACTACGTGTTCGTGCGGTGATGTAAGAACATTGAATGGACCTGGATGAGATGTAATACGAAGATTATGAGATTTAGCTTTAACACCAGCAGAGCGTAAGTATTTTCTGATTTCATCAATATCTTTTAAGTCGTTCCAATCATACTCAGATTTCCACGGAGCTAAGCCTGAAGATACACGAAAGATTTTGTATCCATTTGTAATATTCCAATCGACAATCTTATCTAAGTCTTTACAATTTTGTAGAGTAAGCTCACTAGCATAGTCTAAGCCTTTAGATTGAAATGTTCGTTTTATCATTGACCTATTCGTAGTAATAGGCTCTACACCTTTTTCTTTACCACCATACTTTTGGGGATAAGATAGCTGCATGTTGATACAAGCGTAACCCATATTAATTTCCATTTATTTTTCCTTTGTTTTGTTATTTAATAATTAAATGTGATAGTTGTAATATAATAATAATAACTGACAAAAACAAGCTAATTATTGTTCTTGTATCAGGCACTTCATTTAAAATAAAATAAGTCAATACTCCAAATATTAAAGTAGATAAACCAAACCCAACCGGACGCACATACCAATAGTTTCCAAAATAATCATAATACCAACGAGTGCTATAATAAAAACAGAAACTAATAGGTATTCCACCGAGCAGTATCCACCACATTGATCTAGCCCATTCATATTTGAACTGACCTTGCATATGAAACCAAGCTATAACATTTCCCACTATTGAAAGTATAAACGCTATCCATAATTTATTCATCGTATCCTTAACACTAAAAGTTATCCCAATCACCTGATTCGGCTATTTTTAATATTCCTTCAACTATTTCTTTAACTTTGGATGGATGAAACGATATACCTTTTTTTGTAGGTTTATACTCGCCACCATCTGTATACCAAATACGCAAGTCTACAAACTTATGACCTTCATATTCAGATTCAGTTATCCTAATTACCTCTCTACTATTTTTCTGTATCTCTACCATTATTCCCATATCCTTGCTATTCTACGAATGAAACCTAATGTAGCACCAAATCCTAATGCTATACCAGCTATCTGTAAGTTGCCCATATACAATGCAATAGATGAAACAAGATATGCAGTAAACCTAAATACTCCATAAATTGAAAAATCATTTTGGTTCTTTAACACTTCTCTTCTAGTCATCTACTCTTCCTCTTCAACGGGCTTAGGTTCAGTAATATAGTGCTCTGTGCATCTAATCACATTACCTCCTGGCAGTTCTACAGAATACATAGAAGTCTCTTCTTCAAAACTTATTATCTTTCCTCTATCTATAGAGCTAGCTTTAAATTGAACCTCTTCATTTATCTTATACTTCATTGTTACTCCTTAGTTATTAATTTTAAAAGAATTGCTTAAATTTGTTATATGTCTACACTTTTTTCTAAAAGCATAACCTTTACATCCACAACTATAGTGTTTGTGGAATGGGTGCCATTCTACTGTATAGTGTTTACCATTAGAACCATTTACACGCCATTGGTTGTTTACCATAACTTCACCATCAAATGTTTCAATTAGTTTCTCTAATAGATTCATTATAATCCTCTAGCTAATGTTGGTGATGTATTCATAACTTCATCTAACGTTGGCTCATCTTCCTTCCAATCTCCGCTATGGAAACCATCTGCAAAATGTTTAGTTTCGCCTACAGTTCCTTCAATGCTAACCATCAGCTCTTCAACTAAGTTTCTAGCCGAATCGATGTAATACATTGAGTCGCTATTTTCTGATGTATCCACAGCCGTATTGTAACTATCTTCTATAGCAACACCTATAGCTTCTAACTTTTCTAATATTTCTTTTTTCTCCATTTTATTTCCTTATTTAAGATTTATGATGCTTACCTATAAAGTAGTCATAATCATTTTTATCTGAAATCCAAACAGCTCTAATAACTTCCCAACAATGATGATTTTTACAATACATAGTATCCGACATTAGATGTTTTATTATAACAGGTTTATTATACGTGTGGATAACATCTTTGTAATCTGTTAGAGTAAAAAAGTTTTTAGCACTCACTGCAGGTGATGGTGGTGTGCTACAACTGAATAATATAAAAGCTAGTATTACAATTATTATATGAAATAATGTTAACTTATTTACTTTAAACATTAAGCGTGACCTAAACCTTCGTAGTAAAGTTCAGCATTTGCTTCTAGTTGTTCTACTTCAGTTACTTCATCCAAATGGTCTGTGATGACATCTACTTCATCTGGATCAAATGGTATATCCCTATCCAAATCAACTTCACTTTCATAAGATGACATAGTTAATTCATCAACCCACCTCATATTTTCATCTATCATATCAGCTTCTAAATCAGCCTGTAAGTTCTCAAAGTGCGTAGTCTCTGTAATGTTACCCATATTAGCTTACCCCACACATAGCTTTATCAAAATCAGGATGCTCTTCACAATAGTCATCCATACTAAACTTACCAGTTTTACAAGCTCTATCTGTTAGGTCTTCATCCAACTCCATAAACAACCTATCACGACCTTCTTCACTAAACCAAGAGATACAATGTCTCTGTTCACCGAACACACCAAAGGCATCTTCACCATGCCTAGTCATCTCAACTATTTTAATCTCGTTACTGACAGAAGAAAGAACATACTCAACAACTAGCTTGTTCTTCTCCATGAAGTCTGAAGAGTCTGTTTTTCCAAAATAAAAATCATAAGTGTAAGTCATTCGTTTTTTCCTTTTTCGTTATATGTAAATATAATAAATAATTGCAATACAAGTCAAGACTTTTTTTAAGCTAATTTATATTTTAAATAGTTTGGTAAAGTCTTTGTTGTTAAATGTAAGAACTCGTCTGGTGTAATATCCATATGGTTCATAATATAAATAACTAATAGTAAAGCCATAATAATAAAGTTCTTCATTATCTTAGTTCCCCATTTACTTGAATTAAATCTTGTGTTAACTCAGTAGGTTTTCTATTAAATAGAAAATCTAAAATATTATCAGCAGTTCTATTCTCTTCAACTATCTCATTAAGATTGTCGAATAGATTTAATTGATTCTTGTGATTGCCATAATCAGTTCTTTCAACCAAATCACCAAAAGCATTTATCATTAAGTTCTTCATTGTTTTTTCCCTTTTTGTCATATGTGAATATAATACATAATTGCAATACAAGTCAAGGACTTTCCTTAATTATTTACAATGTAAGGTTTATCCCACTTACCAAGATTAACTGATATATACCAACCGACATGAAAGTAATCAGTTTGAATATCAGATTTATCAAAGTTACCAATGTTCATCGCTGGTATTACTTCTGATAAGAAAGCAAGTGCTTCAGGATTATCTTTGAAGTGGTCTTGATACCAATACTCATTTATGTTTCTGATAGTCTCACCATCTCTATCAGTATACTTGAAGTCAATAGGACCAGATTGGAGAGTCAATCTCAGCGAAGAATAATTATCAACTGAAAGTGAACCTTTCATATTGTGTTTTTTCAAAACCTGTTTAATAGTTGGAGCTAACTTCTTTTTCTTTTCTTGATTCATATAAGCCATTATTTATTTTCCTTTATTAAGTTGATTGTTTTTCTCTCATTATTCACAACTAAATATACAAAGGACAAATGATAAAGTCAAGGATTATTTTACTTTTTTTTATATTTTATTTTTTCTATTATATTTCCAAATGTATCGTGGTCGTATATGGATTCAGAACCATCTCTATGAATTGTTCCATTTGTAATAGTCTCATCTACAAATGCTATATGCGGTGGATGTTCATGTGGTAAAACTAAAGCTAAGTCTACATTATGAAATTCTAAAAGAGCCCACGTAGCATCTTGATACTTAACCTTACAATCTCTGTTTTCTAAATACCAAGTAACGGCTCTCTTTATGCTGGGAACAACTATTCCTATGTGGTCAATTTTTTCCATCTTCACCTTCATTCATTAGTCTTATATTAAGCCTTCTTAATATATCATTTAGTGTATTGTAGCCTTTTTGCCTTTCAGATTTTTTCTTTACATTCATACTTTCAATTCTTGATATTGCAAAGAAAGCATCAAGAGTTTCATTATATGATTTTAAAGACTTCAACTTTACTATAAATTCTGTTAACTCTTCGACACTTTTATTTCGCTCTTCTAATATATGTAGCATAGCTATTATCTGATTAAGGCTTTCCCCCTTAACTAAATAAGAATCTTTTTTATTTAACCATTCATCTGCCATTTTAACTAACTCCTTATTTACAAGTCCTCATCAGGTTCATCCCAATATAATTCTTCACCAGCCTCATTGATTAGCCACTCATATTTATCTTCTGCGGTAACATTATCATTACCTGTAAAGTCTATTCCATAATTCATATAGTCGTTTATATATCTCTGTATATCTTTTGGTTGAATATATAAACCATAGCTATTCTTTGGTTTGTTGCTACGAAATAATTTTTGTTCTTTACATATACGTTTAAAGATATAATGACCTAACTTATTTAACATTACGGTTTCTATAAGGTTTGACTATATAATGACCAATAAAAGTTTTAATCTCTTTCTTACCACACTTACTTCTATAATAGTTCTCTAACCTAGTCCACGGACAATCCAATACCCTACTAAAAGCTAAGTGCATAATCAATCCAATTATTGGAACACTTACCCAAAATGGTTCTAATATAACTACGAGAAAAGCTGACATTCCACATAAGACTAAATACATCCAATGTATAAGTTGAATCAAAAAAAGTATTAACCTATTCATTTCCTAGCCGAGCGTTCATCTTTTCTAACTTCTCTTCCATTCGCTTTAATACTTCTATTATCTTATCAGTTGTATCATCTACACTTTCCATAATCTTATTTATATCATCGTGAATGTAATGTTGCTTATCGCCCATTTTCTTTAACTCCTTATCTATATTTTTCATTGTTTACTACTATAACTAATTAACTGGTTACTTAATAAAGATTGTATTGTATAATATAAAGATGGATTTCTCTTCAGTAACTCTTTGAATTCTCTTTGTTTCCAAACCAAACATATGGTTTCGTATTTTACTTTACAGGTTGCTGTAGCTACCTTCTCTGTAAGAAAACTCATCTCACCAACAAACTCTCCATCTTTCAACTCTGCAACTTTTTTGCTATCTACTCTCACATCTACTGTTCCATTGTAGATAAGATATAAATCAGGCACCGGCATTCCTTGTGTTATAACTTTTGTTCCAGGCTTCAGAGTTTCCCAATGAGCTGCTCTACTAATCTTCAGATACTCTACCGGCGTAATGTCTTTGAATAATGTTTGATATAACTCTTCGTCCTGTTCCTTCATATGAACAGGCCGTTTCTCATAAATCAGAACTGCTATATGATACAGATTAACAGCGATGAAAATAAAGTTCCAATTGATAGCCAACCACATCGGTTCTGCTGGTATGAAATAATTATACGCCATACCGAAAGCACTTGCTAGTATGGATACCAAACGTAACCATAGTATATCCTTAACTAAAAAGGAAAAGGCTATTAAACCAAATGCAAAATGTCCTATTAAATTCGTGAGTTCCATAACAATAAGTATAAGGCTAATTTACAAAAAAGGTGGATCTTTTTGTATTATTTTCGTGATGTCAACGATATCCTTTTGCTTACATATGCTACGAATCTCAACTTCGCTATCTCCCCATAACCAAAACGATAACTTAATCCCACCGATGCTATCATCCGTTCCGTGTATGTTGAACCAACGCTTCTCACCACCTATGTTGGTTTCGTCACTTGTGTTAGTGCCCGAATCTCCGTAATCAAAAAACTTACTCATATGTTTTCAACTTCGGAAAAGGGGAAAACCATTCGTGTGTAATACGATAGTATTGCTTTTAAACTTGTCACACCAAAAACCCAAAGGTGGAGAGAAGCTGCGTCAACCTATCCCACGCCATAGGAGCTACGATACCCCAACAGCAAAGTTCGTTATGTAATATGGTAATGGATGGGCTTGATAAATCTATACTCATTCATCTCTCCTAAGTTCATTTCTTAAAGCTCTAAGCTTACCGCCTAATAGCATATCATTTGGTTCTTTATCAACGATTGTTTTCCATTGGACATCGCAACAATCTAAACAAAGCTGTCCACAGCCTTCAACGTAACCAATGCGAAAGTCTATATGTTGCTCCTTATCGTAAAGGGAATCAATCCCACATAAAACACACTTATCTTTCATCTTATCTCTCCTTTGGTCATAAGGGCAATTGGCGCAGCCATTTCTACAGCAATAACCTCTTTTGAGTAAAAATTCTTTGGATAAGGGAATCAAATCATTGGATTGGATAAATCAATCATAACCACTCTTTGGCATCCTTATCGGTTTCAAATGTCTGTCTAACCGCTCGTTTAAAGCTTCTAACGTTATCGGGTGTCTTAACCTCTAACCTGTTGAGCTTTAATAAAAAGAAACAATTGTAACAAAGCAATCTTAGGTTATCCAAATGCTTATTCGTAGGGTCATCATCTAAGTAATCTAACATCAGAGGCTTACTCATATCCTCAATCCTATACTCATCATAACCGCAGTTACTGCACTCCTCTGCTAAGTATGCTTCCTTACATAGTCTCTTCTGTAATTTGGCTGTTGAATAGTTGGGATGTTCACCTGAAAGTATGTTAAGCAGTTCAACCGGTTTGCCAGCTCCATCCTTATACACTCCACTCTGCATGCCTGGCTCCCAGATATCATATAGCTTTGCATACTTCTTAAAGGTATTGTAAGCACATGGATACATCAAAGCTGCCTTACGCATCGAAGTGGTTTGATCGATAGCCCACTGCATCTTTGATTTGCTCAATGGTGACTTAGGCACGTTCATACCCATAGAGAAAGCACAGAGATAACAACACAGAGAAGAACACATCTTCCCACCACAGAGCCAAAGGAAAGGAATAATTCCATATGCTGATGGTGAGAAACCAAAGCGCGAATCTTATCCTTCGGATAGTCATATCAAATCACTCCATTGGGTTAGCTTCTCACGCTTTACCTTCATGCGTTGTTGAACTTCTTCCCAACTTACCAAATCGTAATCGTGTATCAGCTCTATCATCTGTTGCACATCACCAACCTCTTCCAATAGACTTTGATTATCGTAGTATTCATCGCAACGAATAGCTTTACTGCAGGCTTGGATGAGCTCACCACACTCTTCCATTGTGATGGTTAACAATTCCTGCAACTGATTATCCATATGGAAGCTTCGGGTTGGATTTGCTGTTTTTAATTTAGCTCTGTTGAACCTTTTACCAACCGAGCCCATTAGCTCTTTCTTTTTTATCATTTATGATACCCTTTTTATATTAATTTCTATAGGAACAAAAACCAGGACCGATTCACGAATCAGTATGAGCCGTGTGACACATTGTCATACTTTGGCGATTAACGATTAATTGCACCAGGTAGGGGCTATGACTAAGCCTCTCCTATTATAACATCTATTTCGCTCTGAAACCTCAATCGTTCATAAAACAGGGCTGACATAATCATCCGAACCAACTCCCTATCGTTTTGCAGTTCATTCAGTATCTTACCTGTATCCCACATAGCTTTCATCTCACGTTCCATTTCAGTTAAGGCTTCTTCTATACTACCATTGATTAAATCCATAGTCTGTTCTCTTTGTTTATATATATAAATAGTGATTAGCTAAATATTATTTAGCGAACCGCTTAAATGTGAGCCTCCCACCTCGGCGGCCTGACATATTGTCATATACCTTAATCATAAGGAACACGCGCTTCAATCTACCACGGAGGTAGGGAGGATAGAGCGGAGGATAGGGATCGAACCTATATCTCTTCGATGGAATCGAAGTGTGTTACCTCTAACACTTCCTCCGCAATTAGCGGCTAATATAAAAAGGAATTAATATACTAGCCTACCCAAGGTTGAAAATGGGATTAAATACCCTTGGGTGAAAAATCTTAACGAGCGGCTGTAAAGTTATCAGCTCTTACCTCTATCTTATGATTGCCTATAGTGAGCACCTTATACTTCACACCATTCTTCACCACAAATACATCTTCTGTTTTAATCGTTTTATTTCTTTTCGGTAATCGATTGAATCCCATTTTTACTCCCTTTAATTAACTACTTAATATACACATAATATCTGACAAAGTCAAGGTTTATTTTAAACTATTTAATAAAACATGCTCATTAGATTATCATACGTTTGCTTATCTGAATTAACGCTATGTGGTAACAGCGTATAGTCTAAGAACTCACACCAGCGGTTAGCCTTCTTAATGGCTGACGCCCTACCTCTGGCATGAACTGAATTCCAACCAGGTCCACCGCCCTTGTTATCGGTAAATCTAAAGTTCCATTCCTTCATACTATTGGATACTTCTTATAGTATGACTTTTTGTCTGACTTGAATAGCTTGAAGTCAGCCTTCACCTCTGCGAGTTCAGCCTTAGTGGCATACGGAACCTTGAGTTCCCTTTGGCCTATCTTTATTATCTTATACTTTTTCTTCATATATTCCTTATTTTCCATACCTTAATATACGGAGATTAATCCGTAATGTCAAGTCTTTTTTTAAACTTTTTCTACTTGAAGCTCCGGACCTAACTTAAGCAGTTCCTCTACCTGAGCTAGGTAATCATCATCAGCATCATCATCTTCCCAAACATCACAATGTTCTAAACATTCCGAACATATATCGTGATCATCATACACCATTTCTCCACAACACTCTGAATATAACATTAACCTACTCCTTGAATTGTTTTAAACAAAATCCTTTATTATCGAATCACCACCACAACACGGACATATCTTAAATATACCAGCGTCATCATCAAACGTTACAGCCGCAAAGAAAGGTTTATCCAACCCTATGGATTTACCAAAGGCTGCCAATGCCTTGTCTATCTTCTTCTTACTCGCTATTGCTTTTTTCGTTTTGAACTTACTCATTTCGGAACTCCTTTTGTTAATTATCTCTCTTTATCCAACCCTTAAAGCTACGAAGAATATATGACAAAGTCAAGCACTTTCTTCATTTATTTTAAAATATTTCTATCTCGCCAGGCACGTGGCTGAATGCCTACCCGGCTGTGAGCGAGCTTGAAGAAAAGACTTGACTATGTCGATTATTCTTTGTAAATTATAGGTTGGCTTTGATACGCTAGACAATAGGTTTGGATGAGCGACGCTGTTTTTTATCTGTCAACGAGCTCTCTCCTGTAGCCATTCCAGTGGGGCGTATGACAAAATGACATAAGTAGGGGATTGAAAAAGGCTGGAGAAAAAGCTTGACATCGGCATGAAGATGTAGTATATTTCAGCCCTCTCCTGAGACACTATATCTGTATTAATGGAATTGGTGTGTTAAAGTGGGTGAAAGTGGTTAATGTGGGGTGAATCCTATTACAGCGGCTCTCAATGGGTGTTTTTACTTAAATAGGCTC
>VMHT01000268.1_pt1 | contig 10377 bp, 5 predicted proteins | sample 4693611 | NCBI WGS metagenome assembly VMHT01 (sample SAMN12280063, study PRJNA550983) | marine metagenome | isolation source: seawater sampled from same location over 5 years 0.02-0.2 micron viral filtrate | place: USA: collected off the coast of southern California halfway between the port... ...
ATCCCTAATAAAGTTGACCAAAATATTATATTAGGAGACTTATTTACAGACAATACCTCATCTGTATCTATAATTAGCTCCAGTATATACCCCCAAGCAGGTACAATAGACGCAATCCCCGCTTCATCGAACGGTCTATTCCCAGCATATAGTGAAAGGCCTATTACAATATTTATTTCACCTCATCCGCAACAAGGTAGCGACTCTACTAAAAGTAATCAATTTAGAGTGGCCATACATAGTTATATAGATAATGAAGTAGTCTCTCCAGAAGGGTGGATAGGTAAAGAATATTTATTAGCCCTTGGGGAAAGAGTGGGCGACCCTAATGCTACTGATAATTATAGATTTTGCATAGGATCACCAGGTACACCCTCTGTTAACAATATAAGTTCTAGTTTCTCTATCCAGCATTTTAAACTATATAGAGAATATTTAGAGTATGATACAAGAGTATTACACACTAAAGATCCTTCTATACTAGCAACTAGCAAGAATAGTTCCTCATACTTTGGAGACACTACTACAGGAACCAAACCTTCATTATACTTTTATAATCCTTTAGGGGGGAATTTGCAAACAGAATCCTTATCTAATGGATATGAATTTAAAAACTATAGTTATGGGGGCAGAACAAGTACCCTAAATTTAAGGTGTATTACTGATGAATCCCTAAATTATGTTGATGTTACTTATGACCACCACTTAACCACCCCGGATACTGTAGGATCCTCAATGGTTTCTGAAAAAATTAGATACGATATGGGTAGTATAGAGGATAACATATTATCACCCACAGTAAGAGCAGAGGAATCTTCTTTAGATCGCCAACCATTAGACTTTTCAACTTTAGGTATATTTTTCTCCCCTACATTTGAAATTAATGAGGATATAATTTATACTTTAGGGGACTTTAGATTAGATGATTATATAGGGGACCCACGAGATTTAGATAAAAAAGAATACCCAAAATTAAAGGACATAAGAAACTTATATAACCAAAAAACAGATCGTAGGTATAATTTTTGGGATTATTTAAAAACCATCCAATATTTTGATCATACTATATTTAAAATGATTGAAGAGTTTGCTCCAGCAAAATCAAATCTAAAAACTGGTTTAGTTATAGAACCCCACTACCTAGAACGAAATAAAGCCGTTTACGCCAACACAGACTTTTCAAATGTAGAAATTCCTATATTTAATATCCCTGAAACACAACCATCAGTAGAAAGTGAATATATATTAAATGAAACCACTATTAATGTTGCTCAAGTTCTTGATGGAAGTGGTGGGAGCTTTGAAAATAATTTCGTATATGGAAGACTAAGCAATAAATACTTCAAAGTATCAGAAAATAGAGGATAATGTCATTAAAGCAAACACCCCCCACATTTACAGCAGTCACTACAGGTAGTGATGAATACTCTGTAGAATTAAATGATGCTAATTTAGAAACTAAAGCATGGAGGTTAAGTCGTTATGAGGGGAGTAAAACCCAAACAGCGGTATTAAATCAGTATACTGATGGGGATATAAGTTATGGGAAAACAACGGCCGTTCAAAAATATTCAAGAAATATATACTTAGGAAATGGTGTTATAGGGATGGATGAGAATGGAGGTGAAGATCCACTTTTATTAAGTTTTCCTAATTTTTCATATGTTACTTCATTAAAATATTTCACCGTAGATAGTGATAATGTAATATCAAATGATATTGTTGAAAGTAAACCTAACGATTTTAACGCAAGAAGGGGCTTTTATAGGGCATTTTATGAAGATTTCCCGATAGGATCTTCATGTAAAGTTATTATAAATGATGAGTCTATTCGCACCAACTTAAAAGACAGTTATGAAGTATATTTTAATGGGGGGCAACTAGAAAAATTAATAAATTTCACCTTCCCTAACAGTAATGTAGGATATTATATAAATGAGTTACCTGACTCTTACAGAATAGTTCAAACTGTTGTTAAATTTTCATCAAATGTATTATTCCTTAATACAAATGAATTAAGAAATTTTTACACAGGATCTTTAAGAGCCATAGATGGAGATAGTGAGAACTTACAACTATCAGAACTAAACAGTTATATACAACCATTTTTTAGTGACTATAAAACCCCCTCAGAATATATAGGTGATAAGAGAATGTTCCTATCATTTTGTACTCAAAGTGGGATTCCTTCTAACCCATCAAATGGAAACGAATTTACCCCCTTAAGAACCCACGTTTCAGGTAATGTACCCCCAGGAGAAATCTACAGAACCAAAAATTTAGCAGAATTATCTACAATAGAGGTTATGGATATAACCTATAATAATACAGGAGACCCACAAATAAGTTTTACCAAAACCCCTTTATTTGGCTCAAATCAAGATTATGTTGCTGGGGGAACAGTTGTTGGCACCAATGCTGGTGTCCCTACCCCTACCAATTTTGCTGGGGGATCAGTAACACTAACCCAAACTGAAGACGCAACTCCTTCATTATTATTAAACCTTCCTAAGAATGAGCATTTACCTGATGGGGTAGGTGGTAAAAGTTTTGTGATTATACCAGAAAACTTACACCCACATATTAAAAAGAATTTAACACACTTTTTAGCAAAAGCGGGGATTTCATTGGGATTAGATGTAGTCCCTGCATTAGACACAACTTTTGAAAAATTAAAATAATATTTTTACAAATTAATTATATTTATATAAAAACACATTAATGGGATATTTAAATAACTCAACTATTATAGTAGATGCTGTTCTTACCAAGAAAGGTAGAGAAGCTTTAGCCAGACAAAATGGCTCTTTTAAAATCACCCAATTTGCATTAGGTGATGATGAAATTGATTATACTCTGTATAACGAAAACCACCCAAATGGTTCAGCTTACTCAGGTGAAGCTATTGAAAACATGCCTTTATTAGAAGCTATCCCAGATGACCAGGCTATCTTAAAAAGTAAATTAGTAACCCTTGACAGAGGTGTTTCAAAGATGCCTGTTGTCACTGCTAATATATCTAAAATTACTCTCTCAATAGGCTCTACAACAAGTGTGAATCCAACAACCCTTAATTTTGATGGTATATCAAATCTTAAAGAACCAGGAGGATATATAGCAACTATTGCAGATAGAAGATTACTATCTACATTTACAGGAACTACCCAAGGAGGCAAATCAACTACATCAGTCCCCTACTCTAATGTTGCTATAGCAGAAACTGCAGTAGGGTCTTCTTTTACACTAACTGCTATAAATTCACAAACTTTATTTGGGACTAACAATATCTTAGCAACATCATTAATAATTGAAGGTAGAGATAGTGGTGCTAGAACTACAATTCCTGTTGAAATTTCTAAAGAAGTATTAGCATCTTTATCCTAATAAATTAATATAAAATAGTATGGCTACATTTACAAGATTTTCAGAAGACGATATAGTAATTACTACTGAAAAAGTATTTACCTCCACCTGGTCTAATAATACAAACGAATTAACTGGGGCAACAGATGAAACTTCCAGTGCACAGGCAATTTTTACTAGTCCTACCAGTAGTGGTCAATACTATATTGATGTATATAACGCAGATGCTACATTAGATAGTAGTGAAATCCAATATTCTGTAAGTTATGGACATAAAAAAGGAAGCGGATCCGAAGATATAAATGATGGTAGTGGGGCTGGTGGATACAATGCATCTAGAGCTATATATTCCCAATACCGTTCGTTAGTATATGGTGATGAAACTCGTGATTTTAGTTTTGACGGAACTACACCTGATGATATTTATGTAATTAATATTAATAGAGCCCGTTATAAACAAACATTAAGAATAGGCTCCCTAAACCTAAAAATAGGTTCTGCTGAACTCACAGACGATTCAGTAACAAGCAATGGGGCCTCAGTCTTAACCAATGTAGGTAGACAATATAACATAGTATCAGGTTCTAGTGGAGTAATGTTAGGGTCTGTGTTATCACAAACAGATAGTGGTAGCTATGGTTTATTTTACCCGGATGCCGGATTTATAATTTTAAACGCAGGAGCAGTAAGTGCTTCAAAAGATCTTATGGGGACCGCCCCCGAACGGAATTCAGATACCCAAGACTTAAACCACCAATCTTTAATTAATGCTATAGACACAGGTGGTTCATTTATCATTGATACTCAAGAAAATATTTCCTCACAGTTTTATTTTGTAAGAGCTAAAAATAAAGATTTCAATTATACAACTAATGCTTCTTTTATTGATGAAAATGGTAATCTCAATTTTACATCTATGATAGATAACCCTGTTACATATATTACAACTGTAGGATTATATAATGATTCCAACGAATTACTTGCTGTTGCTAAATTAAGCCAACCTATAACAAAAGACTTTACTAAAGAAGCTTTAATAAAAGTTAAACTTGATTATTAATGTTCGTATACAAGAAGCTAAAGGCGTCGGATGTAAATGTATTAGCATCTGAGGCCCATAAAGAGTTTACTATAACTAATAATAATACTTCTTCTTTAGGGGTATCTTTTGTAAACGCTCATTATAGCTCAGGAAGTAAAGATAGTTACTCCCAATTTAATTTAAATAACGAACTCGAATATTTTCAACTAGATCATTTATTTTATAAAGATCATATTTTTAATATTGGGAGTTTAAATGGGGGTATTAATTATATAAACCAAGAAAAATATCTATACCAAAACGCCCCTATACTTTCTATACCCCAAGGGATATTTGGGAGTAGTATCCAGAGGGGAACATTTAAATTTAGTGACCAACACCTACCAGGTGAAGACACATCTATTGCAAGTAATAGGGTATACGTAGATGATTCTAAGGGAAATATATATAGAACTTATCCATATTCCGGAATTGATACTGTCCTTGGCCCAGATTCCTTTAAACCTCAAAAAGAAAAAGTATTCCATATAGGACCCGTTAAGGGTTTCAAACACACCGATTTAACTAAAGATCCCAACACAGGAGATACTTTAGTAAATCCCCCTTCATCTTATAATAATGTTGAATTAGATGATTCATTGTATTCTAATACAATTGAATATATTAGTTGTTCTTTTAACCATCTATCTGAAAATAATTTAACCAGTATACAGTTAGAAAATGGGTATATTAAAGTCCCCCATAATAATAATATTAACTTCAATCAAGAAGATTTTAGTATAGCTTTTTTCTATAAAAGCACTAATACTGATAGTAAATACCTCTTAGCCAAATCTAAATCACAAACTATTATAGCAACCCCTGAATCTAACACAGATGGAAGTTTAAAAAATACCCATGGGTCATCTAGTTATCTCCAACCCATTGAATCAGACGCAGGAAACAGATATCCATTTGAAATCACACTTGATGGGTCTACTAATAAAATTAACTTTTCAAGATCTGATGGAAATATTACAACTAATATAACTAGTTCCACTGCTATAAGTCCTGATACATTATATCATATAATTTGTGTAAAAGATGAAGGAACGATAAAAATTTATGTGAATGGATATGTTGATACACCTTTAGATATTGTAGACAATACTACTTTATGTGCTAACTCAGCAGATTTATTTATAGGAGTTAACCCAGACATTTCACAAAACAAATTAGACAATACTAGTGAAGGTGAAATTTCCCAAATAATAATATTCAATACTGCTATTGATGACGAGGCACCTAACTTGGCAGGCTCTATATTCTCTGATACTATTAATAATGGAAGTTCTGTAGTAGGGAATATCTTTTATGAACAGGGAATAGTAACTTTTACTTCTCCTTCTTTAATTAATGCCTTTACTAACACAACCTCATATAGTGAAAATATTTTACTAAATCCTACCCAATATGATATAAGTGGGGGTAATTTAGCTGACACTATTGATTTAACATTTTCTGGGTCCCTTACATTTTTTAACGAAGAACAATTATTAAATGCTAGTAATAGTAGTATATTTAATAACTTGAATATTTCACTATCTAGTATATCTGGTTCAGAAAGTGGAGGTAATATTGAACTAATTTCCCTTCCTACTCAAGTTGTAGAAAATGCATTTTCAGAGATATCTTTAAGTAGTATATCCAGCCAATCCCTATTAGAATATGCTAATGATTATAGTGAACTTAGTAGTATAATTAGTGCTATTCCAGGGGGTGTTGGAGATAATCCTGGTGAGTTGGGGGCGGATAGTGATTCATCATCCTCTTTAAATAGTATTCTTGGTGTTTATTTGGGGGTATCCCTAGCAGAAAACCAAACAGTTACTGAATCTATGGACATATTATTCATAAGTAACTCACAAGATATTTTAGCTGATGATTTCACAAGTGACAGTAGTATAAGTGATACTCCTTTTGAGTTAGGATCCTTAAGCCCTTATACGGGTAAAGATGGGGAATATGCCTCCACCCTCCCTGATGGGTTTTATTTTAAAGCCCCAAATACTGATTCAGCTTACTACACAGGAAGTGCTACCCAAACATCTGCTACTACGTTTACAACTGAAGATGAAATTGATTTTAAATATGATGCTGTGGGTAATTCAACTCCTATTGGGGTTACAAGGGGGGCAACCTATAATAAATCTACTGGTATTTTTAATAATGCCCCAGGTTTTATTGAAATAGATGAAACACCTGGGGGGCTAACTTTTAGTTATAATATAACCTTTGGGGGAACCTTTAGTCCTGTTGCTTTTGATGATTATAATTTAAAAGTAAGACTATATAAAAATGGAAGTGACACTGGGGAAAAGAATACTCTTACTAGTGGGTTTTTTGGTACAACCATCACAGATACACTTAATTATGGTCCTAGTTATGACCCATTCCAGACTATTAGTAATGGGGATAAATTCTCACTAACTATACAACTATATGGGGATGATATTTCATTCCCTGCTGATAATGTTACATTCCAGGTAAATAATTTTAGTATAACATTCCCTGAAGTAGATGATGATGATACACTTGGTAATAAACTTAAAATTCAAGACACCATATCAACTGAATTAAACTCAACTTATAATATTAGCCTTACCGATATTAACCCTAATCAAGAAAGTTTTTTCGGACACTCGGGTTTAATTGGGTTAAATGAAGACATAAATTTTAACACTTTAGGAGTTAAAGTATTATTATGGAAGGAAGATGGTAGTAATTACACCTTAGTAACTAGTTCTTTTTACCCTTCAAGTAGCAATAGTTATACCAATAATGACTTTAGTTACCAACATACTACTAATGAAACCACTTCAGAAGATTTATACCTAATAGTATTAGCTGACACAGCTGAAAATATTATATCCTCCCCCCAAAGTAGTTTAAGTGGAATAAGACCTGTTAGTGTACCAGAAAATTCAGCATTTAGTATTTTAGGAGAATATAGAATAAATGAAACCTCCGGTTCTAATATTATAGAATTAAGCAGTAGTATATCAAACCAATTTACTTCATCTAATAATGTAAGTTCCCAAATTATATTTGGCGATACTACAGAGTTTATAGGATCCTCTACTCCTAACCCTGTAGATATTTTAGGATTTGTAGGGGACGATCCTACAAGAATACTAGTAGACGGATATTATTTTGCAACATCATCATTCTCAGCAACAGCCTCACTAGATAGAGGTAATTTTATTTCAGGTTCAGCTAGTATAGACATCTCTGGAACTAAAGGCATATATAAAGTAACAAGTGTTGATATAGGATCCAATACCAACGCATTTACAGGAATTCCTGAATCTATCTCCCCTACCCAAAAAGTAAGATTACAAAGTAAATTAAACGGAACTCTTCTTGATACCAAATATGCAAATGGAGGACAAACTCTATCTAACCTATTCCAAGGTAACCCCTTAAATTTAGGGGTATTAGACAACACTGATAATGTTAGTTTCGAATTCACAGTAGTAGATAATAGTAATAACCTAGACACAGTAACCCAAAATCAGGGATTTTATATAAGTAGGATACAATTAAGTAAAATTACAAGTTCTAACGAATTATCTACGAATGATGGAAGTGACTTTCCTAATGTAGATACTATATTATTTGAATCACCCCACAGTAGCATAGGATATGCCAGCATGCCATTTTCTACAGGAGTAATTAATACATCTATATTATCTATAGATGGAGATACTGCTACTTTAGGGGAAAGTTATTTCATAACTTCTTCGGTAGGTGCCGTAGAGGGTGGTGAAATCACGGGTTCTATTAATGGTCCCTTCCTAATCAGTGCCAGTTATGACTTTAACTATACAACAGGAAAAGAATATTATTTCGATTTTACCGGGGATATAAGTCAAATTAATGATGGAGGTGTTGGAGAAGGAGTAGGAATAAGAGTATTAGATGAGGGTAATAATATTATTAGTGAGGTTTATAATGAAAGTGGGACTACTACCTTAGGGCCTGCTAATTTAGATATTGATTATAAAAGATTTTCTTCTAATGGAACTGGAAAAATCTTACTCTTTGTTAGTGGTAACAGTAGTAATTTATACCCTAACGGAATAGTAACATCATCTAATAACAATTTTACAGGTAGTTACGGAATAGGCTTTACTATTACCGCCAGATCAGGATCATATACGTCAAGTGGAGTTACTTTTAGTGATTTTGAATTCACTGAAGGGGGTAGTGATAGTAACTTACTAAGAATAACATCATCCCATACTACAGGAGGAACCCTAGAACCTATATTAACCACAGGAAATTCTATATATAATATTGTTACCAGGTCAGCTGAGGGTAATATAGAACTAACCCAGCCATTATTCATCACAGGATCATCACCAGCAACTGGTTCCCACCCAACCCAATCACTTGTAGGGATATCTATAGCCCCTATTCCTACAAACCCATTAAATACAAATAGTGAAGTTAATGATAATATGTTAGGAAGCATAATCTCCTACACAGATCCTAACACAGGTACAGTACAAAATGTTCAGATAACTTCATTAGAACCTAATCCCATATTAGGAGGAACTTCTGTAGAATTAAATAATGGATTTGGAATATTTCAAGTAGGAACATTTGATAACCAACAACCCCAAGAAGTAGATGTAAATTATAGTATAACTAGTGCCGTCCCTTTTACCGCTTCTTTCAAAAACACACACTTAGTTTTTGAAAACGAATTTCAATGCACTGTAGAGGAAGACGAATTTAATTACACCTTAAACCCCACAGCCCGTAAACAACAATCAATTCATAAAGGGGATTTAGCTGACTTTGCAACTGGTTCAAACTTTAGACCATATGTAACAACAATAGGTTTATATAATGAAGAAAACGAGTTACTTGTAGTAGGAAAGTTAGGACAACCTATTAAAATGAGTAATGAAACCGATACAACATTCATTGTAAGATACGATACATGATAATACCAAATAGTTACGAAGAATTTCCAGAAGGCACATATGGGTATGTTTACCAAACAACCCATATCCCCACTGGTAAAAAATATGTTGGCAAAAAATCGTTAATATATAATTTAAAGAAAAAGTTAGGTAAAAAAGAACTAGCACTCCATGAGGGTAAAGGTCGACCACCTAAATTTAAAATGGTTCAAAAAGAAAGCGATTGGAAAACCTATTATGGTTCACACCAATTTATTAAGGAAGAAGTTAAAAAAGGCAACCAAGCTGATTTTAAACGTGAAATAATCCAACCTGCTTTCTCAAAAAAAGAACTAACTTATTTGGAGAATAAATACCTATTTAGTTTAGAGGTTTTAGAGAGTGATGAATATTTAAACGATAACATTGAAGGACGATATTTTAAGAAGGATTTTGATATTTGAGCTCCCCTTCGTACCTTGGGAGTATGAAGGAAGATCAATTGGTATATTTGCTCGAAAGTCTCCTAGGAAGAAGCAAAATGGCCCGAGGAGGAGACGAAGCAGTTTTTACATGTCCCAACTGTAACCACCACAAGAAAAAATTAACCCTAAACAAGTTAACCCAAAAATACCAATGTTGGGTTTGTGGTTTTAAAGGAGCCAGAGCATTACAACTCCTTAAATTTATTAAAGCCCCCTATACAGCGTTTCAAGAACTACAGAGTATTGATACCCAATATAGTTTTAAAACTAAACATGTAGAGGCACCTAAAGATCAACTTCAATTACCCGAAGGATTTACTACATTACTCAAAGGTAAAGGTTTAATCCGAGATAAAGCATACCATTATATATTATCTAGAGGAGTTACTGCTCAAGATGTAGTTAAATATAATATAGGATACATTGAAAATGGTCCATTAAGTAACTTTATTATTGTCCCCAGTTATGATAGAAATGGTTTTTTAAATTATTGGGTTGGGCGTTCATTTGACCCAGATGCATATCATAAACATAA
>VMHT01082096.1_pt1 | contig 10377 bp, 8 predicted proteins | sample 4693611 | NCBI WGS metagenome assembly VMHT01 (sample SAMN12280063, study PRJNA550983) | marine metagenome | isolation source: seawater sampled from same location over 5 years 0.02-0.2 micron viral filtrate | place: USA: collected off the coast of southern California halfway between the port... ...
ATTTTTGTCCATTAAAATTAATTTAAATGCTGCTGTAACTTTTTCTTTAGTGGCGCCTCCACCAACATCTAAAAAGTTTGCAGGTTCTTTTCCATAAAGTTTAATAATATCCATTGTTGCCATTGCAAGACCTGCTCCGTTAACCATACACCCTATTGATCCATTTAACTTGATATAAGCAAGATCGTGTTTGCTAGCTTCTATTTCGGCAGGATCTTCTTCGTTTAAATCTCTAAGCTTTAATATTTCAGGCCTTCTAAAAATAGCGTTGTCATCAAAATTCATTTTAGCATCTAAGCAAATTAATTTTTTGTCTTTTGTTATAATTAAAGGATTAATTTCAATCAAACTCGCATCTTTTTCTAATATTATTTTATAAAGAGATTTAATTAATTTTGATGCTGTTTCTTTTTGTTTTTCATTAAATTTAAAAACTGAAATTATATCTTCTATTTCTTTTTCACTTGGGCCTTCTTCCTTAAAATCTATTTTACTTGTTAATATTTTTTTGGGATTTTCTGATGCAACTTTTTCAATATCCATTCCACCTTCCGTACTGCTTATAAAAGCTATTTTTGAAGTTTCTCTATCTATCAAGCAAGAGAGATAAAATTCTTTAAAAATATCTGATGCTTCTTCAACATATAATCTTTTTACTTCTTTTCCTTCAGGTCCAGTTTGATGAGTTATCAAAGTTTTTCCCATCATTTTTTTTGCTTCAAGCATTAAATCTTCAATATTTTTAATTAATTTTACTCCTCCGGCTTTTCCTCTACCTCCAGCGTGAATTTGGGCTTTTAATACGTATTCTTTATCTACAAGTTTGCTTATTTTAGCTTCGATATCTTCTGGTGATAAAATTACAACTCCATTAGATACAGGAGCTCCGAATTCTTTTAAAATTTCTTTAGCTTGGTGTTCGTGAATATTCATTTTTTATTACTTATAATTAGTTTTTAAATTATTACAATCTTACTGATAGCAATTTGACATGTCGTAAGACACTAATACATCTTCGGTTTTTTCAGTATTTGCACACCCGGATGGGAATAATTTTAGCATTTTATTGAACATATTAAGATGATATTCACCAATTGCTTTGTCAACATATATTATTTCAATTTTTTTTTTTAAAATTAGATTGTAATTAAACTTAAAATATTCATCATAATAAGGATTATTTTTTTCAGGGTGAGCTACATTACTTCCGTACCATCTGTTCGGTGAATTTAAATTTTTATCCAATATGACTGAAAAGAAGTTATTATTAGTTAAAAACATAATCTTTCTTTTTTCTTTAGTTAAAATTTTTTTTATCAATAATATTTTTTTAACATCTTTTCCATCTTTTAAAACATAATCTCTTGTTACCCATTTAAGTCCATTTAATTTTTGTGAAATTTTATCTCCCTCATAAAAATCACCTAAATTTAAATTCTCTAGACTTAACATCTTTCTTTCTTGGTTAAATCTAAAATGATATTTTATTGTAGTAGCCAGACAATAACCAAGTATTAATATAGTTATAATTTTTCTGTATTTAATTTTATCAAAGTTTTTTTGAAGCAATGCACACAAGTATGGTATTAAAAAAAAAATAAAAATAAAATTAAGTGTTATCCATTGATGTAAAATGAGTATAATTGAAAAAAAAATAACATTTAAACTATAAAAAAAATTATCTTTATTAATATAATTTTTTTCATATATTATATTTTTAAAAAAAATTAATATTAGTGGAAATAATAAAAAATGAATTAACTTTAATGTTGATATTGCTTTATTAAAAGTCAAATTCCACTCTGTAATTCTATTTGCTCCTATGGTTCTAGGATATAAAAAATATTGAATAATCATATTCATTAAATCCATTTGATAAAACCAAATAACAAGAAAAAATAATATAAGTGCTGTTATTGATCCGAGAATAACAGGCTTAATGAATTTAAAATCTTTTTTTATTAATAAATATAATGAGAAATTAAAGATAAATAAAATTAATATAAAAGCAGCTGGGGTTTGTTTACAAAGAAAAGCTATGAATAAAAAAATTGGAATTAAAAACCAATAAATATTTTTTTTGATGTAAGTGCAGATAAAAAACTTATTATAGCAAATAAAGAAAAAAAAGATGAATAATGATCTGGAAAAGGTGTTCCCATTGAAGGATTAGCAAGCAAAGCCACACATACAGAATAAAAAAATGAATATTTTAAATCTAATCCTATTTTATTAAAAAAATTAAAACTGATTAATGTGATTATTAAATTAATGACTGAGCCATTTACAACATAAGCTGTCCAACTTACGCCTAAAATTGAGAAATAAATAGTTTGCAGTAAATCGATAAAAGGTCCACTAATAGTCCAGTAGTCAACAAATGGCAAATCTCCCTTCATTAATCTAAATCCTGTATCAAAAAATGCAAAAGTGTCTATCGGAAGAACTCCTAGAGAAGAATAATAAAAATTAACCGAAAATGATACTATTGATAGTATAACTATTAAAAAAAAATTTATTGTATTTAAGGTCATCTAAAATAATCAAATTTAGCGCTAAAAATTCCATCTCCGTCAGCTGAAATAAAAAACGTATTCCCTTTTTCAAAAAGTTTATTATTCTTTTGACCAAAGTGTCTTAGTCTTTTTTCTATTAAAAATTTTTCATGAGAAATTATATTTAACTTTAATTTATCAATTAAAATTACGTATAAAGACATATCCCTCAAGGTTAAAAACATCAAACAAATATCATCTTTATAATATCTTTTTAAATTTTTCGGACATTTGTTTATTGAAGAAGGGGCAATTGATGGCAGAAAAGCGAATAAAGGTTTTTGATACTTCTTTTCATGTTTAGCAAAACTTTCTCCATTACTATACTCAGTCCCATATGACACTGCTGGCCACCCATAATTTTTTTTATTAATTAAAAGATTAATTTCATCTCCTCCTTGAGGCCCATGTTCAATTGAAAAAAGATTTCCCTCTTCGTGCACTAAACCTTGAGGATTTTTATGTCCAATAGTAAAGATTTCTGGTTGTAGTAAATTTTTATTGTTACTTAGTAAATCTTTTTTGTTAATTTTTATTATTTTTCCATACAAGTAATCTTTATTTTGTGCCAGCTTTCTTATTGGTTTAGAATTCCATTCTGGTGCACCAATAGAAAGATAAATATAATTATCTTTTTCAATCATAGCACCTCCTATTCCATTAAAATCAACATTTTCACCGTCTGGCAAACATTTCGTCTTCATATATGTTTTTTGTTTTTGAATTTCATAGATTGCTGCGTAAAAACAATTAAGTTTTTTGTTTGTAGATAACGCGAATTTTTTATTATCTACTGTAAAAACAGTTTTCAATCCTCCATTTTTATTAAAAAAAATATCTTTCGGTAAATAAATTTCTTTTGTTGAATTACTTTCTATCAATAAACCATTTTGTAAAAAGATTTCAAATTTTAAATTTGATGCATCTGAGTTATCTATAAAAAAACCCGCTGTACGTTCATCAAAATTTATATTTTTTTTAAGTATTAAGCTAAAAGAGTTTCCATCTATAACTAGTTCATTTTTATCTACGTTTATGTATTTTTCTTTTTCTGTTAATTGTATCGTATCTTTATCGACTGCGAAGTTTTCAATGATATTCACCTTTTTTAAAAAGAATTTGATATACTTCTTGGGTACATCTATTAAATACGGATTTTTATTTCCTATAAATAATGTTACAAAAAAAAATAAAATTAGTAATAAAATTTTTTTCATCTTTAGAAATTAATTATATATTTGTTTTAAATTTAAGTAACGAACTATAAAGTAATGGATTATCCTGGTAAAGAATTAGAAATTTTTGATAAAGCTACCATTTGGCGTAAATATGTATATATTTTAATTAAAAGGTTTCTTAAAGAAAATCTATTAGAAGTAGGGGCTGGAATAGGCAGCTTTACAAAGAATTATAAAAATAAATTTTCAAAAATTACAATTACTGAACTTGATAAGAAAAATATTTTTAAATTAAAAAAATTATTTAAAAATTCTAAAATAAAAGTTAGATATCAATACACAAAGAATATAAAAGGTAAATTTAATACTATTTTATATATGAATGTATTAGAGCACATAAAAAATGATATCACCGAAATAAATGCTGCTCTGTCTAAACTAAATATTAATGGATATCTAATTATTTTGGTTCCGGCACACAATGAGCTTTACTCAAAATTTGACAAAGAAATAGGGCACCACAGAAGATATAAAATTGATTTTTTTAAAAAATTGAAACTCAAAAAATGTATAATTGAAAAATTACAATACATTGATTCTTTTGGTTATTTTTTATATTTTTTTAATAAAATTTTTTTTAAAAAAGAGATTTATCCATCCAATTTAAAAATTTTTATTTGGGATAAGTTTTTTACCCCATTAACTTTTTTTTTAGATAAAATATTAAATTATAAGTTTGGAAAAAATGTTCTTTGTGTAATAAAAAAAATATAATTACCTTTTAAAGATAAACGCAATATCTGAAATATTAACATTATTAATCATCATTGACCCTTTCTTAATTTCAATATCTTTAATATTTTCTAGCAAATATTTTTTGTCTTCTTCATTTATGAATGATGAGCTAAAACTCTCGTTATTTTTAATTTTAATTAACATTTCTTTTGGAGATATTTCCTTACCATTGTAAGGATCAAGTTCTTTAAAAACTTCAAATTGATTACAGTCTTCGATAACATAGATTCCACCTTTGTTTAATTTTTTGAAAAAAATTGTAAAACTAATTATTATATCTCTTAGATTATGGCTAGCATCGTCTATTACAATATCTAAATCCTCAACTAAATAATTGGAAAGATTTCTTAAAATTTTTTTAGAGGAGACATCTACATATAATTCTTTAATTCGATGAGATTTAAACTTCATTTGAAATGGATTATTATTAGCTCCAATAATATTTGAAAAAGGAAAATAATAAAAAAAGGCTGCTAGTCCTTTTCCCTCGTGAGATCCAAGCTCAAGAAGATTGATTTTTTTCTCTTTTAATTTAGAAAAGTATTTTTCATAAAAAATTGAGTAATTATGAGTGAAAATTTTTTTATTATTAATTTTTAAAAAAGTCCCTTTATCACAATTAAATTTATTAAATAATTCATTCAAATTTAAATTTTTTAGATTTTCTTTATCTAAATTATCTAGATTAATTATTTTGGAAGAAAAATTATGTCTAAGAAATCTAATTAAAAATTTATACAAAATTCCAAAAATTCTTGTTATAAATTTAAGATAACTAACTTCAATGGCACTTAATAAAATGTTTTTATAAGAAAACCAAAAATTTTTTAGATGCATAAAGTCTTTTATAGATTTGGATCTATTTTCTTTGCAGCATCAAAAAGTCCTTTAACAGCTATAACTGATTTTTTAAAATTCTCTTTTTCTGCATCTGACAAGTCTAACTCTACTACCTTTTCTACTCCTCCAGAGCCTATAATAACCGGAACGCCTGCATATATATCCTTTGCACCATACTCTCCATCCAAGTATACTGCACATGGTAGTTGTTTTTTTAAATCTTTAAGATAACTCTCTGCCATTTCTACACCGGAAGCTGCTGGGGCATAAAATGCTGAACCTTTTTCTAAATACTTGACTATCTCCGCTCCACCCTTTTTTGTTCGGTCCACTATCTCATCTAATTTATCTTTCGTTATCTTTCCTTCTTTTACTAATTCATCGATTTTTTTACCTTCAACTTCAGTATGACCTAGCATTGCAACCATGCTGTCGCCATGTCCGCCTAGAACTAATGATTTAATTTTCTGAACTGGAACTTTTAATTCTTGAGATAAAAAATAGATAAATCTCGAGGAGTCTAATATCCCGGCCATGCCAACTATTTTATTTTTTGGTAAGCCAGAGTATTTTTGAAGCGCCATTACAATTACGTCCAAAGGATTCGTAATACAAATTACAAAAGCATTAGGTGATGTTGTTTTAATCCCTTCGGCTACTTGTTTTATTATTTTTAAATTTATTCCAAGAAGATCGTCTCTTGTCATGCCTGGTTTTCTTGGAACACCGGCGGTTACTATAATAACATCTGAATTTTTTGTATCTTCATATTTATCTGTTCCGAACAAATTTATATTAAATCTATCAACAGGAGATGATTGAGCAATATCTAAAGCTTTACCTTTTGCTACCCCTGCTGCCACATCAAAAAGCACTACATTTCCTAATTCTTTTAGCGCAATTAAATGAGCTAGTGTTCCTCCGATTTGTCCTGCTCCTATTAAAGTAATTTTTTTTTTCATGTATCTCCTTTTTATTTCATTGTTGGCATAACAAATTCAGGATTAGACCTTTGTCCTGATGGCCATCTTGATGTTATGGTTTTTAATTTTGTATAAAATCTTACACCTTCGGGACCATGCATGTGCTGATCTCCAAATAAAGATCTTTTCCAACCACCGAAACTGTGAAAAGCCATTGGAACTGGGATAGGTATATTTATGCCAACCATTCCAATTTTAGCTTTGCTAGAAAAATTTCTACCTGAGTCACCATCTCTTGTAAAAATACTAACACCGTTTCCAAATTCATGATCGTTTACTAATTGTAGTGCCTCATCGAAATCTTTTGCTCTAACAACTGATAAAACTGGACCAAATATTTCTTCTTTATAAATTCGCATATCTTTAGTTACGTGATCAAATAAACATCCTCCAATATAATATCCTTTCTCATATCCTTGTAATTTAAAATTTCTTCCGTCTACAATTAATTTAGCACCTTCTTTTTCACCAATATCAACATAGTCTTTAACTTTAGCTAAATGATCTTTCGTAACTAATGGGCCCATCTCAGATTGTTTATCCATGCCAGGGCCAACTTTTAGTGTTTCTAATTTTTTGGCAAGAGAACTTACTAATTTGTCTCCAATTCCGCCAACTGCAACTGCAACTGATTGTGCCATACATCTTTCCCCTGCTGATCCATAAGCAGCTCCCATCAAACCATTTACTGCTTGATCTAAATCACAATCAGGCATAACCACACAATGATTTTTAGCTCCACCTAAAGCTTGGACTCTTTTTTCGTTTTTTGCACAATTTTCATAAATATATTTTGCAACTGGTGTTGAACCAACAAAACTCATTGCAACAACATCTTTGTTATTTATCAAAGCATCAACTGCTTCCTTGTCTCCATTAACAACATTAAAAACCCCATCTGGTAAACCTGCTTCTTTTAATAATTCTGCTAATCTCATTGCACATGATGGATCTTTTTCTGATGGTTTTAAAACAAATGTGTTTCCACAGGCAATTGCCATTGGAAACATCCACATAGGAACCATTGCTGGAAAGTTAAATGGTGTGATACCAGCACAAACTCCAAGAGGTTGTCTTATAGACCAACTATCAACACTAGATCCAACATTTTCTGTAAATTCTCCCTTAAGCACTTGCGGAATTCCACAAGCGAATTCAACCACTTCTAAACCTCTTGCTAATGAACCTTTGGCATCTTCATATACTTTTCCATGTTCTGATACTATTATTTTTGTAAGTTCGTCCGTGTTTTTTTCAATTAATTCTTTGAATTTAAACATCACTCTAGCTCTTTGAAGTGGTGGTTTATTAGACCAGGATTCGAATGCTTTTTGTGCGCTAGAAACTGCTTTATTAACATCTTTTGTAGTAGCTAGTTTAACTTTGGCTTCTTGATCACCTGTGGATGGGTTAAAAATTTTTCCTGTTTTCTTAGACTCACCGCTAAAAGACTTTCCATTAACAAAGTGCTCAATAGTTTTCATTCAGTAATTGAATAAATAAGGTTTTAGCCTGTTGCAAGCATTTTCTTAATAGAACCAATAGCTTTTGCAGGATTTAAACCTTTTGGGCAGGAATTCGTGCAATTCATAATAGTATGGCATCTATATAATTTCAATTCGTCTGCAACTTTTTTCAATCTTTCTTGTTTATCTTCATCTCTGCTGTCATTAATCCAACGGTATGCCTGCAAGAGAACTGCTGGTCCTAAATATTTGTCTCCATTCCACCAATAGCTTGGACATGATGTTGAACAACAAGCGCATAAAATACACTCATAATACCCGTCTAATTTTTCCCTGTCTTTTTGAGTCTGTTTTAATTCTGTTTTTTCTTCACCCGTTTGTTCAGTTTTAAGCCATGGCTTTATTGATTCGTATTGCTTGTAAAGTGTTGTTAAATCACCAATTAAATCTTTTATAACTTTTAAATGAGGAAGAGGATAAATATTTAAATCTCCATTAATATCTATGTGGGACTTTATACAAGCTAATGTATTTACACCATCAATATTCATTGCGCATGAACCACAAACTCCATGAGCACACGATCTTCTAAAAGTAAGTGAAGGATCTATTTCATTTTTAATTTTAAATAATATATCCAAAACTTTTGGACCACAGTTATTCATATCAACTTCAAATGTATCAACCCTAGGGTTTTGCCCTGTGGACGGATCCCATCTATATATATTTACTTTTTTTAAATTATTAGAATTAGTTTTGTCCTTGTAATGCTTGCCGACTTCTATTTTTGAATTTTGTGGCAAGTTAAATTGAACCATTTTTTAATATACTCTTTCTTTTGGAGGAAAGTACTGGACGTCATTGGTCAATGTTTTAGAATGAACATCTCTATATTTAATTTCTACTTTATTATCACTTTGCCAAGCTAAAGTGTGCTTCATAAAGTTTTTATCATCTCTTTTGCTAAAATCCTCTCTAGCATGTGCACCTCTACTTTCTTTTCTGCTATACGCTGAATCCATTGTTGTCAAAGCTTGACGTATTAAATTATCAAACTCCAAAGTTTCAACTAAATCTGTATTAAATAATAATGATTTATCTTTAACAGAAATATCACTCATGCCTTCATAGGGTTTTCTTATTTGATCGACCCCTTCTTTCAAAGTTTTTTCTGTTCTAAAAACTGCACATTTAGATTGCATTGTTTTTTGCATTTTCATTCTTAACTCCGATGTCAGTGTAGAACCGTTTGAATTTCTAATTTTATCAAATCTATCTAAACATTTATCTGTTTCGGAATTTGAAACCTCCTCGTGAGGTCTTCCAGGTTTTACCAACTCTGCTGTTCTTTTCGCTGCAGCTCTACCAAAAACTACAAGGTCAATTAAAGAATTAGATCCTAATCTATTTGCTCCATGAACCGATACGCAAGCAGCCTCTCCTATCGCCATCAACCCTGGCACTGTTTTTTCTGATCCATTTAATGTTAAGACTTCGGCTTTATAATTTGTTGGTATGCCTCCCATGTTATAGTGAACTGTAGGTACAACTGGAATTGGTTCCTTATTTATATCAACGTTGGCAAATGTTTTCGCTGCTTCCGTTATTCCAGGTAATCTTTCATCTAAAACTTCTTTATCTAAATGATCCAAATGTAAACTTATGTGGTCTTTTTCTTTTCCAACGCCTCTACCTTCATTAATTTCCATTTCCATTGAACGGCTTACAACATCTCTTGAAGCTAAATCTTTCGCATTAGGAGCATATCTCTCCATAAATCTCTCACCTTTTCCGTTCACAAGAAACCCGCCTTCACCTCTCGCACCTTCTGTAATCAGACATCCTACTCCATAAATTCCCGTTGGATGAAATTGAACAAATTCCATATCTTGTAATGGCAAACCAGCTCTTAAAACCATAGCATTGCCATCTCCTGTACAAGTGTGGGCTGATGTTGCTGATTGATAAACCTTACCATAACCACCTGTTGCTATAATAGTATTGTGAGATCTAAATCTGTGAATAGTTCCATCTGTTAAGTTCCAAGCGATAACACCTTTGCACTCTCCATTTTTCATAATTAGATCTAACGCAAAGTATTCTATAAAAAATTCTGTATTATGTTTTAAAGCTTGTCCATATAAAGTGTGCAAAATTGCGTGTCCAGTTCTATCCGCTGCAGCACAAGTTCTTTGAGCAGTTCCATTACCATAATTTTTTGTCATTCCTCCGAAAGGTCTTTGGTAAATTTTTCCATCATCTGTTCTACTAAATGGAACCCCATATCTTTCAAGTTCAACAACAGCTCTTGGTGCTTCTTTGCACAAATATTCGATAGCATCTTGGTCTCCAAGCCAGTCAGATCCTTTTACTGTGTCGTACATATGCCACCTCCAATCATCCTCACCCATATTTCCAAGTGCTGCAGAAATTCCCCCTTGAGCAGCAGATGTGTGACTTCTTGTTGGAAATACTTTCGAGATGCATGCAGTTTTTAAGCCGGCTTCTGATAATCCTACAGCAGCTCTTAAGCCAGAGCCTCCAGCTCCAAGGACAACTA
>VMHT01127552.1_pt1 | contig 10377 bp, 9 predicted proteins | sample 4693611 | NCBI WGS metagenome assembly VMHT01 (sample SAMN12280063, study PRJNA550983) | marine metagenome | isolation source: seawater sampled from same location over 5 years 0.02-0.2 micron viral filtrate | place: USA: collected off the coast of southern California halfway between the port... ...
AATTTATTCTGGGGTATTTGTTTGCACCACTGATGTGGATCATTGGCGTGGCTGAGGAAGACATGGCTCTGATGGGTCAATTGTTAGGAATAAAAATTGTAGCGAGCGAGTTTGTGGGCTATGTTAAACTGGCCGAACTAAAACAGGTGGACAGTGCCTTGCATTTTGGCTACCAAAAGTCGGTGGTCATGGCAACTTATATGTTGTGTGGTTTTGCCAATTTTGCTTCGATCGGAATTCAGATCGGGGGGATCGGTATTCTGGCTCCCAGCCAAAGAAAGAACCTGAGTGAACTGGGGATGAAAGCCATGATCGCCGGTTCGATTGTCTCCCTAATGTCAGCTACCATTGCCGGTGCCATTTTGGGTTAGACTTACATTACTTTGGTCCTTACATTTTCCCAAGTACGAACCAAAAGTATTCCAAATGCAATGGCTGTAAAGGTGAGGACAGAGGCATGGGTGTATAGGCCATAGATCCAATAACCCGTTGCGAACATGGCACCATAGATCATTCCACAACCCAGCAACATGGCCTTAATTCCGGAGGGGACACTCCACCCTTGGCTGTTATCGGTTATGTTGATTTTTTCTGCTGCAGCCTCATCGACCACTTTTCTCCACCCGGGGCCTCCGGGTTGGATTTTTTGATAAAAAGTTCGGAGTACGGATTTGTCTTCAGCAGGGGTCATGTAGGTCACCGTAATCCAGATTGCCGAAGTTACCAATACCACAAACAGATATTCGAACCAATAAGGCAAAAGACCTGTTTCGGCTGCAAACAAATAGTCGCCAAAACGGGTAGTTTTGAGTAATATGGACAGAATTCCGGAAGCAAACATGGCAGAGATCTCACTCCAGGCATTGATCCGCCACCAAAACCATCTTAAGATAAAAATAAGTCCTGTTCCTGCTCCAAAGGTGAGCAAAATATCGAATATTTGTAGGGCATTTTGTAACAACAGTGCTAACACAGCACTGAAGACCATCAGTCCAATGGTACACAATCTTCCTACGGCAACCAACCTTTTTTCGGATGCATTGGGATTGATTTGATTTTGATAAAAATCGTAAACCAAATAAGAGGATCCCCAGTTGAGTTGTGTTGAAATGGTACTCATATAAGCAGCGATCAGTGAAGCCAAAACCAAACCGATCAGTCCGGCCGGTAATTTTACGAGCATGGCAGAGTAGGCCAAATCGTGACCTAATTTATCATCAGCGATATTAGGAAAGGCTTCTTTGATACTGGCCAAATCGGGGAAAACCACTAAAGAGGCCAAAGCGACCATGATCCATGGCCAAGGACGAAGTGCATAGTGCATGATGTTGAAAAAGAAAGTAGCTCCAATGGCATGGTTTTCATCTTTAGAGGCCAACATCCGCTGGGCGATATACCCTCCTCCTCCGGGTTCTGCCCCGGGGTACCATGAACTCCACCACTGTACTGCCAAAGGGATGATCAGCAGTGTAATTAATGCATCAGCGTTGGAGAAATCAGGAAGTATAGATAATTTATCACTCACATTTTCGTGACTCAAAAGTGCAGTTATTCCGCCCACCTCCGGGAGATTGACCAAATAATAAGCGGCTCCTATCGAGCCAGCCATAGCAACTACAAACAATAGTAAATCGGTATAGAGAACTCCTCTAAAGCCCCCCAGCGTGCTGAATGCTACAGTAACCAAGCCGGCACTTACGACGGTTTGCCAAGGTTCCAAGCCCAGCATGATCCCACCAATCTTGATGGCCGCCAGAGTTACAGAAGACATGGTGATCACATTGAAGAGCACCCCCAAATAGAGTGCCCGGAATTTCCGAAGAAAACTCGCTGGTTGGCCACCGTATCTGAATTCGTAAAATTCAATGTCCGTTTTTACGTTGGACTTGCGCCACAATTTGGCATAGACAAATACCGTGAGCAATCCCGTGATCAGGAAGGCCCACCAAACCCAGTTTCCAGAAACACCGTTGTTTCGCACAATATCGGTCACCAAATTGGGTGTATCGGTAGAAAAGGTAGTGGCCACCATGGACACTCCCAACAACCACCAAGGCATATTACGCCCGGAAAGAAAAAATTCACTGCTGGAAGAACCTGCCCTTTTGGAAACCCAAATTCCTATAAAAAGTGAGATGGAAAAAAAACTGATAATGATTGCCCAATCTATTCCTACTAAATCCATTTGTACTTTTTTATACGACAAAATAACCATTTATTCATAAACTCGATAAAATATTGTTAAACAATCTCTGGGTTGGGTATTTTTTAGATAGGTTTGTATTAAAAATTGTTCTTATGCGTTCGAAATTTTATTTTGATGCGTTTGACTTATTTCCTACTGATATAAGGTTGGGCTCCCCTTTTATATCAATTTGGGCGGGGATGCTATTGAACTTTCAGTTAACTTTTGCACAAGTAGAAAATGACCGTTCTTCTTTAAGTTTTCCCTCCAATAACCGTGATGGTTCCAATTCGCTTTTACTTCCTCCTGCTGAGGAAAGTCCATATTTAAAGAGAGATTTTCTGAATAAGCCTCTGGATATGACTGATCCCTCTCTGGATGATAAAGACACTAAAATAAATATGGAAGAACAGGAAAAATTTCTTAACCCCGGAGACATTTATCTTTCAAAACTCAAAGGCAAAGGGGTTGAAGCGGGGAAAGATCCCAAAAAATACAGAACCAACCAATATATGGGGGATTATAGAATTGGAGGAAATCAAGCCCGGATCATTTTTAGAGACCACGAATACCCGGACGGGGATCGTGTAAGAATTCTCCACAACGACTTGGTGATTCAACCCAATGTGTTGTTGGTAGAGCGATTTGTTGGCTTGACCGTTGAACTGGTCCCCGGTTTTAATAAGATTGATTTTATAGCCCTCAATCAAGGCTCTTCGGGGCCTAATACGGCCGAGGTCAGGGTATATGACGAAAACGGTGACATGACTGCCGCTAACCAGTGGAATCTCGCCACGGGAGTAAGGGCAACCTATATTCTCATCAAAGAATAGGGTTATTTTTTGAAATGAAGCAATAGTCCAATCAATAAAAGTACGATTCCTCCATAAAGGTAGGGCGTGTCTATAAAAGACAATTTGGAATACATCAGATAAACCACATAAAAGCAGACAAGGGATAGAATAATCAGTAAAATTTTTAGAAGCTTTCTGAACATTTCCTTAAATTATGTCAGCAAATTAAAAGAATTTATGGAATTGATTAAGTTATATGTAATGGGATTGGTGATTTTGGTCTTGGCCATATTGGCTAATTTTTTGGCCACTCAATTGGGTCTCAAAACCTGGTACGACTTTCTCAACCAATGGGGTGCCGGAAATGCTTTAAATTTTAAGGATGGCTTGTGGCTGTTTGTCTTATATCCTTTGATCTTAGCATGTAGTACTTTGTTGGCAAATGTGCTTTGGAAAAGTATTTTCTGATGTATAAGTTAATCCAATCTGTCAGAAAGCTCATCGTTTTTCGATTTATCGGCCATAACCAATAAACCTAAAACACCGATAAGCCCAAAAAGAAAACCAATTATAAACCCAAAGCGTTGGGTTCTCCCTTTTTTTTCAGCGATATAACCTCCCAAGGCACCTGTTGCGACCCCAAGGGCCAAAGAGAGTAAGAAAAAGGAATTGGTCATATGGTCTTAGCAAATAATTTTTTTTGGATCAAAAGCACCAAAGTATAGATCAACACACTAACGGGACCCAACACAAAAGTAAAAAGTAATGGCAATATCATCCAAAAGTGTTTCACGTCTTTTTCCTGGCTGTTTTTGAGCATCCAACAGCCCACCCAAAAGTCGAAGGCCAAATAGTGCAACCAACCGGCAGCAACTCCCCGGGGTTCGGCATTTTGAAACATTTTGGTCAGACTGCTGAGGGAGGAAAAATCGGTGGAGAAAGTCCCTGTAGTGGTACTCAGAAAATATACATAGCCCATGGCAATGACCAAAGGAACCCAGGGAAAAGCAATGATTTTCTGGGTGAACCCCTTCTTTGGGAAAACCAAAAGGAGGAGCCAAAAAAGCAAGATCCCCGTATTGAAAAAATTAAAAATATTTTCGTAAAGCATATTCTTATCTCAAAAATAAAACCATTTTTTTAGATGGCTTCCCTATCTTCGGGTTTTCTTTATGAGAATATTCAGAGACATTCACGGCCAACGATTAGACCCCATTCAGCATACGCTGGATATTCTCAAAGTGCATCCCAACGTACAAATCCATATCGGGTCTGATTCTCAAAATGTAGGCAAATCAACAAAATATGCCACGGTGATCGCTTACCGTTTTGGCAGTAGAGGAGTGCACTACATCTTCAGTAAAAAGGTGGAAGTTTTGATCTCGGATATGTGGACCCGTTTGTGGCACGAGGCAGAGATGAGTATTGATGTAGCCCAGTGGCTCACCCATCAGGTGAGTGTAAGGGTTGAAATTGACATGGATTACAACAGCGATGAGAGTTTTAAGTCAAATAAATTGATCTCGGCTACCAAAGGTTGGGCCAATTCTTTAGGCTATAAAGTGAATGTAAAACCGAACAATCAGATCGCTACCCGAGCAGCGGACTATCACTGCAAATAGCTCACAACCAATCTTGGACTATTTTTTTTACCCCAAATCGAAGGACATCGGTAACGGGGATCTTTAGCTCATTTTCCAAATAGGTAATATATTTTCGAGCTTCTTTTTCCGACAATTTGATTGTATTGAGTGCAATGCCCACTACTTTGGGGTTCCCGTAGGTTCCGACTACTGAGGCCAGTGCCTCATTGAGGGCGATAAAATCTCCTAAAGGGGGGATTTTGATGGATTCGGGATTTCTTAAAGTGGTTTTATCGGCACGATGACAAAGGATCATGTGAGTGGGGCAACTGCCTCGCATTAGGGGAAGGGTAGCAGTACTGCCGGGATGCAGCAGCGATCCTTGTCCTTCTATAACAATCAAAGAGCGGTCTCGATGATTTATAACCATTTGTTCTACCGCACCACAGGCGTGATCTACTTTGAGGGCATCAAGAGGAATACCACTTCCCATCAGCGTCATACCGATTTGTCCGGTGGCGACAAAAGCAGTATCGATCTGGTGGCTTAAAGCCCAGCGGTAAATTTCCAAACCGGCGGTCATTTTACCACAAGCCATGTCAGTTCCAATCATCAGCAAACGTTTGTTGGTCAATTGTGCTGCCCGACCGGATGCAATTTCAGGGGTAAATTGCGGATCTCTTACATCCCAAATCCATTGAATGGGTTTTTGGATGTACACAGCTAATCGATGGGCAAGCTGATCGTGAAGACCATTGATAAGGCTGAGGCCTCGTTCCAAAGCTTCTTTAATCAGGGGAAGCCACGCATCGGGTATTTTCCCACCCGAAGGAGCTATGCCCAACAAAAGTACCTCGGCCCCTTGGTCAATGACTTGATCTAATTTTTCGTAAATAGGGATATCCCTGTCTATAGGGTGTTCTTGATTGATGTTACTTCCTGCGTGTTTGGAGTCGATGATGCCGACAATGGGATTTTGTAGGTAGCGTACTACACCCAATCCCATTTTGCCATAGTCACTGTGAATATAGCCTTCCATATAAAGGGCTACTTTTTGATGGGGTTTAAGCATGGTATTCAGGTTTGAGTATTGCACCATGTCCAGGGATAAAGTCCGGAGTGGTGACCCCGTTAATGAGTTGAACTCCAGTGGAAGGGTCAGGTGCCAAATTGTAGTGTGAGTCTAAATCTATATGATCAATACCTCCGGAGAGTGCTGCCGCAGCAGCTATGGAAACCGAAGATTCACTCATACATCCGATCATGGTTTTGAGGTTGTGTTTTTTTGCATTTTCAATGATCAATAGGGCTTCGGTGATTCCCCCGCATTTCATCAATTTCATATTCACACCATCGATATGATCAGCCCATTTACCCACATCATCGGCATATCGGCAAGATTCGTCGATGTAGATGGGCAGCGGACGATTGGGATAGAGGTATTGAAGCTCAGATTCCTGTCCTTCTTCCAAGGGTTGTTCAATGTATTCGACCCCCCTTTCCGCCAACCATTTCATCATGAAGATGGCATCTTGGGTAGACCAACCTCCATTGGCATCCACCCTGATTTTGAGTTGATATTTTTGGCTACTTTCAAGTACTTTCGCAAACATTTGTTGATCGGCTTCGATCCCCTCGGGAGAGCCGAGTTTTACCTTAAGGGCTTTTGCAGAGGAGTTTTGGAGCATCAGTTGAATTCTTTCTTTGACCTGATCGGAAGGAATGATCCCTAAGGTAAGGGAAGTGGAAACAGTAGGCCCAGGTAATTGGAGTAGTTGATGTAAAGGCAATTGGGCTTTTTTGGCTTTCCAATCCCACAGGGCCACGTCCAAGGCCGCATAGGCACAGGGGGCGATCCCTATTTGTTTGGCTCTTTGGTTGAGTTCTTCTATGGTGTTAGATACGATCCCTTGCTTCAGAAAAGTGATCAGTTGACCCTGCATTTCCTCTACCGTATCTGCTTTTTCATTTTTTCCAGGAGCGGCTTCCCCCCAACCTGTCAATCCTTCTTTTTCAAAAGATAAAAAAAGGTTATAAGAATCTCCTCTAACCCCCCGGCTGATGGCCAAAGGGAATCTTTTTTTGAGCAACACTTTATGGAACTTTACTTGCATAATTAGGTCTTTGGGTTGAAGCGAAATAGTTTTGGATAACTGTTGATCAAGACAATCATAAGCAGAATTCCAAGGCCATTGGCAAAAACATCCAAGAAATTACCATCGCGGTCGAAGGTAAAAAAATGTTGTCCCAACTCAATAAGTATCCCAAAGACAAGAGCTATCAAAGCAGCTACCATTAGGGAGTTTTGGATTACAATTTCTTGAGAAAAAGTTTTAACTAAGACTATGCTCAGCACTGCATAAAATACGAAATGCCCCGCTTTATCTTGATTTTTAAACCAGGGTTCAACCGGATCCACACTTTTTGGGATGAAAAAACTAAGGTAAAGGATCAGCCCCGCCCAGATAAGCGATGAAATAAGCCAAAAATAATTTTTCATTACAAGATCAGAGATATGAGATTATCTTTTCAAATATATAAAACCTTTTAGAGGGGGCTGTCCATTGCCCAAATCTAAAATGTAGAAATACGTTCCCTCCGGAAGATTTTGTTCATTTGAGTTGGAATAGGATGCCCTCAATTCCCCGTTCCAATCGTTTTTGTAGGGTGCCTCTTTGAGAACCAGGGTTTCCCAACGAGAATATATGGTCAGTTGGTGATCGGAAAATTGACCCAATCCCTGGATGATCCAGTACTCATTTACACCGTCATTGTCTGGTGAAAAGGCGTTTGGGATGGAGAGGTTTTGATAAATAAGGAGGGTTTCTTGAGAAAAATCAAAGGGATCACATCGATAGTTTTTTGATTTTATTGCGGCTCTAAACTTCCAATTGACCCATGACTCTTGGGGGTTGACCAAAATTAAATTTTTAGAATTCACCCCATTAAAGGATTCAGAGGCTTTTATGTCTTGCCAGCCACTACTTGGAGTTTGCAAAACCTGCCATTGGATGTCAAACAGATCGCTAGCGTTCAGCTCAATACTCAAAACGATCTCTTGATCGGGAATTACCGCCACCGATGGAGGAGGTTGAAGGGTTAGGGAGGTGCTAAGAGGCAATTCTAAATAATCTTGGTGACCGGAATTGTCCAAATCTAAAGGGGAGGTATAACCCGAAGCCGAGATGACCCTTCCTTGGGGGTCAACCTCTATAGGACCAGTGCCCAAAATTCCGTCTTGATCTGGGTCTTCAAATCCTGCTTCTATGGTGTCGAAACATCCGTCTCCATCACTGTCTAAGTCTGAGCTGTTTCCTTTTCCATTTTGATCAAAATCTTCTTGTGTCTCTTCAGAGTCTAAAATACCGTCGTTGTCATCATCCAAGTCAATATCATTGGGTACACCATCCTGATCACAATCCAGATCAGAGGTAATGACCAAGCTTATACTGGCATCCAGAAAATCGCAATTATCATAGGTGTCGGTTAGATCTATTGCTTCTTGAATATTGGTTACTCCGTCCCCATCAATGTCGGAATCACAAAGATCACCTACTCCGTCACCGTCCAAATCTTCTTGTTCGGGATTGAAATCGAAAGGACAGTTATCATACCTTTCATGAAGACCATCATTGTCAAAGTCCACATCATTGTCTTGATTCGTAACTTCGAGTGTAATATAATCTGAGGTTAAATAATCCGAATCTGTTGTCAAAGGATCAATAGAGATCAACAATCTGGTGGAAATGTCGCCGTCAAAGAGATAGTCTTCAACACCTATTAGAGTAAAAGATTGGGGTTCATTCCAGTTCTGGGGAGTAAAGGTTAAAAAGGTTTTATTGATCCCTACCTCAGAGGGGTCAGGAATTATAAAACTAATGATTACATTTTCTTTGGGTTGTGCATTCAGTTGCAGGAAAAGGCTGGTCGGAGTCCCCGATTCATTGAGTGGGGATAGTAGTTTGTAGGAGGTAGTGACGGTTCCGGATTCTGCGTGAGTCACCGGGACAACTGCTCCACTCAGGAGAATTCCGGGAAAATCATTGTCTAAGTTGACCAACATCAAATCGGCTACAGAAGCTGCATTCAACTGGTCATAACTCGTGTCTTGGGAACGCGGATCTCCCGTGACAAAATTCACATTTTGATCTCCGTCCAACAAAAAGTCATCCAAGCCTGTAAGGGTTACTATATTTGATTCCGGATCGTTCCAGTTTTGATTTTCAATGGTGATCTCTGCTTGCAATAATGCTATTTCATCGTCATTGTCCTGAAGGGTGATTGGGAGGATGACATTTTCCACGTTCATAGGCTTTGTATTGAGGGAAAAAGCGACTCTGACTTGATCTCCATTTTCATCGGTTTGATCGTCTTCCTCCAACAAATAGAGCGTAACCGCAGCAAAATCATTGTCCTGATTGGTCATCACCACAGGAGGTATGCCACCCAGAATGATGTTTCCAAAATGAGGATCTGTACTTGAAATGGCATTGACAAAAACGTTGTAATTGATTGCGCCATCACTAATGGGAATGAGGTCGTCAACTCCATTAACAGTTATGAACTGAGGTTGATCCCAATCCGAAGGGGAGTATGTAATGGTTGAACTGACAAGGCTTCCCTCGTTGACATTGGCACTTGCCCAACTGATTTGAACCGGTGCTGAGGGAAGGACACTCAGGCGAACGGAAAAACCCCCAGATGACCCATCTTCTCCAGTAAGCTGATCTATAGGGGTAACGATAATTTCTGCCACATCATTGTCGAGATTGATGACATCGACCTGTCGGGAAGGCTCAGCCAAAAAACTGGGGTCGGAGCTGTTGTCTACCGAGACCGAAATTTGAGTCAACTGATCCCCATCAATGATCGTATCGTCTACCCCTGCAACCAAAACCGTCTGAGGAATATTCCAATTCAAGGGCGTAAACTGCAATTGTTGGGAATTTGTATCTACAGTAACCTCGCCACCATCATTGGAAGCGATATTCATAAGGACATCACCATTGGGTTCGATATCCAGAACAACAGTAAAACTCCCTAGATTTTCATTTTCGCTCAAATTATTTGAAATGGCTCCAACGCTGAACCCCGCTTGATCGTTGTCTAAATTTCTAAAGATCAAATCTGCCACATCAAACTCGTCAAGAGCATCATAGACCACATCTGCTGAACTGGGGTCTGAGGTTTCCAAAACCAAAAAAACATCTCCGTCGATCAGTGCGTCGTCCAGACCTGTGAGAGTAATTTGATTGTTGAAAGGTTTGTTCCAATCACTGTTGGTAATGGTTATACTGGAAGCGGATAAAGATACTTCGTCAGTATCTCCCAAAATCGTTAATCCAAAACTTACATTTGCGCCTCCTGAAGGTTGTGAAAGCAAATTGAACTGAACATCAAATGAAGTACCGTTTTCATCGGTCACTGCCGACCCTCCAACGACAGTCAATTCAATTCCCGGTCCGGTATTGTCTTGATTGATCAAATCTATATCAGCTATAGTGCTACCGTCCAAGGTGTTGTAATTGGCATCGGTTGAGCTGACATTGGCAGTAATGATCTGGTAAGGAATGTTACCATCTTTAAAAGGAATGGGGTCTGGCAGTCCACTCACTATGATGGTTTGTGGAGTATCCCAATTGGCAGGGTTGAACTGAACATTGGTTTGACCCAACTGCCCTTCAGTGAGGTCACTTGAAGACAAATCAATAGTAACGATCCCGGAGGGTTCTGACAATAGCTTTACGGTAAAAGTGGCCTCCTCTCCGTTTTCATCAGTGATATTGTCTAAAACAATAATTTCAAACCCAGGTAT
>VMHT01214946.1_pt1 | contig 10374 bp, 12 predicted proteins | sample 4693611 | NCBI WGS metagenome assembly VMHT01 (sample SAMN12280063, study PRJNA550983) | marine metagenome | isolation source: seawater sampled from same location over 5 years 0.02-0.2 micron viral filtrate | place: USA: collected off the coast of southern California halfway between the port... ...
ATGCTTACAATTACAAAGATGGTGAAAAGTCTAAATATCCTAACCCTATGTACAGCATTAAACTTCCTAATGACATGACAGGTATGCGATCTGTTAGGTTTATGGATGGCGACCAAGCATGTTATGACAATACTGGTTATATAAACATGTTAGAAGAATATGACCTTTATCACGATGATGGTTTAGCTGATTATCCTCGACATGATAGTACCAAGCGTATTTTCTATCATGATTTTGAGAAAGCACATGCTTCTGTTTACTTCTTGAAAAAGTATTACAAAGCTATGAAAGAACAGGAGGTAGCGTAATGTTTTATTTAAAACACGATTTAAACCCTGTAGAAGAAAATAGCACCTGTACCACTGGTGCTGTTATCTTTGACAACAAAGGTTGTTCTACATCAGGTGGTCATTACAATGGCAACAAATGGAAAGATCACTGGCAAGTAACTGAATCTTGTTATCACAAAGTCATTGAGTTTGGTTCTATCATAGACAAAAAAGTTCATGTGGTTGTTACATGCAACAGGTGTCAAGGCACTGGTCAAACATCAGAGTGGATGGGCAAAGAACAAGTCTTCTTGCCTGATGGCAGAACCTCCATACAAAGCGTGTACGCAATGGTTGATTGTCACAAATGTGAAGGTACTGGTAAGTTTGAGAAAGATGTTGCTGTCATTGGACAGGTTGCAAAAGACAACGAACAAGCAAGAAGAGATGAAAAAGCAAGAATCAAACAAGAAAAATATGAGGCTTGGGCAAAAAAAGTTGCTGAAAGAGAATACAATTATGCTCTTATTTGTTGGGCAAATGACATAAAAAGATACGCAAAAAAATATGACATTTTGCAATCACCAAAATTACCTACTGATAAAAGAACCACTATTGTTGGTAAAGTCATTAGCAAAAAAGAGGTTGATGGTTACTTTAGCTACTCACCTACTACATTCAAAATGTTGGTTGAGCTCGATACAGGACAAAAGGTCTTTGGTACTTGCATCAGAGTCAATGAAAAAGGTAGTGGTGACTACAAATGGTATGTCGAAAAAGGCGACATCGTAAAGTTTGATGCTCAATTACAAGAGCCAAAAGATTGTGATGGTTCTTTTTACTTTTACAAAAGACCAACCAAATGCGAATTAGTAAAAAGTGCACCACCTGTATGAACCCATAAAACTTAAAACATTCTATTTGCTAAATCATGCTCCAAGGAGTATGATTTTTAGTATCTAGGATATTTTAACTTGTTCTACAGACTGACCTAGCAGACAAGCCAAGACAGTAGAACTTATTTCCTTGGAGGAAATTATGGCTAAATCAACTTTTTCAGGTCCAGTCAAATCATTGGCAGGATTTATTTCAGCAGGTAACGCTAATGTCGTTAGCTTAACTGCCGATACTACTTTAACAGTAGCATCACATGCAGGTAAGGTTCTTGTATGTAACGATGCTGATGGTAAATTTACACTACCTTCAATCGTAACAACTGCTCCTGATAGTAATGACGACCCAAATCAATTAAACAACCTTGGTGCTACTTTTACATTTATCGTAGTAACAGCGGCAACTGATATGGACATTCTTACCGATGGCACAGATAAGTTTGTTGGTGGGTTATACACAGGTGTAGATGATGCAACAGGTAAAACTTTTATTTCTGCTTCAGCTAACGATGTAATCACTATGAATGGATCAACTAAAGGTGGACTTGTAGGTAGTATTGTAAAATGTACTGCTATGGCAACTGCTAAATATGCTGTAGAAGGGCTTATTTTAGGTTCAGGAACCTTAGTCACACCATTTGCTAATAGTTAATAGTAGGAGCTTATTATGGCTGATGTAGTAACATCACAAACCATTCAGGATGGGCAACGCAAGGCTGTTATGAAATTCACTAATGCCAGTGATGGCAGTGGTGAGTCTGCAGTAAAAAAAGTTGATGTATCAGCTTTAAATTCAAATGCAGCAGGCGTTGCTTGTACTTCAGTTGCAATAGCAAAGGTATGGTGGGCAACAACAGGTATGGGTGTCAAAATTGATTTTGATGCCACTACCAATGTTTTAGCTGTAACCTTACCTGCTGATTCAACTGGTGACGAGTATTACGATGATTTTTCAGGTATTCCAAACAATGCAGGCAGTGGTGTAACAGGCGATCTTGATTTCACCACAGTAGGTCATTCTAATGGCGATACTTATGTCATTATTCTTGAATTAATTAAAAACTATGGATAGATGGCAACATCAAACAGTAAAAATTTTGAACCTGATGTAGGTGAATTTGTAGAAGAAGCCTTTGAACGATGTGGTTTAGAGCTTCGCACAGGTTACGATCTTAAAACAGCACAAAGAAGTCTTAATCTTCTGTTAGCAGAATGGGCTAACAGAGGATTAAACCAGTGGACTGTCACTCAAAAGACTGTAGCCATGGTTACAGATACAAATTCTTACAACATAGACACTACTAATAGCACTGCACCCATTGATGTTTTAGATGCTTTTGTTAGAGAAACCATTGGCTCTGATGTGACTGACATTGCTATGGCTAGAATTAGTCGTTCACAATACTCAGCTATACCTAACAAAGCACAAACAGGTAAGCCTAATCAGTTTGTTATAGACAAACAACTATCTCCAACCATTAGTGTTTATCCAACACCTGATAAGTCTGCAACATACACTGTGTACATGAATGTGCTTACACGCATGGATGATGCTGATGTAGGTGCTAACACCATGGATATGCCTTATAGGTTCTATCCATGTTTAGCGGCAGGTCTTGCCTATTACATATCTCTTAAGAAAGCACCTGAAAGAACACCTATGTTAAAACAGTTGTATGAAGAAGAGTTTTTGCGAGCCATGAATCAGGATGAAGAAAGAGCTTCGTTTCGTGTTAGCCCTGATCTAAGGAGTTATAATTCAGCCTAATGAGTGCGTTTGCAAGTAATAAAAATGCTTATGGAATTTGTGATATAACTGGTTTTCGTTACAAATTAATAGACATGAAAAAAACATGGAATGGTCTTTTGGTAGGACCTGACCAGTTTGATCCTAAACATCCACAGATAGAACCAAGAAATGTAGCTACCGATCCTCAAGCATTACAAGACCCACGACCTGAGACAGCAGACGATAACAATTTTTTTACAGTCTACACCAATGTTGGTTTGGGTAAGCTAGGCACACAATTAACGACTTTTGAAGTAGCCTGTGGTGTAGGTTCTGTTACTATTACAACATCATGAGTTTTACATACGCAACATTAAAGACAGCAATAGGAGATTATTTAGAATCTGCTGAAACTACTTTTACCAATAATTTACCTACTTTTATTAAAGAAGCAGAAGATAGAATATTAAAATTTGTTGAATTACCTGAACAAAGAAAGAATGTACAAGGTCAAACCACAGCAAACACAAGATTTTTAGCTTGTCCTACTGATTTCTTAGCTCCTATGAGTTTAGCTATTATATCAAGCAATACTTACACTTATCTTGATCTAAAACACGCTTCTTTCTTAAAAGAGTACAGCCCAACAACAACTGTGACAGGTCAACCTAAATATTACTCAATCTTTAGCCAAGACTCTTTTTCTCTTGCACCTGTACCTGATGCAATTTATACAGTAGAATTACATTACTTATATAAACCAGCTTCATTGACAAGTGGTAGTGACAGTGGAACGACAGTTCTTAGTACAGATTATCCTGATGCTTTACTCTATGGAAGTTTAGTTGAAGGTGCAATTTTTCTCAAAGAGACTCCTGATGTCATTGCTCAGTTTGAAGCAAGATTCAAAGAGGCAATCATGAGAATGAAAAACTTATCAGAAGGTAGAGATACTAGAGACGAATACAGATACGATAGCCTACGCTCAGTAGTATCGTAATGAAACCAATTAAATCGCTCAAGGGCAAGAGAGTTGCCTTGTTAGGTCTTGGCATATCACAAATAGATTATGTGATTGGCAAAGAAAATGGTAAAGAATGGGATGAAGTTTGGGGTATAAACTCAGCTTGTAGTGTTTTTAACTTAGATCGTTTGTTTATGATGGACCCTGCTAGTCGATTCTTAGACAGTGATGATGCAGGCAAACAAACTTTGGTTATGCGTAAGATGTTACCTGAGCTTAAAATACCTGTTTACACCTGTGAATTAGATCAAAGAGTACCAAAAGCCACTTTGTTTCCTATAGAAGAAGTTGCTAATGCTACTCAGTGTGCCTACTTTAACAATACAGTTGCTTACGCTTTAGGCTTTGCTATGTGGAATGAAGTAGAGTCTATTGATCTATTTGGCATAGATTTTTCTTATAGAAACGATTTACATTTTGCAGAAGCAGGCAGAGCTTGTGTTGAATTTTGGCTATCTAAAATGATGGATCATGGCATCACAGTAGGTGTTAGCCCTAGATCAACAGTCTTAGATGCTGATGTGCCACCCACAGAAAAGCTCTATGGCTATCATCGTTTAGAAAAACCTTTTTTAACTGTTATTCATGGCAACAAGTGGATTATAAAACCACATGATGAAATAGATAATCAATTAGCAAAAGATGGTTTTACCTTGCAAGAACATGAATTACCACCTGAGCCCTACAAAGGATAATGTCAGATAGCTTTATACAATTAGGCAAAGTAGAGGTTCATACCACAGAAAATAAAGGTCATGATCCTGAATTTTGGGCAAAGCAAACCACTGAAAAAATCTTAGGCATATCAGAAAATGCACCTGAACATGTTAGGTTGCAAGCTGAGGCTTTCAAAAATCATATTTATAGTATAATCTTAGCTAATATAAACAGTGCGATAGAATCTAAAAAGGTTACTATGGTTGGTTTATTAGTTAAACAAGGTCATGAGGACATGGCTAAGATTATAAAGGAGCTATAAATGGCAATTACATCAGCAATATGTTCAAGTTTTAAACAACAAATACTTGTCGAAGGACATAATTTAACCAATGGTGCAGATTCTATTAAGTTAGCACTCTACACATCATCAGCAACTTTGGGAGCAGGTACTACTGTATTTGTAACCACAGGACAAGCTACAGGAACTAATTACAGTTCAGGTGGATCAGCATTAACCAATGTTACTCCTGCGTTGTCAGGAACTACTGCTGTGTGTGATTTTGCAGATTTAACTTTTGGTACAGCTACAGTTACAGCTAGAGGTTGTTTACTGTATAACACTACCAATGGTAATAAAGCAATTTGTGCAATTGACTTTGGTGGAGATAAAACTAGCACAGCAGGCGATTTCACTGTGGTTTTCCCTAGTGCGACTGCAACTGGTGCGATTATTCGTTTGGCGTAAATTTTAAAGTTTATGGTAAACTTTTATGACAATAAAAGAGTTTACTTATGCCTTTAGCAAAATTTAATTTTAAAGCAGGAATCAACAAAGAAGAGACTGATTACTCAGAAGAAGGTGGTTATGTTGATGCTAATTTCATTCGTTTTAGAAAAAATCGACCTGAAAAGATTGGTGGTTGGCTAAAAGCTAGTGCTGATGCTTTTTTAGGCATAGCTAGAGCTTTACATCAATGGGTTAGTCTTGGTGGTACAAAATATCTTGGTTTAGGAACCACTCTTAAATATTACATAGAAAGAGGTAGTGTTTTTAATGACATTACTCCTATCAGAAAAACCAGTACCAATTCAATAACTTTTAGTGCAACCAATGGTTCTGCTACTATCACTGCTACTGATTCTAGTCATGGTGCTGTTATTGGTGATTTTGTTACTATCAGTGGAGCTACTTCTCTTGGTGGTTTAATTACAGCATCAGTCTTAAACACAGAACATCAAATTGTCACTGTGCCCACAGCCAATACTTACACTTTTGTGGCATCAGCCACAGCAAATGCAAGTGATTCAGGCAATGGTGGATCAGGTGTAGATGGGTCATATCAAATCAATGTTGGCTTAGATGATTATGTGCAAAACACTGGTTGGGGTTCAGGAGTTTGGAGTGCAGGCACATGGAGTGCTGAAAATTCTTTAAGTGTTACCAATCAATTGCGTTTATGGTCACACGACAACTTTGGTGAAAATCTGTTAATTAATGTTCGTGGTGGTGGTGTTTATTTGTGGACAGAAAACGATGGTTTGACTACTAGGGCTGTGGCTTTATCAGATATATCAGGAGCAGACAAAGCTCCTACAGTAGCCTTACAAGTTTTAGTTTCTGAAACAGACAGACATGCCATTGTTTTAGGTGCTGATCCTATTACAGGTGGCAATCGAACTGGTGTGGTTGATCCTATGTTAATTGCTTTTTCTGATTCAGAAAGTGCAATTGATTGGAACCCCACCAATACTAATTCAGCAGGATCGTTGCGTTTATCAAGTGGTTCACAGATCGTAGGTGGTTTAAAAGCAAGACAAGAGGTACTTATTTGGACTGATACCAGTATTTACAGTATGCGTTTTATCGGTGCTCCATTGGTTTTTTCTGTTAATTTAATTAATGAAGGTGCAGGATTGTTAGGACCTAAAGCATTTGTTAATGCACCTAGTGGTGTATTTTTCATGAGCAAACAAGGATTTTACTTCTACAATGGTGCTGTACAAAAACTACCATGCACAGTGCAAGAATATGTGTTTGAAGACCTTGACCTATCTCAGGCTTACAAATGTCATGTAGCTTTGAACTCAGAATTTTCAGAAGTTTGGTTCTTTTATCCATCCATTGATGATGACACAAGAGAAATTTCAAGATACGCCATATACAACTACGAAGAAAACTCATGGTCAATTGGCTCATTGGTAAGACATGCTTGGATCGATGGTGGCATACAAAACACTCCACAAGCCACTGGTGTATCGTCAAGTTCTTACTATTTATACAACCACGAATTAGGTTTTAACGATGACACTGAGCCAATGGACAATGTGTTTATACAATCTGCTGACTTTGATATAGGTGATGGTGACTCATTGGCGTTTGTAAAACGCATCTTGCCTGATGTCAAATTTGTTAATGCTCAAGGCGCTTCACCTGATCCTGCGATAAATATAGTATTAAAAAATCGTGATTTTATGGGTGAAAGCCTAACCACAGACTCTACATCACAAATTAAATCTAATACCAACAAAGCAGATGTTAGGGCAAGGGGTCGTCAATTTGTGCTTAGATTTGAGTCAGATGATGATAATAACGCTGATGATAGAAAAGATTACAAATGGAGGTTAGGTAACACTAGGCTAGATATACAGCCATCAGGTCGTAGAGGATCATGACAAAACTCTTGGTTACAAGGTTGCCACTGGCTGAAGGCACTGATGTAACACCTGAGCTTTTCAATCGTTTAATAAGAATATTAGAGATTAATTTAGATAATGTTGATCCTGATAGAATTCCTAGTTTTAACGCTACAGAGATTTCTGAATTGCAATTTGCAACAGGTAGTATAATATTTAATACTACAAACTCTATACATCAAGCGTTTGATGGTACTAGGTTCAGAGACTTGTACAGTCATCAAACCTATCCAACAGGATTAGGTGCTACAATGAGTGTAGGAGCAGTAACAGTTACAATAGGTTAATTATGGCTATAAGCGAACAATTACAACAAAGAATCAACAATTTAACTCAGGGCATGGGTGCTACATCCAACAAAGAAATGGAGATGTTTAGAGATGCTAGTCCAAGGATGGGTTTTACTAGGGCTGATGGTTTAAATACAATGCCTGCAACGCCTGAGCTTACAAAACCTGAAATAGCATTAGAAAGAATTAAAGATATAGCAAGAAATGTTGAAGACCCTGATGAATTACAAAGACTTTTGCAAGTTATTAATAATATGAGCGAGCAGATCAATCAATCCAAAGGAGCTATCTCAAACAAAGAAATGGAAATGTTTAGAGATGCTGTTCCTAGCATGGGCACAATGGGTAGTGGTATGGGTGCTATATCTGACCAAGAAAGACAAATGTTTATGGATTCTATTCCAAGAGCAATGGACATGGTTGGTCCAACCAAAGGAGCTATCTCAAACAGAGAAATGGAGTTGTTTAGAAATGCTAGTCCAAGCATGAGTACTATGGGTGGTAGTGACGAAACCCAACAAGCCATAGATGCTTTACAACAAGAACTGCAAATGTCTACCGATCCTGAAGAAGCTTCAGGCTTGGGTCGTATGATTGCTAAATTATCAGCAAGCATGATGGCACCTTTGGGTGGTGTAGCAAAACAAGTAGCACAAGCAGGTGGTGGTGAAGACACAGCTTTGGCTCATGTACGACCGGGTGAGATTGTATTGCCACCTGAAATGATGGAAGACCCACAGTTTGAAATGATGGTTGAAGAAAAGTTCAATCAATTAGGTATTAACCCTGAAGAAGCTGTAGTAGGTATGGGTATTGCTAGTCTAAACCAATCAACAGGACTAGAAGAGTTTGGCTTCTTTAAGAAACTAGGTAAGAGTCTAGGCAAGGTAGTTAAGAAAGTAGCTCCAATTGCTATGCTAGTGCCGGGCGTTGGTACTGCTTTAGGTGGTGCTTTAGGTGGTTTAGGTGGTCTAGCAACCAAAGGTTTAACAAAAGTTGGTCTAGGTGGCTTAGGAAGTGCTCTTGGCAGTGTTGGAAGCACAGTCATGGGTGGCATAGCAAATGCAGGAATACCGGGCTTATCTTCTATAGCAGGTGGTACAGCAGGTGGTTTTGGTAGCATAGGCAAAGGTCTAGGTTCTTTAAAAGGTTTAGTAGGTGATGGTCCTTTAAGTGGTTTACTGGGTGGTGGTCAACAACCAACCATTGAAGAAGTTGGTGCAGGTGATCCAATGGCACAAGTTAGGATCGATAGGCTAAGAGCAGAAGGCATGTCTGATGCACAGATCATGCAAAACTTACAACAATCAGGCATGGTTCCACAGGCTTCACAAGGCAACTTTAATTTAGGCAGAGCTCTTACAGGTGGAGCAGGAAGAACTCCTGACATGATTAAATCAATTGAAGATCGTATCAAAGGTCAAGGTGGTAGCATGTTTGGTGGTGGTCAAGGTGGTGGACTTGGTGCATTAGGCACAGCAGGACTGTTAGGTTTAGCAGGTTCTTTGGGCAAAATGGCTTACGATGAAACCAAAAAAGACAAAGGTGTGCCATTAACTCCTTTAAATACAATGAACGCTGCAGGTAGATTTAACTTAGAAGCAGAAATAGCTCGTAGAATGGGTCAACAAGCACCCAATCCAGTAGAGTTTGGTTTATTACCACAGAACACTTTGCCTGAACTATCAGGTGGTCAAGCAGTACCTACAGGCATGATGATGGGTGGTGAAGTGATGATGCCTATGGAAATGGCAGAAGGTGGTGCATTGCCTAACAAAGGCTTAGAAGCACTTAACAGAGTCGCTCCTGAAGTTGTAGATCGAATGGGTTACAACATGGGTGGTTATGTCATGCCAATGCAATATGCAGAAGGTGGCAATGTAGCCATGGAAGACTTTGAAAGAAAAAATGGCATGATTAATGGAATGGGCACTGAAACCAGTGACGATGTACCTGCGATGTTATCTGATGGCGAGTTTGTTATGACAGGACAAGCTGTAAGAGGAGCAGGTTCGTATCAATTAGAACAAGGTGATGGTGGTATTCTTAACCTTATCCCATCGTTAGATGAAGACAGAGAGCGTGGTACAGAACTTATGTACAACATGATGGAGGTCTTTAGCAATCGTGCAAACGCAAGCTAATAAATAAATATGGCAATAATGGATAACATGAGAAGGGCAATGCAAAATGTTAGAGGCATGATCCAAGGTGAGCCTGAAATGATGGCAAGAAGACCTGCTCTTATGCCACGAACATTGTCAAACATACCAAGAGGCATAGGCAGTATTCCAAATATACCTAGTTTAGAAAACATAAATTTTTCTAATTTACCAATGGGTATGGATTTTACTAAATTTGATCCAAGAGCTATTAATGCTAATCCCACAGGCTTTCAAGACATGATCGAACGAGCGAGAGCTCAAGAAGGACTACAAGGATCTTTAGGCGGTCCTATGGAGTTTGGTGAGGCTAGAAAAAGAGCAATAAGGACTGGTACTAGGATGCCTAACCCAGCAGATTATGATATGTCTGCATTAGGACCACGCAGCAGTGATATTCCAACAGACATAGCTTTGCCAGTTGATCCAAGTGATCCTAATTACATACCTCCTCCAACTGATCTAGGAATTGATAGATTAATGCCTATGCCAGTTGGTGATTCTGTGCCTTTGCCAAGTTTTGTTCCACCTGTACAAACTACTGCACCTGCACAACCAGTTGCACCTGTACAACAGCCTCTAGCACCCTACACAGGTGGCAATGATCCTGCTCCATATGTAAGCAATCAATTAAGAAACGAGACAGGCTTAGA
>VMHT01006958.1_pt1 | contig 10373 bp, 13 predicted proteins | sample 4693611 | NCBI WGS metagenome assembly VMHT01 (sample SAMN12280063, study PRJNA550983) | marine metagenome | isolation source: seawater sampled from same location over 5 years 0.02-0.2 micron viral filtrate | place: USA: collected off the coast of southern California halfway between the port... ...
ATCAATATATATCTATTATCACACAAAATTATTTATATGGGGCATCAATACAAAACACCACATCAAACATATATAAAAAATTGATCTCCTTTGTCATAATTCCCTTTTTCTCAGAATAATCAAAACATAATCATTTATTCAGATCCAAAACCATCAAATACAAAACAATCGAACATAAAACCAATGGACAAATCCGATAATACTAAAAGTGAGAACACCCCTAATTTAATTTATAAAAAAGTGATAAAACAGAACCGAAAAAACAAAAAAGAACCCAGACGAGTGGTCGTAGAGAATTTTGATATTGTGATGTATATTGTAGAGCAGGCCAACAAAGGACCAACTTAATACACTCACACCCACCAAACGGACCTATTAAACAGGTTCCATAAAAATTCCCCCAAAAATATATATGGATTTCCTAATAAAAAATGTACCTTTAATTCTCGTCGTTCTCACAATTTTGATTTATATCTTTGCCTTCTCCAAAACGATGCCTCCAACACCAACATGTGCAAACTACGTAGTCAATACATATTTATATTTAGCCGCAAGTATCATGATTTTGATTCTAGCCACAACTACGAAACCAATAATAAATAGTAAATTCGCTCCTGAATCCATACTAAATAATGTCCTTTTAATTTTCATTTTCTCACTAATTTTGATTGTTTTTATCTCCATAAAACCAGACTTTCTCACCTCCTATCAAGACGTAATTCTCAGTCATATTTCTTGGATATTATTCATTCTTTGTGTATCTTACACATTCAGTCTGAATAATTACACCCAGAACCAATATACTTTTGCCACAGTAGCCACAAGTATAATCTTTCTTACAATGTCAGTATTGGTGTATTTATATCCCACATATTTCCAAAAGATCGATGCAACATTATCAAAGGGATTATTTGTGGCATTATTATCGGTGATTTTCATAGAGATTTTGATCCTATTAATTCCGACTTTCTCACAATTACATAATTCGAGGTTTATATCCTACGCGGTGATCGCAATTTTTTCATTGTATGTAGCGCATGATACTACCCGGATGTTTGAATTATCTGAGAAATGCCGAAATATGCCAAATTATCCCAAAGCAAGTATAGGGTTTTTCTTAGATATCATAAATTTGTTTAGTAGGACCAGTCATGTTTATCGATAGATCGGATGTTTTGAAAGGTGTAAAACCGATATAAAAATAACACACATCAATATCTAATACAACATTTCTCAGAATATGTGTGGTGTGATAGGATTAATATCAACAACAAATGGTCCGGACACACCAATAAAAATCTATGAAGGATTAACCTTTTTGCAACATCGTGGTCAAGACAGTGTAGGTATATGCAATGAAACAAAATGTATAAAAAAACAAGGATTAGTAAAAAATTCCTTTTCTCATGATGATTTGAAGTCATTAGAATCAAATGTTGCAATGGGTCATGTCCGTTATGGAACCACTGGTAAGCATGATGAAAATACGATCCAACCGATAGTAAGCGAAGCGACTACAAGCGAAGCGACCCAAAGCGAAGCGACTCAAAGCGAAGCAACAGTCAAGAAATCAAAAATCAAAAAAATCAGTCTATGTCACAATGGAAACATTATAAACACAACCCAGATCACAGAGTATATCACAAAGAACTTCGACACGAATTATAGTACAATAGCAGCAGCAAAATCAGACAGCGCGATTATGCTCGATTTATTTTGTCACATATATTCGAATACCAATAAAACCAAAGATCAAAATGATGAGCATCAAAATCAAATATTTGAATCCATCAAAGAAATGATGAAACTCCTCCAAGGTAGTTATTCGGTAACAATGATCATAGAAAAGATCGGCCTCGTATGTTTCCGTGATCCACATGGAATCCGTCCCCTATGTTTCGGTATCAAAGACAATGACTATTTGGTGTCCAGTGAGTCAGTAACAATGGAGGTCCTCGACTTTCAAGTCGTCCGCGATGTCAACCCGGGTGAAATCATTCTTTTTGAGCACCATAATAAACCGAGGTTCTCACAGTTTCACAGTCAACCAGAGATGCACAAACGTCCCTGTTTATTTGAATATATTTATTTTGCCCGAATCGACTCTATCATCGACGGAATCAGTGTTTATGACGCGCGTTATAAAATGGGTCAACTTTTGGCCAAAAAAATCCAAACAACGGCTCCAAATATAGATGCCAGCATTGACCTGATATTACCTGTACCGGAGTCAAGTCTAATTTTCGCCCTAGGTCTCCAATCGGTACTTCAAATCCCGATGCATTATGCTTTGGTAAAGAATCCATATATAGAGCGGACTTTTATCATGAAAAATGATGAAGTGATACAAAAGAGTATCAAACGTAAACTCAATTTTGTTCGCCAGGTTGTTGAAAATAAGAATATATTAATTGTGGATGATTCCATTGTCCGAGGAAATACATCATCACATATTGTCCAAATGGCAAAAAAAGCCGGTGCAAAGAATATCTATTTTACCTCAGGATCCCCACCGATCATTAATACGAATCATTATGGAATTTATATTCCGACACGTGAAGAATTAGTAGCGGTCAATCGCAGTGATCAAGACATTGCAAATGTATTGGGTGCCACACAAGTCATATATAATGATTTGGATGCCATAGTAACAATGTTAAAAACAATCAATCCACACATAAGAGGATTTGAAACGTCCATATGGGGGGTTGCACCCCCCATCGCCCCCTGCTCCCGGATAGGATGATGTGGGGACTCTTGCTCCCGGATAGGATGATGTGGGGACTCTTGCTCCTGGATAGGATGATGTGGGGACTCTTGCTCCCGGATAGGATGACATAGAAACTCCCGATGATTATAATAAACATACTCAGGAAGAGATAATACCCCAAGGGACTCGTATCCGTTTCCATACATTACCATCTTCCCATAATAATTCATTTTTCCTATGACCATAATTGGCTTTTATTTTTTGTCGCCCGCGATGACCTTTTTTCTTGCTAAAATCTACAATAATAGATTTTTCACCATTGTTATTTGATAAATCATCAAAAGATACTTCCCATTCTATTCCATTAGAGTCACTTCCGCGAATAGTTTTAAATGTATGGTCTATAATTCGCAAGGCACCAGTATGTTGTGGATCAAACCAATATGATTTCATTTCTATAACCATACATTTATTATGGGGGGTTGCACCCCCCATCGCCCCCTGCTCCCGGATAGGATGATGTGGGGACTCTTGCTCCCGGATAGGATGATGTGTAATAATCATTGTATCAAAACCGTATAAAATGATTTTATTGCTTTATTGCAAGAACGGACACAGATGCAAGAACGGACACAGATGCAAACACGAACACATACTTATTGGATGACCATAAAACAGTATATAAGAGCCACAAGGAAACAATGTTCTAATCCAAATCCGAATCCGAACTATCCAACTCGCACACACATATATTTTCTATAAAAAATAAAAATATAAACCCATGAACATAATCAATCTATAATCAAAATACCTCTAATCATGAATGGTAATATTATCATTATCAGTATCATACTCAACATCTTGTACATTTTTTTACAAACGGCAATAGCGTTTCCAAAACCAAATATAAAACCATTCAGATCATTAAAATCATTAAAAACCATTGTATTTAATCGTGCTTTTTATTCATCATTTATTGAAAAAATAACATTGGATCCGATGGACGAAACATATTTGATACATCATCCAATATATTTTGCGTCTGCGTTTACGTTGGGTGTTTTATTAAAACCAAACGATTCCAAGTTGGAAAATGTGACCAAATATCAAGAAACTCGTAAAATTTCTAGAAATATGTTGACAATTATATTTGTATTATTTGTGCGAAATGTAGAATCGGCTACCTGAATGCGCCAGGGGCTGCTCTCGCTTCGCATACCCTTGGCCGAACCCTTGCAGGGGCTTTGCCCCTTGCACGAACCCCATCCGTTTGGTTGGCCGGGGTGTATAGGTCCGTTTGGTTGGCCGGGGTGTAGATCATACATAGGTATGCCCAATCCGGGGGCAGGGGGCGATGGGGGATGCAATCCCCCATAAAGGACTTAAAGACATTACACATACATATATTGTAATCCCAATGAAAACCTATTACAATATATTGCAACGCGTAGCAAAAACATCCAATATCGTCTACCCAAAAAGCAATGATTTCGAGCAAATCATGGATTATTGGAAGCAAGTAAATAAAACAAATAATACCAAAGAAGTCATCATGTTGTACACTTATATAATGTACACATTCCAAGAATCTAGCATCCCTGGCACTTCACCTGTTTGCATGGATCTCCACAAATTCATAAAAATCAAACACAAAAAATTCCAGGAATATATGCAACCATCTCAAACGCCATTGATATCCGTAATTTATGGTGATTTCATCGAAATGATTTTTCTAGCGCAAAAGCATTACAATGCCTTCGCAAAACTAGCCAACATATACAGACACAAAAAACAATCCACCATTGTCAATGATCTCCTTTTAAATCCGATTGACATCAATTCCCCCAATACCATGATCATATATGACAAAACCGCCAATTCCAAATATGTCTTCACACTCAACGATCTAATTAATCACATAGAAACAGCACTGTCCAATACAAGTCATTATTTTTGCGAACCTCTTCCAATACGCAATCCATATAATAACATTATCTTCACTAAATCCACGCTTTATAATATTTATTACAAACTCAAAAGCAGTTCATTTTTAATGCCCATTTTATATCATTATTACTTCTTGTGTGATTTTGATCTAAAAATGTTCGCCCTGAAATACGAAGAAGCCATTCGCGACGCTTACATTGACCGACTCATGTATAAATCAGATGAACACACAATGATGAAGCATATGCGCTCTATGATCAAGAACTTAACAAGATATGCAAATCAATTACATCAAAATATAGACAAAACAGAGTGTATCAAAGTATTACGACCATATTTTTATCTCTATATCATCAGTCAATTCCACATACAAGGATTGACTATAAAATGGCGTGCTCAAAAGTTATTAAACCGTCGTATACATGAATTATATTATCATAATCCCAAATTCGGACGGGTTTATTCTCGAACGGTCCATGGCAAACGGAAAATGGTCAGTGATTTAGATCACCCGGGGTTCACTATGAATGTGTGTAAATCCGATCTCCTAATTGAATCCTTTTGTCCACATGATTTATTAAACCAATACGATGACAATGATGATGATGACGATGATCAAACCCAGGACGATGACACTGATATTGAAATGGAAGAAGGAGAAGTATTATAAAACATATAAAAATAACATTTTAATGAACATCATATACAATAAAATGTTATTACATCGTTTTTTTCTATTTGCGACTCTGTTTGCACATTCATGGTCATTTTTTCTTACCCCTAATCATTATTGCTATCATCATCAGAACAAACCCATTTTTCACATGAAATCGCATAATAACTACCCAAAAACAAAACAAAAATCCATGGCTCCATTATATAAGCCCCGAACAATCAACCAAGAAAACTATTATCAGGCGATCAATGACAATCAAAATCAGATTATAATCGGAGTGGGTCCAGCCGGTACAGGTAAAACCTTATTTGCCTGTAAATATGCCGTCCAAGAGTTGCAAAAAAACAATATTGACAAAATCGTGATTACACGTCCTATTGTAACGGTAGAAGAAGACGTCGGATATTTACCTGGGAATTTAAAAAACAAGATGGAGCCTTGGACACGTCCCCTGTTTGATATTATGGTCGAATATTACAACCAAAGAGATATCAGTGCTATGATCGCTAATGGTGTCATAGAAATAGCACCTTTGGCTTTTATGCGAGGTCGGACATTTAAAAATGCCATTGTAATAGCAGATGAAATGCAAAATAGTTCACCTAATCAAATGTTGATGATGTTAACACGTTTGGGTACCAATACGAAATTGATTTTAACCGGTGATTTAAAACAGAGTGATCGTTATGAAGACAATGGTTTGAAAGATGCATTGGAAAAAATCCGGCGTTATGAAGGTGATAAGACCAATATAACAATAATTGAATTTGACGATGGAGATATTCAACGAAGTCCAATTGTATCAAAAGTATTAAATATATATAACAACGTAGTGCCAAACCATAATCGAAGTCATTTACCTCTTCCAACCAAAGAAGAATGTGAAGAACACAATAAAAATATTACCAAACCAATTATATCCAAGAAACAAAGAAATAAAAAGCCAAGAAATGGTGGAAGTGATGATGCTGCAATGATTCCCTACGATTGGATATAATATACACCATACTCCGTTGTCCGTGTCCGTTGTCCATTGATATAAAATTGATATGCCTTTTCCCCTTAAATCCGATGAAATCATAACACACCATGGAAGCAGTAATAACATATATTCGTGGTCGTCCAAAAGAAACGAAACTTACATATCGTCGTATTGAAGACAATGTTGTAGAACAGATTGTTTTGCATTATGACGCACACCTCCACATGAAACAAATATCAGCCCCTATACAAATATCCTTGGGACAGCAAAGCAAAGGCAGGGTTCATACGAGGTGAAAACCCCGTAATTCTTTCTCATGATATTATAAACAATATTATATCATGTTTGCTAGAAGAGGACCGTCATTATTTGGTAGTATGTATTCATTTCCAGCCGCAGGTGCAACAAGTAGAAAATTCTTTGAAGTGCTAACAGTATTTTCACCATCATTACCAGGTATACGTGATTGTGGTGGTACAGATGTAGAATTAGATTTTGATACAGAGTTACTGGACGGATTAAATGAAATCAATACACAATATTTAAAAAATTTGGCCGATAAGAATTATGCAGCCATACCACAAGAGTTCGAAAATTATTTGCGATTATATGACACGGTATTTTCTTTTCAACGAACCCGTACAAATGACAATTTAGTGCTTTTGTTTGATATAACATTAAATGGATTGAAAGGATCTGTGGAGTCATATTCATTATTTACACAAAATATTAGTTTGGCACTGAACAATAGTGTATTAGAAAAGCGTATTGAGGATATTTTATCGGGTAAAAACGAGGCTCAGGCGATGTCAACAGCATCAGGAACATTAACTATGACCAAAACATTTGTTTTAGCACCATTATTTAGTTATTATATTGTAATTTTTGGCATGCCGGCGGAAGGTGTTGGATTTGATCCAAAGAAATTATCAACTGTTTTGGAGATTTTAAATGAAAATGGTATTGATCCTTATGACTAAAATGGGGGGTTGCACCCCCCCCATCGCCCCCTGCTCCCGGGACCTTTATAACCCAATACTAAATTCCCTGACCATCCGAACGGTATGGTGGGTTGCACCCCCCATCGCCCCCTGCTCCCGGATTGGGCATACCTATGTATGATCTACACCTCGGCCAACCAAACGGACCTATACACCCCGGCCAACCGAACGGATGGGGTTCGTGCAAGGGGCGAAGCCCCTGCAAGGGTTCGGTCAAGGGGCGAAGCCCCTGCAAGGGTTCGGCCAAGGGGGGCTGCATTTTTTCACTATATACATGTATATGAAAGGTACCGAATTAGAAGGTGAATATGTATATATTTTTGACGATGAATATGTGGAGGGATCTGTTTTAGACTTGAACGAAGAGTGGAAACCAATAGGTGTAGTACGAAAAGACCGTAGAGTAAGTCAACGTAAAATCATTGCTTTTTATGTAATCATTATTTTGTTGTATTATTATGTTTATATCACTTGCAGGGGCTAGACATGCAGGGGCTAGGCGCCCCTTGGCCGAACCCCCCTACCGTTTGGTTGGCCGGGGTAGCAGGGGGCGATGGGGGCACGCCCCCATACCCATTTTAATTTCCCAATAACACATATATCTATAATGACGACGTCTTTTGTAACAGTCAACATTATGGGCGGACTCGGTAATCAATTATTTCAATTAGTACACCTACTCAATTATAGTATCGAATATGACCTTTCATTTTACCTAGAAAAGCATCCCCAAGAGCGTAAGGACCGTCCGTATTATTGGGACAATTTTTTAAAAACTATGAAACCGTTTTTAGAAGAACCCGGAACAACAAAAGGTCCCCGCCAAGACATTACAGAACCAGGGTTTCATTATAGCGAACCGCCCCATCCATCAAAAAATCAACATCAAAATATCCGTTTTTTAGGGTATTATCAATCGTATAAATATTTCGAAAAACATGCAAAACAAATCATCCAAATGCTCAACATCAACAGTCAACGAGAGCAAGTGTATCACAACTTCAAAAACAAATACAATTTCGCAAAAAATCCGATATCTATGCATTTCCGTATAGGGGATTATAAAACCGTCGGCCCGGGATGTCATCCAATCACACCAATCACCTATTATGTAGAAGCGATTAAATATATCGAAGAGCAAATACACGTTCGAAGCGACGACCAAAACGAACCCACACCCATCAAACAAATCATATACTTTTACGAATCGCAAGACCAGGAAATGATAGATCAGCATATTAAAACATTGAATAAAACCTATCCCAACACAGAATTTATTCCAATTGATCATACAATCCCGGATTATGAGCAAATGTTGATTATGTCCCTATGTAGCCATCATATAATTCCAAATAGCACATTTAGTTGGTGGGGAGCCTATTTGAACGACAATCCAAATAAAATTGTGACGTATTCCAACACGGACAATTGGTTCGGGCCTTATATTGATAAGAAGAATTTCGACGATTTGTGCCCGCCCAATTGGACGCAAATTAGATGACAATACCATTATATCAGAATTCAATTTGACAAATATCCCTAATATTGTATTTATCTTTATCAACATGTCCTTGGGCAGTTAAATAAGCATTTATAACACTTTGCTTACATAGAACATTTATTTCACCTTGCAAAAATTTTCCGTACAACCAGTTCTTATCGGAATCTATGACAACGATTTTAGTATAATTATCATCATTTACACAAAAAATATATTTTTCTTCGTATTCAACGGATTTAACATTTAAAAATATTTTATCACTCATATAACTACCAAATAAGGTAGCAGAAAAAAAGGATTTATATGATCTATTATTCCAATTTAAAATAGACAACAATACATTTTTGCCAATGCTTGCATTAATGTCATCTATTTTTATTGATCTATCCTTTGGGAATGCCAGGAAATTACGACAATCTGGTCTACAACAAGGTAATATTTCATTGATTAAGTAAATATTATAGCCTTTATTATGTAAACGAAAAGATAACTCTTTGTAATTATCTATTTCCAAATGTTGTTCAAATGATATTATAGGATTAAATGTTTCAATTATTTTTTCAGACCCTTTCACTACATTAGGTTCAAAACCTTCGACATCGAGGTGAATATATGCGATATTATCGATTTGACCTTGAGAGTATAAATAGTCTAAAGTTACCGATTCAACTTTTGTTTTTCCATCATCTTTACTGAAAGAACAATGATTTATATCACCATCTGTGCTGATGATTTCATTCTTGTCACCAATTGCTTTTTGTATTGTTTTTATGTTTGTGATATTATTTACTTTGGCCATCTGCTCTATGTAAGATATATTATTTGGTGAAGGATCAATAGCATATACTGTATTAGAAATATTCATTGCCCACGGGATACTGTTATCACCTATCCAAGCGCCCAAGTCAATTATGTTTCCTTCTACTAGTTTGTTGTTAATAAGATATGTACTGATTCTTCTGAACATTACTTCATGATTGTCACGTCCCATGAAGTCACTGGAAAATTTATGATCAATTATTTTAACATTTACATTATTATCGTTTGTAAAGATTGCTTTGATGCTCATTATTAATTATACATTGATTGTATGAACATTTTTATATAATTGTTGTAACTATTATTTTGTATATTCATCTATAATATAATTCCAAATAGCACATTTAGTTGGTGGGGAGCCTATTTGAACGACAATCCAAATAAAATTGTGACGTATTCCAACACGGACAATTGGTTCGGTCCCTATATTGATAAGAAGAATTTCGACGATTTGTGCCCGACGAGTTGGACGCAAATCCGGTAATCACGTAAACAATTCGTTGCTCCACAAAAAATAAGAAGTTATTAGTAAATATATGCCATATTATCCTGAGTTAAATATTTTGTTTATTCATATACCAAAGACAGGGGGTTCTAATATTGAAACTGAGATTCAAAAATTTTCGAAGCAAACTCTGTATAGTGGTTTTACAAATGACATTTTACCAAGTCCGTTCAATACAATTTCCCTCCAACATCAATATTATAGGACATTATACGAGTATAAAGATATATGC
>VMHT01114648.1_pt1 | contig 10373 bp, 28 predicted proteins | sample 4693611 | NCBI WGS metagenome assembly VMHT01 (sample SAMN12280063, study PRJNA550983) | marine metagenome | isolation source: seawater sampled from same location over 5 years 0.02-0.2 micron viral filtrate | place: USA: collected off the coast of southern California halfway between the port... ...
CCAGCATTTTGGCTGTGAAAAAAAATCGTTCGAAACTCATCTTATCTTTCTTTATGTGGTAAATATACGAATTTTTTTTTAAGGATCAAACCTCCTTGAGCTCGTATTTTTTGCCATCAATCTCTACGATTTTGCCGTTGCACGAGGGAGTTGGGCGGTTGTCAAAAACTACCCCATCATCTGAGTTCTCATAGTAGGTTTCGTTTCCGTTTGAGTCGTATTTGTGTTTGTACCAAGACTCATTTGAGTCCTCATAGTAGGTTAGGTTTCCGTTTGAATCGTATTCACTTTTACACCAATACCCATTTGAGTCCTCATAGTAGGTTTGGTTTCCGTCTGGGTCGAACAGTCGAAAAGCTCCGTTCTCAAAATCGTGGTTGAATTTTTCTGCTAAGTTCATCTTATCTTTCTTTATGTGGTAAATATACGAATGGAATCTTACTTACCAAACCCCTTTATAGTGTGGTTTGTTTTAAGATCCTGCATTGTGAGGATCATAACTTTCTGTTCCTGAATCATAGAAGCAGCAATATCGAGTGTTTGGATATCAAACTCATCCTTTACCCACTCCTTAAACCACTTTGTAAGCAACTTTGACTTGATTTTCTTAAGCATATCTCTCTTTCCTTTCTGGTATAAAGATACGAATAGGGAGGGAGCCAACAACCCCCCTCCCTACTCTCAAACGCACGTCTGGGATATTTTAAGAAAAAGCCAACGCGTCACTCAACACTTTTGGTACAAACTGTTTGCGGTAAGCTTCTCCAAAGGTTGTGTCTTCAGCAGGGGATTTATCCAACAATACACCTACCATATCACTGCTCTCCAAAAACATATCTTCCATTGTAGACTCAGCCATAAGGAAAATATCTGTGAGCATAAACTTCTCAGCTTCAGCGAGTGTTATTACATCCGTACCACCCTCAAAAACACGCTCAGAAAACATATCATTAATACCACGAAAAAACACTGAACGGATATTAACCAGCTCACCGATTTCTTTATTCCAGTCGATGGCTGTTTTCAACTTGGCTGAACGTGGGACTGTTTCGTTAACAGCATCCATACCCTGCATTTCCATTTCACTAACCATAACATCCAAATGCATCAACAACTCACGGTTGAGAGTGTAGATACGTTGGTTCATTTTATCATTAATGATGTCTTGGATTGATTCTTGGAGTTCTGAAACTTTGACTTCTACTTGCATAACTGATTGGTTTTTTCTTTCTTTACGTTGTAAATATACGATTTCTTTTTTGCGGACTAAACCTCCTTGAGCTCGTATTTTTTGCCGTCAATCTCTACGACTTTACCGTTGCGTGAGGTGGTTGGGCGTCTATCAAAAACTAATCCATATGAATTCTCATAATAGATTTTGTTTCCGTTTGAGTCGTATTCTCTTTTTTCCCAATCCCCATCTGAGTCTTCACAGTAGATTTTGTTTCCGTTTGAGTCGTATTCTCTTTTTTCCCAATCCCCATCTGAGTCCTCAAAATAGATTTCGTTTCCGTTTGAGTCGTATTCGTATTTAGACCAATACCCTGATGAATCCTTAAAGGAGATTTGGTTTCCGTTTGAATCGCATTCTCTTTTTTCCCAATACCCATCTGAGATCTCAAAGTAGATTTCGTTTCCGTTTGAGTCGAACAGTCGAAAACATCCGTTCGGGTCCTCAAAACCCTCAAAATCGTGGTTGAATTTTTGTGCGAGTTTCATCTTATCTTTCTTTATGTTGTAAATATACGATTTCTTTTTTGCGGACTAAACCCCTCAATAAAAATAACCTTGGTCGGGGCATGTCGTGGGTTCTTCACCACCAAAATACCCACCCCACTCACTCAAACTAGGTGAGATAAATGACTTACCTGAGAAAGCCAACACAACACCATCCATACGATCACCAACACCACCATTCATTTCATCCAACAACTCATAAAAGTCTTTACCTCCAAACTCACCATAACCTTGATAGTTATTTTCTACCCACCGGTTACCCTTATTGTCTTCCATTATTACAGTGAATGTACGTCTACGTGAACCCTCTACTGCAATACTCTGATTTGTGTCTTGTGTCATCCAGCTAAATAATCCCATGATGTTGTTTTTTCTTTATGTGGTAAATATACGATTTTTCTTTTGCGGACTAAACCTCCTTAAGCTCGTATTTTTTGCCGTCAATCTCTACGACTTTACCGTTGCATGAGGGTGTTGGACGTTTGTCAAAAGCTACCCCCACAAGTTGAAATTTGAGGACTCATAGTAGATTTCGTTTCCGTTTGAGTCATATTCGTATTTGTACCAATACTCATTTGAGTCCTCAAAGTAGATTTCGTTTCCGTTTGAATCGTATTCACTTTTACGCCAATACCCATTTGAATGCTCAAAGTAGATTTCGTTTCCGTTTGAGTTGAACATTTGAAAAGCTCCGTTCTCAAAGTTGTGGTTGAATTTTTCTGCTAAGTTCATCTTATCTTTCTTTATGTGGTAAATATACGATTTCTTTTTTGCGGACTAAACCACCCACATTCGGCCGTATTTCTTTATAAGACTAATGTAGAAATCATCATTGGTGTCAATAAACTTTTTTAAAAGAAACGACTGAGTATCAACACCATTAAACTCACTAATCAGTTTTTCTGCGTAACGATGTTTTGCATTATCCCCCACATTGGGGTCTTCGATTTTGTTGATGAGGTGTTGTTTTGTCATATTGTTGGTTTTTCCCCTTTCTTTCTGATATAAAGATACGAATTCTTCTCTAAAAACCAACCCCCTTAGTTATTGGCGGCTGTCATTAAATCGATTTCTTCTTGAATAATTTGTTTGGCATCCATAAAATCGTTATTGAATATCCCTAACGCTTCTTGGTTTGGGTCATTCAAATCACTACGCATTTCCATCAACATAAACTTAAGGTAATTGTGTGGTTCCAAACCTGCCTCAATTGCCTCATCAGGACATACTCGACGCATTAACTTGTTTTCAAACGCAATATTTCTACGTGCTGTAACCATATTAGTTGTAGTTAGTTAACATTGAATCACGAGACATTTTGAGGTAACGTGATTGCATTTTACCATCAGGTGTTTCACACATAAACTCCATTCGGTCAACATCAAAATATTCACTTTTCAACTCATAAGCAATGATTCCCAAATCTTCCTTTACATATTGGATTGGGTGACAGAGTGACATGCAATCACCCAATAGTTGAGTGTTGAACTCAGCGTTGTTTTTGGGGTGGAGTGATTTGATTTTGTGTGCCATGGTTTTTCTTTTTTCTATGGTATAAAGATACAAAAAAAGAGGGGGTGATCAAACCCCCTCCCAAATATTATACCATCTGGCTGATTCGGTATTCATCAAAGTGACCAACAAACAGACTCAATGTACCCACCTCATCACCTCGGTAAATCTCTTCTTGGTATCGACACTCACGTACCTCACCAAACGATTCCATTTTGTAACTAGCAACCAAATAGTTACGCTTACGCTCTTCATCTCGTTCAACGCTTACTTCAACGTTGATACCTTTGATGTTCAGTTGGTTTTGTGCTGTGTTTTGGAGATTTTCAAACTTAATCATATGTGTGTTTTTTGTTTTTTCTTATCTCTCTTTACGTTGTAAATATACGAATCCTTTTTTATGGATTAAAACCCTTTGTGGGTTAGATCAAACGTTGTAAGTAATTAAAGGCTATATAAGTTCCCACATACCTGTTTTATTGTTAAAAACTCTAGCAGATGACTTGCGGTCAAAGTTAATGTCATCCTTTAACTCCGTACAACTATGTGTATAATTAATAGCTTCATCGTAAGCTCTTACATAGGTTTTAGCTAATAACACATCTGTATTATGGTAGTTTTTGCTATCCATTAATACTTGTTTTGCTTGATAATATTCATCTGTATAATTCATTTTTTTATTTTTTTAGGTTATTGTTAATTTCACGCTACTAATCATACACTTTCAAGTTGTATGCAATTAAAAAAGACATACAACAATATATAAAATTAATAAAGCTATTCTGTTTCTGTATAAACCAAAACACAAACCATTTGCCCTAGCCCTGTTCCAAACTTTATATCTACATATTCAACTTTTTCACTTGTTAAGTATTCATTTACTTCTGTTTGTATTTTTGAGCAACTGCTCCCTAAAAAGAATTTTGTTTTTATCATAATATTATCGTTTGTACGCATCACATTTATGGTTGCGGTTTTGGAACACAGTACCTTTACCATTATCCTGTGTTTTAATCCGTTGCATCCATTTTTGGTTACCATTCCCAAAATTTTGACCTTTCAATTGACCACGACTTGCACATGACCCTAACATTACTACACTCAGTAACAATACTACTACTTTCAATCCCTTCATAACTTAATCTTTAATAAAATCTTTGACTTCTTTACTCACTTCACCCGCCATCAAACCAATAATAATAACAGATACAATATACCCAAGAACAATAAATGGGAAACGAATAATTTTGGCTGTGGGTGAGATATAATGACGTGCTACCTCCATTGCTTCTTCTTCTTCTTCTGCTCTAATATCAGCTTGGATTTTTAGAAGCTCTTGTTCGGCTTCTTCCTTGTCTAAGTGAGACTCCAAAAACCACCCATCCTCATCTACTATATCATAGAGTTGGAGTTCACTTCCACCATTAAGTTTAAGGGGTTTTTTCTGTTTTACAATCTTAATTCCATCTGCTTTTGACATACCTTATCTTTCTTTACATTGTAAATATACGAATCAATCCCTACTGACTAAAACCCCCAATCAATCTTCCATTGGGAAAGAGTAATCAACACAACCCCCACGGAACAGATTGAAGTAAACTCGCTGACCAACATCACCACGTCGATTTTTACTGAATACAATGTAACGTTCAGCATCACGACCACGACCATCAAACTTGATGTGACCCATAGATGTGGTCATGTGTTTGATTCGGTTTGACCCAACAAAATCACCACTTTTAGACATTTGTTGGATAACCAAAAACGAGGTGTTGGTTTTTTCTTTGTTGTAACCTTTATTGTTGCGGTCCATAACATCCAACAACCATGATTCGGCTTTTTTCTTGGTGCAGTTGTTTTCTTCAGCAAATGCTTCGTTTACCTCAGCCCAAGAATCAACCAACACACAATCAAAGCTACCATCATCCAAAACAGCCTCAATAGCTTGTTGTACATTACCCAGGTAGTTCTGCAAAAACAGAATAGGTACATTACCAAACTTTGGGTAACGCTCAATGTAGCTGTAGAGATCAATCTCATTCATCTCACCCGAGATAAACAACACTTTCTTACCCTGCGATTGCATTTGGGAAAGCATGTCCAACAACACAGTTGATTTACCAACCCCTGGATCACCAACAAACACATTATTTGTACCGGGAAACAAACCACCTTCGGTAGACAAAATGGTATCTACCAACGTGTTGGTTTTCATAGGGATGAACAGGGATGGGTTAAGCTTAACCTCGTTCATTTTAGTCAGCTCAATTTTTGCAAAGGTTGGTTTTACAACCTTGTTTTTAGCTGGACGACCTCGTTTTACTGTTTGTGTAGACATAATGTGTGTTTTTTCTTTCTTTACGTTGTAAATATACGATTTCTTCTTTGCGGACTAAACCCCACACCCATATTAGGTGGTTGGGCGGTTGCCAAAAACTAACCCATCTGAGTCTTCAAAGTAGATTTCGTTTCCGTTTGAATCGTATTCTTGTTTAGCCCAATACCCATCTGAGGCCTCAAAATAGGTTAAGTTTCCGTTTGAGTCGTATTCTCTTTTAGACCAATACCCATCTGAGAGCTCAAAGTAGATTTGGTTTCCGTTTGTGTCGAACAGTTTAAAGTCTCCATTCTCAAAATCGTGGTTGGATTGTTGTGCGAGTTTCATCTTATCTTTCTTTATATCCTAAATATACGATCTCTTCTTTTAAAACCAACCACCCTAATTAGCGAACCACCAATGTATTACCTACTAAATCAACTTGTTTATTAAGATTCAATCCACCTGTTTCATTGGTAATAGCAGATCGATCAATACCTCGTACATCAAACGCATTACCCATTTCACTTACCCAAGCGGCACGTGCCCAATTCCATGCTGAGATTCCAACACCACCATTAAATCGATCTACCAATTCTTCGTTGGTGTGTACTGATAGTTGGTCTTTGAATTGTTGCCTAATTGTAGGGTTATTCATAACTGTTTCCTTTATGTTTTTGTTTGCGATTATACCTTGATTTGTCCTTATGGACACGGTTTGATGGTTGCTGGAAATAGCTACCACTTGGGATGTCTGTATTAATGTTTTTCTTTGGTTTCATCTTTCTTGCTTTGGTATAAAGATAAGAAAGAAAGGAGGGGGAACAACCCCCCTCCCACACACATAACAAAAACCAATTAACACACAACATTGGGCTTTTACACCCAACAGTACCCTTGGGGAGACTCGAACTCCCACTCCTAAGAACTAGTGCCTAAAACTAGCGCGTCTACCAATTCCGCCACAAGGGTATAACAATCTAAAGTTCGTGTTCTTCGTAATCGTCAAATGAATAAAGTATTTCTTGCAGTCGTTTGGGGGTTAGTTTGTAGTAGCCCATATTTTCCCAACAACCATGTTTACCACAATCTGCGATAAAATGGAACTCGATAATAGGCTCCTTACCATCCTCCACCAATGCAGGTTTCTTAATACTAACCTCGTATACTACGTCTTCTGCTTTTTTATACAATAAACTCATTTTTTTCAATCTTATATCTTAAACATACGAAAGAATTTTTCAAAAACCAAATGCCTTGGTCTTTCTTTTTGCGCTTCCTCCTGGGCTCGAACCAGGGACCCTCTGATTAACAGTCAGATGCTCTAACCAACTGAGCTAAGGAAGCAATTCCCTCCATTTTTAACGTCCCGGAGGGGAGGAATGCCACGCAGTCTTCAGACTTTAAATATTTTTCTTGGTTTTGTTAGTCATCGCAATAGCAATAACAGGCAAACCCATACACACCATCAACCCCATTCCCATCCCAAACTGAAGGGGGACCAACTCACTAAACGCTTGTGGCATAGCATAACACAAAATACCACACATAATAGCTTTAATAAAAAAACCAGCACCAATATAATTCATAGCCATTTTTGGCTCTGATTTGATTGCAAGGTTGGTTAACACATAACCTACACCCATAACAAACAAACCACTAAATACTCCAATTATGAATGACATTTTATTTTAATTTATCTTGTTCTTCAAAAATCAAATCAAATCGTTTCTTTACTTCATCTAATGTACCAACATGGTTTTGGTATTCCAAATTAGTCCCACAACAAGGTTCGGTTTTCTTTCCTACTTCCTCCATATGGATCAGAACACATGCAATGGCGTATTGTTTTTTTTTCAACAAATCCATCTCAATACCTTGTCCTGTGTGTGGTAAAGGGATTTGACCCTCAAACCGATGAATAAGGCGTGATGCTTCTTTTTTATAATCCATTTTTTTATTTATTGCCTGTGGTTTCTCTTTCGAGTTTTTCTTTAATGGCTTCAACAACAAAAGCAGCAATTTTATCTTGAAACTTAGCTGCTTCTTCGTGCCCCATTTCAGAACTTAACGAACCCCATCCACGTACATCAAGTATATGCTCAATTGCTTTAGGATTATCTTCATGTGGAGTAGAAAAGATCATAGTGCCTGAATACTCATCTAAAAACACTCCTTTAAGCCATTTTTGTACTGTCATTTCTTTATTATTTTAATAATTAAATAAAAAATTTTAGTGCGCCCACTAGGACTTGAACCTAGGACCTAACCGTTATGAGCGGTTTGCTCTAACCAACTGAGCTATAGGCGCGTTTGTATTGTGTCAAGGGCAGGACTCGAACCTGCAATCTCCCCTACTTCGTTCATCCTCGGCATTGGTCCCAGCCTATAAACGGAATCCCTTTTCTCGTCGATTTTCCCATTCTTCACCTTGACATTTGTACACCCGGTAGGATTCGAACCTACACTCGACGCATTAGAAGTGCGTTGCTTTATCCGTTAAGCTACGGGTGTATATTTAATTAAATTGATGTTTTTTCTGGGAAAATATAATTCAATTTGGATAAAAAATGCATATACAACTCTGGGTATTCAATACCTGAATCTTCTGCTGTTCTGAGGATACCCATCGCATCCCCTACAGTCAGTTGGTGAACATATTCCAATTCACCCAGAGTGTTCAAAATATCTTTAGTTACTGCTGGGTATAGGGTTTTTTCTACCTCAAATTGCTCCATCACTTCTGGTCGCAACAAATCAATCAATTTTCTCATCTTTCTCAATCTTATGCCCTAAATATACGAATTTTTTTTTAAGGATCAAACCTCCTTGAGCTCGTATTTTTTGCCATCAATCTCTACGATTTTGCCGTTGCAAGGTGAGGTTGGGCGGTTATCTATAATTTCACCATTTGAGTTCTCACAGTAGATTTCGTTTCCGTTTGAGTCGAATTCTCTTTTAGACCAATACCCATTTGAATGCTCAAAGTAGGTTGTGTTTCCGTTTGAGTCGTATTCTCTTTTAGACCAACACCCATTTGAGTCCTCAAAGTAGATTTCGTTTCCGTTTGAGTCGTATTCTCTTTTAGACCAATACCCTGTTGGAATCTCATAGTAGGTTTGGTTTCCGTTTGAGTCGAACATTTGAAAAGCTCCGTTCCCAAAATCGTGATTAAATTTTTCTGCTAGGTTCATCTTATCTTTCTTTATATCCTAAATATACGAACATTCTCTTTAAATCCAAACCCCCTCCATAATCTCTTTTCGCTCATTAAATCGATGAGCATAGAGGGTGTTGTATCCAAAATAAACGGGTATTTGACGTACCATTAGGTAAGCACAATATACACCGAAGCAAAAAACCAATGTAAATACAAACGCTTCGATTAAGTTGTATACGCGCCTAAACATGAGTTATTAGTCCTCTTTTTTGCTGTTGTCTTTGTCCATACGGAGTTTACCAATCGAACCAATGATTGCGGGTGAACAAGCAATCAACACAATCAATACTGTAGCTACCAAATCATTCATGACTTACGAGTTTTTGTCTTCTTGTTGGTTTTGGATTTGTTTCATCATCATGTCCTTAAACATGTTCACTTGGTGTTGAGAAACCCCATATGGTGGACGCCTCCGTTCGCGACGTTCTCGTTGCTTTTGAATTCGTTTGTTGTGGGCTTTTTGACCACCTCGTTTGCGTGACTTAGGCATAACTTATTATTTTTAAGAGATAGATGGAATAATACTTAATAATAATGAAAGGAGACATACCCAGCTCCAAAACGCTACATTTTTAGATATACGACGTGTTTGAAGCATGTTGGTGAGTTGAACAATCAACTGTTTGTCTGAATCGGTAAGGTTTTCTACACCCTCATTAGCGATTTTATCGTGGAGTGTTGACAAAAGAGTCTCTGATTTGCTAATGATAGCTTCTTCTTTAAAATTCATAACTTATTATTTTTAATTTTAGTAGTCCGGGTCGGACTCGAACCGACAAGCACCATTCGGCGCAACGGGGCTTAAACCCGTCGTGTTTACCAATTTCACCACCGGACCTGGTAGGGTTTATGGGTATTTGTTTAATCACCCCCAAAGGTCCTAATGCACCTACGGTGATATTGCAATCGACCTCACCTTGGTGACATTGCAATCGGCCGATCTTCCGCAATTTTTTTCTCTCAATCTTACGTTGTAAATATACGATCTTTTCTTATGGGAACCAAACCCCTATTTATTAAAATAAACAATAGCTAATGAAGCAGCAAATATAACAGCCACCGCTAACAAGAACTTGATTGTGTCTTTCATTTTTTGTTTGATTGTTTTTTTTTCTATGGTATAAAGGTATAAAAAAAGAGGGGGTGTTATGCACCATTAGGTTTAGTGCGTATAATCCAATGAACCATCTCTTTGTAGTTAATAGTACATTTTTCTATATTTCCTTTATTGTCTTTTGTTACCAATATATCAATATCATACCAATCATTTTTTATCTCCACAAACTCTTTAGCCTCTTTGCCTTTGCTTTGTGCGTATTCTCTAAATAATCTTCTTCCGTTCATTTTTTGTTTGATTTGATTTTCATTGTCCATCCAATAACTTGGAAATCGTCTGTAATCTCATTTGTCATTTGAGACATAACATGCCACACAGTCATACCACGACCTACATGGATTGCATGGGTATCCTCGGTTACATTGTAGTACTTAATGATAAACTCGGAGGTACCAATCTCGGTTGAAGGTTTGATGTGTGCCACGTACCCTGGGAAATCGTTAATGATGGTTTGTTTGTTCATCTTTCTA
>VMHT01079384.1_pt1 | contig 10372 bp, 15 predicted proteins | sample 4693611 | NCBI WGS metagenome assembly VMHT01 (sample SAMN12280063, study PRJNA550983) | marine metagenome | isolation source: seawater sampled from same location over 5 years 0.02-0.2 micron viral filtrate | place: USA: collected off the coast of southern California halfway between the port... ...
TAAAAGGTTTTCTAAATGGCATAAGCCAGAAACTGTAAGTGATTTGGAAGCAGTAAAAAAATATTATGGCTATAGTAATGAAAAAGCCCGCCAAGTATTATCTCTCCTAACCACTGATCAGATTAATGAATTGAAAAATAAGGTAATGACCGGTGGAAGAAAGTAATATAGTAGAATGGGCTCCAGCTAATATGTTGGAAGTCACATTAAATGAGCCAGATGATTTTTTAAAGATAAGAGAAACATTAACACGAATTGGTGTAGCATCTCGTAAAGACAACAAACTCTATCAATCATGTCATATACTTCACAAGCAAGGCAGATATTTTATCGTGCACTTTAAAGAGCTCTTTTTGCTCGACGGTAAGAAATCTAACTTAGAAGAAAATGATGTAGCTAGAAGAAATACTATCGCAACACTTATGAGTGATTGGGGTTTACTACAGATTGATACAGCCACAAAGCTAGAACCAATTGCACCATTAAGACAAATTAAGATTATATCTTTTAAAGATAAAGACGAATGGAACCTATGTCCAAAGTACAACATAGGAAATGGTTCAAAGTAAAAAAAGTTTGTACAGGCTATGTACATTTAAAAAAAAAGTATTATATATATTATAGAGTCGCCGATAACCGGGACTCGTAAAACCTTGCTAGTCAATAGGAGGCAATTATGACTAAGAACTTTATTTACCCAAGAAACGCTTTCTTGGGATTCGATCACATTTTCGACCAGCTAGAAAATATTCATAGCCATGCGAAAGATACTTATCCACCATATAATGTAGTCAAACACGACAATATGAAATATGAAATTGAGATGGCCGTAGCCGGCTTTAAAAAAGATCATATTGATATTGAAGTAAAAGACCACGTTATGAATATTACTGGTAATAGACCTAAGCGTAGAGAACAAGACGCATATGTCCATAAAGGTATTAGTGCTCGAAAGTTTTCAAGATCATTTAGACTGTCCGAATATACGGAAGTAGACGGTGCAGACATTCAGGATGGAATATTATCTGTTCAACTAAAGGTAGTCCTACCAGAAGAGAAGCGACCTCGTAAAATTACAATTAATTAACGAGGAAAATTAAATGACAACTTTAACTACAACTTACAATATCACGTGTCAAGTATGTGAATACATTGCTGATGCATTTAAAAAGACATTAAGAGCTATCATAGTAGGTAGACAAATGGCTGCAAATGCTGAAGTGGCAAGACAACTTCAACAGCTTGGATTTTATGGCAGAGACCAAGATTTAAAGCATATCGTTATGCAATTAAATAAGAAAACTGCTAAAGAATACGAAAGATACTAGTATTGTAAAAAATCAAATGAAAAATTAGGCGGGTTCTTCCCGCCTTTTTTATTATAAATAGTATTTTATAAGGAGATATAGAATGAACATAGATGTATTAAGAAAAGAACTTGAATTGGATGAAGGAGTTAAATATGAAATTTACAACGATCACTTGGGTTATGCCACTTTTGGGATTGGGCATTTGGTTATTGATTCTGATCCAGAGTACGGACAAGAAATTGGAACAGCTGTCTCAGAAGATAGAGTTATTGAAGCCTTCAATTCAGACGTCCAAATCGTGCTCGCAGATTGTGAGCAATTATATTACGGATTTAATGTCTTGCCAGAAGAAGTCCAACTGATCATTGCTAACATGATGTTTAATATGGGAAGACCTAGACTTTCAAAGTTTAAAGGTATGAAAGCTGGTGTTGACGCACAAGATTGGAATAAAGCTGCAGATGAAATGATAGATTCTGCATGGTATAGACAGGTTCCTAATAGAGCAGGTAGACTCGTAAAAAGGATGAGAGCTTTAGCATGAGTGACGATATAGATTTTGATTTTGGATTTACTGCAGTAACTGAAGATGAGTTAGATGTAGTTAAAGATGTAACTAAAAAAGCTGAAAGTCTTGGTGCTAATGCACTAAATACTCAAGATAGACTTGACAAACTTTATAACGCTATAACTCCACTACTCAATAATCTTAAAAAGAATCCAGAGAAAGAATATATTCTCTGGCCTAATAGACTAGAAAAAGTAGAACAATTTGAAGATTTAATACAAAAGATATATAAAAAGTAAAAAAGTCCTTTACTTTTATTAAAAACTATGGTATAATATAACTACAATGAAAAATTTTATAACGTATTTAGAAGAAGCACAAGGAAAAGGATTAACAATCTTTGACATAGATGAGACTATGTTTATAACTAGAGCAAAGGTGCATGTGGTAAAAAATGGTAAAGTCATCAAAAAACTGGATAATCAAGAATTTAATACGTATAAGAAAAAACCTGGCGAAGATTACGACTTCGGCGAATTCAAAAACGCCGAGGTATTTAACAGGACGTCCACGCCAATCGCAAGAATGATTAACAAAGTTAAAGTTATATTGAAGAATGCTACAAAAGCAGGATCAAAGGTTATCATCGTAACCGCAAGACCTAACTTTGATAACAAGAAAATATTTCTAGATACATTTAGAAAACAAGGGATCGACATAGATAAGATCTATGTTGAACGTGCTGGTAACTTAGGTAGTGGACCAGCTGCAGACAATAAAAGAGTAATATTTAAAAAATACTTAAATCAAAAGATATATAAAAGAATAAGACTTTTTGATGATGCAAGATCTAACCTCAAGGTTTTTTTATCATTACAAAAAGACTACTCAGATGTTTCATTCGAAGCATTCTTGGCAAAACCAAACGGCTCTGTTTCAAGAGTAAGATAAGGAGAAAAAATGAAATCGATACTGCGCACACTGGCAGTGGCAACACTGTCTTTGTTTCTTTGCATGCCAGCATTTGCTGACAAGCTTAAAGTAGGTTTTATCTATGTTGGCCCAACAGGCGATCATGGTTGGACCTATAGACACGATATTGGAAGACAAGATGTTGAAAAACATTTTGGTGATAAAGTTGAAACAACTTTTATCGAAAGCGTGAAATACGGACCTGATGCTGAAAGAGCAATCAGAGCTATGGCAAAAGGCGGAGCGGATATTATATTTGCAACATCTTTTGGTTATATGGAACCTATGCTTAAAGTAGCAAAAGAATTTCCAAATGTGAAATTTGAACACGCTACAGGTTATAAGCAATCTAAAAATATGTCAAGTTATGGATTAAGATTATATCAAGCAAGACACGTACAAGGTGTTATTGCAGGTATGATGACTAAGACTAATAAGATCTGTTATGTTGGTGCATTCCCAATTCCAGAAGTTATCCGTGAAATTAATACATATTACTTAGGTGCTAAGTCGGTCAATCCAGATGTTGATATCGATATCGTATGGGTTAACACATGGTATGATCCAGGTAAAGAAGCTCAAGCCGCAAAGGTTATGATTGCAGAAGGTTGTGATATGGTAGCACAACATACTGATTCACCTGCACCATTACAGACTGCAGAAAAAGCAGGCGTACTTGGTTTTGGTCAAGCAAGTAATCAATACAAATTTGCTCCTAAGGCTCAGTTAACTGCTACTATTGATAATTGGTCTCCATACTATATTCAAAAAGTACAAGACGTAATGGACGGTACTTGGAAGAGTGGTGATTATTTTGGACATATGAAAGATGATGTTGTACAAATGGCACCATTTACTAATATGCCAGATAGTGTAAAAGCTTTTGCACAAAATATTAAAGATGGTATTACTAATGGTAAGTACTTTGCTTTCACAGGACCTATCAAAGATAACACAGGAAAATTACAGTTGAAAGACGGTGAGATTGCTGATGATGCACATTTAAATAGTATGATGTATTACGTTGAAGGTATTGACGCTAAAGTACCGGGTAAATAAATGATACCAGTAATTGATTTTAAAGGACCTAATGTTCTTGACAAAATCGAAGAAGCCTACACAACTGTAGGCTTCGCTGTTTTTACTAATTGTTTAACAGAGTATGAAAAAACTTCAATGGTAGTTTGGTCAAACAAAATGAAACAATTTTTCGATTTACCTTTAGAAAAAAAGATGCAGTATGGCTACGAAGGTGTAGATACCAATATAGGTTACACCATGTGGTTGAAAGAAAATGTAGATCCTAGCGCACCAAAGGATATGAAAGAAAGTTTTAACTACAACGATAAAAGAACTACAAATTGGCCAACTGAAATAACAGATTTTAAAACCACAGCACTTGAAAGCACCACCATTGCTGATAGGTTAACACTTAATATATTATCAAAGTTTGATGACATATTCAAAAGCGGCACAACATTAGTTGATGCACACATAACAAATTATAGTACAACGAGATTTATACATTATCCTGCATACACAGGAAAAATTGAAGATAAACAAATGAGAATTGGAGAGCACAGTGATTATGGAACTATTACTTTACTTTGGCAAGTTAATAACGTACCGGGACTCGAAGTCCAAGACCTTGAAAACAAATGGCACTCAGTCCCGTATGAAGATGATGGAGTAGTTGTCAACATCGGCGATTTATTACAAAGATGGACTAATGATTATTTTGTAAGTACAAAACACCGTGTAGTAAATTCACATATACATATGAAGAGATACAGTATGCCTCACTTCGTTGATCCGGCTGAAGGCACTATAATAAAAAATTTAACAAACACTCCAGATAAGTATGAACCTATTGAAAGTAAAGAATACTTGACTTGGAGATTAGCACAGAGTTATTAATGGAAATAAAAGATTATATAAAAGGTTATGAAGACTTTCCTAAAAAAGGCATAAAATTCTATGACACTACAGGTTTATGCGCAGAACCTGCAGGATTTCAATTAACTAATAATTTCATTACAGAAAATTTATTAAAATACACTAGTGAAAGTTATACCGACAAAGTTATAGGAATAGATGCAAGAGGTTTTCTATTTGCAAGTCCTTTTGCTCACAACTCGTCTATACCTCTAGTGTTAGCGAGAAAAGAAGGTAAACTGCCTGGTGATGTAATATCTAAAACATATGATTTAGAATATGGCAAATCCACTATACAAATTCAAAGAGATAATATCGATAACAAAGATCATGTGATTATTATAGATGACTTGTGTGCTACAGGTGGTACAATACTTGCAACTATTGATATAGTGCAAAGCTTAGCCGCAAAGGTTGTAGCAGTCTTGTGTATTGTCGATCTACCAGATTTAGGTGGATCTACTAAAATTAAAGAAAGAAAGATTCCTTTTTATAGTGCTGTAAATTATTTTTAACTTAAATGCATTTTTTCCTTTACATCTGCTGAAAAGTGTGGTATAATAGTACTTATAATTAAAGGAGAACTAAATGTTAAATTATAATCTAAACAACCCAACACCATTCATTAAAAAATATATTTCTAAAAACAATCATATTATTAACAAATTCGCAGATTTACTATTTTCGGATCCAACTACTACTTCATCATCACCATATAATTCACTACCACCATTAACTCAAAAACTCATTTTCGAACTATCATTATATAAACTCGAAAACGGCCGCGATTTTTATTTATAAAATCGCATATTTTCCTTTACATTTACTTAAAACTGGTGTATAATAGATCTATAATCAAGGGAGAGCTTATGACTAAATTACAACAACACTATATTAATTTTCAATCACAACCAACAATTCCACATAAAATTTTATATTTACAAAAATTTCAAAACGAATTATCACAATACAATATAAACGTACCTAATCTCATCACGGCCTGGACAACAAATCAATGGCCATGGAATCAACCTAAACCGGACCAAAACTAAATGTCATTTTACACTAACGTATTACGATACAAAAACTATATTCTTCACCGGGGTTACCAAAACAACGGTGAAAGATTTATGCGTAAAGAATATTTCCAGCCAACACTATTTGTTTCATCTAAGAAGAAAGAAGGCTGGACTGGATTCGATGGTCAGGATGTTGCACCTATAGAATTTGAAAGCATGTTTGAAGCTAATCAGTGGTTAAAGCAAAACATTGGTGTATCTGGTAGAAACATATATGGAAACAAAAAGTTTGCACAACAGTTTGTCACTCAAAAATATCCACGCGATATAGAATTTAAACGTGAGTTAATTAATGTTGGCACAATTGATATTGAAACAGATTATGATACAGGCTTTCCACATCCTAACGAAGCAAGTCAAAGGATACTTGCTATAACCTATAAGTCAAGTAAATTCTCTACATATCACGTATGGGGTTACGGTGAATTCGATACTACTAAAGCTCTTATTAGTGATGTCAAATATACTAGATGTAATAGTGAAGAAGAACTTCTTAGTAAGTTCTTAGAATTCTGGTCACACCCTGATATTATACCAGATGTTATAACGGGTTGGAATACAAGATTTTTTGATATACCATACATTGTAAATCGTATGGCTAAGGTTTTAGGTATACAAGAAATCCAAAAGCTTTCACCTTGGAACATGCAACTCGAACATAGAAGAATTACTAAACGTGGTAGTGAAAATGATGTATATGAAATACCCGGTATTCAAACTCTTGATTACATGGAATTGTTTCAAAAGTTTGGTTATACCTATGGTCCACAAGAATCATATGCATTAAACCATATTGCTTATGTTGTCCTTGGTGAAAAGAAACTTTCATACGAAGAATCAGGTTCTCTTAAAAACTTGTATAAAGATGATCACCAAAAGTACATTGACTATAACATGAAAGATGTTCAGTTAGTTGACAGGCTCGAAGAAAAGATGGCTCTTATTACATTGGCCTTAACCATAGCTTACAAAGGTGGTGTTAATTACCAAGATACTTTCGGTGTTACTGCTATATGGGAATCAATCATATATCGTAAACTAAACTTAAGTAAAGTAGTTGTACCTTTAAGTGACAATGAAAAACCATATAGGTCTTTTGCAGGTGGTTACGTTAAAGAACCACAAGTTGGTAGACATGATTGGATAGTATCTTTTGATTTAAATTCACTGTATCCAAACTTAATTGTACAATACAATATGTCACCAGAAACTTTAACTGATAACAATCATATGAATGATGTTGGTTATTATCTTAGTGGTCAAAGTGTTGATAGTGAATATTCGGTTGCAGCAAATGGTTCTTCTTATCGTAAAGACATTGACGGTGTATTACCACAAATCATTGAAGAATACTATGATGAACGTGTTTCAGTAAAGCAAATGCAGATAGCCGCACAAAAAGAAATACAAAATGGTTATACTGCTCAACTCGATAAAGAAATAGTTACACTTGAAAATAAACAGTTGGCTATAAAAATTCTACTAAATAGTCTTTATGGTGCACTTGGCAATAAACACTTTCATTATTTCGATATTAGACTTGCTGAAGGTGTTACCTTATCTGGTCAACTTGCAATTCAATGGGCTGAAAAAGCAATGAATGCTGCTATGAATAAATTACTTCAGTCAGAAAAAGATTATGTTGTAGCAATTGATACGGATTCTTTATATGTTAACTTTGGTCCATTAGTTAAGAAATTATCTCCAGCTAATCCCGTATTCTTCTTAGATAAAATTTGTAAAGAACACTTTGAACCTATATTACAAAAAGCTTATGAAAAGTTATTTAAAAATATGAATGCTCATAAAAATAGAATGGTCATGGCTAGAGAAGGTATATCCGACAGTGGTATATGGACTGCTAAGAAAAGATATATTCTTAATGTTCATAACAATGAAGGCATTCAATATAAAGAACCTAAACTTAAAATCATGGGTATTGAAGCTATTAAGTCTTCTACACCTGAAGTTGTACGTGATAAATTTAAGAAAGCATTTAACTTAATTATATCTGGTACTGAAGCCGAAGCACAAAGATTTATTCAAGACTTTCGTAATGAATTTAAAACTTTAAATCCTGAGCAGGTTGCATTTCCTAGAAGAGTATCAAATATCACCGACTGGCATGATCACAAAACAATATATAAGAAAAGTTGTCCAATACACGTAAGAGGTTCATTGCTCTTCAATAAATATCTTAAGTATAATAAATTACAACAACAGTATGAATTAATTACAAATGGTAGTAGAATAAAGTTCTGCTATCTTAAATTGCCAAATCCAATCAAAGAAAATGTTATTGCTTTCCAAGATGCTTTACCAAAAGAATTAAAGTTGCATAACTATATTGATTATGATTTACAATTTAATAAAACATTTATAGAACCACTTAACTTAATATTACATTCTATCGGCTGGTCTGCCGAAGAACAAACAACCTTGGAGGATTTTTTCGTATGAGTACAAACTGGTTTAAAGACATGCAAGACATGCATAAAAAATATGGTGTCAACAAATGGATGCAAGCTGAATTGCAATCCGATGTAGATTGGAGAAAAATTAATAAGTTCATGCAATTTAGAATTGGTATGATGCAAGAAGAACTTGATGAAACAAAGAATGCTTTTGAGAAAAAAGATGCAGAAGAAATAGTTGATGGTATTATTGACTTATGTGTTTTTGCTATCGGTACACTTGAAGTATTTGGTGTTGATGCTAATAAAGCATGGGACGAAGTATATAGAGCCAATATGTCAAAAGAAGTTGGCATTAAAGAAGGTAGACCTAATCCTCTTGGATTACCAGACTTGGTAAAACCTGAAGGTTGGGAAGGACCAACACACAAGGGAAATCATGGAAATATCACTGACTCTTTTTAAGAGCATATTTGATAATAAAACTAAAGAAAAGCTAACATTCAAAGATTTCGATTCTTTTGAACAAGCTTTGTATGGACTATCTGAAAGAAGGATTGCTTCTAAGAAAGATGCTCCATTAATGTCACCAGCTTGCTACAAACCTGACACTACTCGTGCAAATGATAATGTTACTATGTGGTCAGGTTGGTGTGCAGTTGATGTTGATGATTTTATATTTGAAGGAGATCTACATGACGCACTTCGTACTAAGTTTGGTAATTATAAGTATGTCTGCTATTCTACTGCTAGCAGTACACAATCTTTACCAAAGTTTCGTATTGTCTTTCCACTTACAAAAAATGTTCAAGCTGAAAAGATTCGACACTTTTGGTTTGCTCTCCAAACGCTACTCGGCGAAGTTGGAGATAAACAAACCAAAGATCTATCTCGTATGTATTATATTCCAGCAAAATATGATAATGCTTTTAATTTTATCTTTAGTAATGATGGGGATGCTATCGATCCTGATGTGGTAATGACTAAAGTTCCGTATAGAGAAAAAAGTAACAGTAGTAGTTTCTTTGATAGATTACCTGAAGACATGCAAAAAGAAATAATACAACATAGAAAATCAAAACTCGATAATACTAATATAAATTGGTCAACATATAGAAATTGCCCGTTTGTACCAAAGCAAATGGTAACTGAATATAAATTAATTAACAATACCGGTTGGTATCATAAAATGTATCAGATTATGGTTGCTACTGCTGGTAATGCAATTAAAAACAAATATCCAATTACAGCTCAAGAAATTACAACACTATGCCGTGAAATAGATATTGACACTGGTAATTGGTATAAATCAAGACCAATGGATAAAGAAGCCGATAGAGCTTTAGAATATGTTTATAAAAATATATAGAAAGTTTCGTTATGTATAAAAAAGCACTTGAAGATATAAATTGTTTAAAACATTACAATGAGTCCAATAAAATTCATACAACAGTTTCTGTCGATTTAAGAGTTAACTATAAAAAACCTAATGACATAACAAAAAAATCTATATACGAATCAGGTAATGGTGCACAAGGTGTGTATGTTTGGTATTCAAAAGATTTAAATGATAAAAAATTATACACCGGTTCTTCTTCAATTAATAAAGATTCATCTATAGATGGTAGAACCAAACAACATATCGCATCAATACATCATGCAATACTTGAATCAAATCACTCATCTGCAGAACATAGCGGTCCAAAATTTATAGAATTCATGAAAGAAAATAAACTTAAAAAAGCTACATTTAGTATTAAGTATTTAGATTTATCTGATTATCCGATGGGTACAGAATTGTTTTATGAACAACAATTAATACAAATTTTTAAAACACCTTTAAATAAAGAATTTTATAATAAAAAAGCAGCAAATAGAAAAAAACCTATAAAAGCTACTTTAGATCAATTTTTATCGTAAAATTCGTATATATAATATGATTTATGAAATAAAGGAAATACAATGACTCAGCTAATACCCCCGCAGAAATTCACAGATACAGTTGGCCTTTTAAGGTCATTTTTTTTAGATAAAGGTTTTTTAGAAGTACACACTCAAAATAGATTATCTATCCTTGCAGCATGCGAAGATCCATTTAATGTTGCTACTTACAATTATGCAGGCCAAGTATGGCCACTGCCGCAAACAGGTCAA
>VMHT01175634.1_pt1 | contig 10371 bp, 21 predicted proteins | sample 4693611 | NCBI WGS metagenome assembly VMHT01 (sample SAMN12280063, study PRJNA550983) | marine metagenome | isolation source: seawater sampled from same location over 5 years 0.02-0.2 micron viral filtrate | place: USA: collected off the coast of southern California halfway between the port... ...
AATAGAAACTACAACACCATTTAATGTACAGATATATAAATTAGATGATAGTTTATTATTTAAAGGTTGGATGGATTACGATTATTATACAGATAAATTTAAAGAGTGGAACGGAGAACCTCAAGGTTACTCAAGTGATATTGTAGAAGTAAAAACAGAAGTGGAGGAAGTGTTATGAAAAAGTTTGCAATAATAGGTGGTTTATCTTTAATGACTGCTGGTGCTACTAATATGTTGTGGCACAAACAAAAGTTAGATTTAAATCCTAATACATTTGCTATAGCAACAGGAGGTTTTTTTGTAGCTGTAGGAATAACATATAGATTTTAATGATAAAAAAAGAATGGCATTGGATGTCAGATTATAAACAACAAAAACAAATAACAATGAGTAAAAAAGAAGAAACAATATATTGTGGAAGTGGTAAAGTTATGAATCCTAAATGGCTTAAAGTAACTATTAATCCTTCTAAAATATCAGAATACATACAAGAGTATAATGGTAACAAATTCATCAAACTAAATATTAATTTAAAAGATGAAGCTGACCAATATGGTAAAGATGTAAGTATTAGTGTAGATACTTGGAAGCCAGATGCAGAAGCACCTAAAGCTGAAGCAAGTAATACTTCAAACGATTTACCCTTTTAAGTATTATGAAACAATCAAAAATCTTAACCGCATTGGGTTTGAGTTCGTTGGATATACAAAATATGTTGATGAACGGACAAACGATGCCAGAGATAGCAAAGAAGTATAATATTACATATATTTCATTGGTACAGGCATTTAAAATCCAAAAGAAAGATTTTAAATATATTGATTATATACAACCAAAAGAAGAAGTGAAGGATATTAAAAAAGTATCCTTCGCTTTTGATAAACTATATACAGAAGAATCACTTAATGAAAATGAATTATTAGCATATTACAAACACGAACAAAAAAATAAAGCATATTATGAATATTCTTAAAAAAGCAAATGAAATAGTTAATGAACGGTCTGAAGAAAAAGAAAGACAATATGGGGACTTTATAGAGTGCATGCATAAAACAGCTCGTATTGCGTCAGAAATGAGTTCTAAGGAGATAACAACTGAAGATGCATATAATGTATTAATAGCATTAAAATTATCAAGACAATCAAACAAACACAAAGAAGATAACTTACTTGATGCAGTTGCATATATAGGCTCTTTAAATAATTACAAACTAAATACGAATAAAAATGGATAATAATTTATTTGAATTAAATTATAAACAATTATTAATGGAATGTTTAATAAATGGTGAGTTATGTAATAATAGAACAAAAGAAAAAACATATAAGCTGTTTAATCAATCTTTTAATATTAATTTACAAAAAGGCTTTCCAATAGTAACTGGCAAAAAAATATTTTTTGATAAAGCATTAGCTGAATTTAAATGGATTTATGAAGGTCGTACAGATTTAAAATATTTACAAGATAATAATATAAATTGGTGGAATGAGTTTGCAATTAATAATAAACTTGGTAAAATATACGGTTACCAATTAAGAAAATTTAATAATTCATTTGACCAAATTAAATATGTTATTAATGAAATAAAAAATAATTCAAGAAGGGCTTTAATATCTTTATGGAACCCGACCGATTTAAAAGAGCAAGCTCTTCCATGTTGTTATACGCAAATGAATTTTGTGCGAGTAAATAATAAATTAAATATGAGTATTAGTTTTAGAAGTTCAGATTTATTTTTAGGGCTACCTTATGACATAATATTTGCAGCATTATTATTAAAAACAATTTCTTCGCAATGCAATTTACAAGAAAATATTCTTGGGATTAATATAGCTGATGCTCATATTTACGAATGCCATAAAGAAAATGTAAAAGAATATTATAATAATGTAAATTATGTTTTACCTAAACTTAAAGGTGATTATAATAATTATACGCTTGAAAATTACAAACACAATAAATATATAAAATCTAAATTAGTATTATGAAATTAAATAACGAATTTGAAACAATTAGGCAATGGGCTAATCAAAAAGGAATATATCAAAAAGGAGATATAAAAACACAATATGTTAAATTACAAGAAGAAGCTGGAGAATTAGCTAAAGCAATAATTAATAATGATAATAATGAAATAATTGATGCTATAGGTGATTGTGTAGTTGTTTTAACAAGTATTGCTTACTTTAACAATTGTACAATAGAGGATTGTATTAATACTGCTTACAATGTAATTAATAAAAGAAAAGGACGCATGGTCAATGGTTCTTTTGTAAAAAACAATTAAATAAATATATATATTATGAGAAACTATAAATCAAAAATAATAATACCAGATAATTTTTTAAATCAATCTATAGGTAAAATAGGTGAAGATATATTTGAAATATGGTATAAAAGAAACTTTGAAAATGAAGATTTACATAAACAATTACAAGACCGAGAATATAATCAAATAGATTTTGCTGATTGGAAAGGTTATACCTATCAAGTAAAAACAACATCTGAAAAAACTTATACTTTTAATTGTTTAATAGATAAATTAAATGAACATTTGAATGCTGATTATTATATTTTAATACAACTTAACATTAAAGAAAAAATTGCGTATATAGAAGATATATATAATAAAGATTATATAAAATTAAATATTAAAGCAAGTTTTAAATATAATAATTGTTTTATATGGAAAAAAGATTTAAAACAAAATAAACTTGAATTATGAAAGAATTACCATACTTTAAATTTTTTCCAAATCAATGGATTACAGGCAGTATATCATTTATGGATTTAGATGTACAAGGTGCATTTATGAAAGTCTGCTGCTACTACTGGAGCAAAGAATGTAAAGTTTCTAGAAAACAAATTAAAACATTAATACCTAAACAATGGAGTATATTAGTTGATGCTGAGTTGTTTAAAATAGAAGAAGAAACTATTAGCATTAAATGGTTAGATGAACAGTATCAACAACGCTTAGTAGAACATAAGAGAAATGTAAGCAACGGAAAGAAGGGTGGCTTAAGCAGGGCTAAAGCATTAAGAAAAGATAAGATAAGAAAAGATAAATATGCAAATGATAATTTACTTAAAGTAAACGATGAAGTGCAAAAACTTCTTGACCAATGATATTAGAAGATAAAGCTACAATACCATATTTAAAAGCATTTAAAGAAGGTAGGATTAAAAAAGGTGTTGGTATTGGTTGTTTATTAGATGATTACTTTCTTTATAAGAATGGCAACTTTAATATGTTTCTTGGCTTAGATAATGTAGGTAAAACTAATTTTATATTATGGTACTTAACAGCACTAAGTAAAATACACGGTAAGAAGTGGTGTATCTGGTCAGGAGAAAACAACGCTGGACAATTGAAGCGTGATATAATACAAATGTGGACAGGTGAAACAATTAAAGATTTAAACGAATATTTATTTTACCACGATGAAATAAGTAAGTATTTTAAATTTATTGATAATAGAAAACTTTACAACCATAAAGAACTATTAAAAATATTTGAAGCAGAAGAATGTGATGGATGTTTTATTGACCCATACACAGGTATAAACCACGATAGAAGAATATCACAATTTGAACGTAATTATCAAGTTTGTAATGATGTTAGAGAGTTTTGTAATAAAACTGGTAAAACAATGTTTATTGCAATGCATCCACAAACAGAAGCAGCACGTAGAGTTTATCCACCAGACCATCAATTAAATGGCCATATACAACCACCAAGAAAAGCAGATTGTGAAGGTGGCCAAGTGTTTCCAAATAGAGTAGATAATTTTATTTGTTTACATAGATTGATTTTACACGATAAATTGTGGATGATGACAGAGGTTCACGTATATAAAATAAAAGATAAAGAAACTGGTGGTAAACCTACAATGTTAGGCGAGCCACTAAGATTTGATTACAATAGTGGATTAGGATTTACTATTGGTGGTAATAACGTATTAAAACAAAAACAATGAGATACACATATAAAAACATACAAGAGTTTATGAATTATAAAACTTGGAGTAATAAAAAAAAGATACATACACTTTTAGAAATAGATTGCAGTTTGTATGCACATCTTGGTACTGATTCTACTAAAGCAGAGAAAGAAGAAGTAAAAAGAAAAAGCATAGAGATATATAGAACTATTAAAACATTAGATAAAAAACTTGGTGATGAATTACTTTACTCAGAAGATTTAAAACAATGACAGATTTAGATTATACAATTACAAAGAACAAATTAGAAATATTGCTTTTAAAGGCACAAGAAGGTTTAAAAGTAGGTAAGGTAACACAATCTAAATTGGAAGCGGTAGAAACGTTGCAAGATAGTTTAAAATGTATGTTAGAGCTTAGATTAATGTTAGATGAAATGAAAAACAAACAAACATTATTAACAATGCAAAATGTAAAAGCATATAAAGAAACTGCTGAATTAAAGAAAAAATTTAATACATTTAAAAAATGAAAACTATATTATTAATGCTAATCACATCACACATCACCAGTTTTATCTCTGGTGCTTTAATTGTCGTGATAATAAAAAGATATTTTGAAAAGTAAAAAGAGAACATTAAATGAATACAGACAAACGAAGGACTCTCACTGCCGTAGCGTTGATTCTCCTATTGAGTACAACATTGCTTTTTTGTGTAGAGTATATACTAATGATGCTGAACTTGGAGCAGTAATTAGAAAACATTTTCAAAAGATATGAGTTTAAACGCAAATCAAAAAGGTAAAAGATTTGAGCTTCGAATCGCGAAAGATTTAGCTAAGAAATTTGACACCAATATAAGAAGAACACCAAACTCAGGCGGTCTTTCCATTAAAGGAGACATAATGGCTACCAGTGGTATTCTTTCTGAATATAACTGGGAGTGTAAGAATCAAGAGAAACTAAATATTTGGAAAGCACTGGAACAAAGTAAAAACGATACCACAGGAAGTTTAAAAACCCCTCTTGTGGTATTCACCAAGAATCACGAACTTGATTATGTAGCGTTACAATATGATGATTTTGTAAATATACTTCTTGAATTAGATGAGTACAGAAGTAAATAATATATTGCACCTCTTGGTAAGAGATGAAGAAACTTGGTTAAGTATGGCCGAAGAAATAAGCATCAATAGTAAAATACCAGCAAAAGATTTATTACACGACTTTTATATTGCTTTACATAGTAAAATAGATAGTAAAAAAGTAAAAATTAATGATATTCTATATAACGATTCTCTAAATAAAGCGTTTATATATAAGATGATGCGCAACTTGTTTTTAGATGAATTAAGAAAAAACAAAGATTTACTAATAGATAAAGACCTTAAAAACATAATAGAAGCAGACAATACAAAGTATCTTGACATAGAGAAAGTAGTAGATGATATTGTAAATGAATTCTATTGGTTTGATAGAAAGTTATTTAATTTATATAGAAAGAAATTCCACAGTATAAGAAAACTATCAGAAGCAACTAATATATCACACGTAGTTGTATGGAGAACCATAAACAATTGTATTAAACAAATTAAAAAAAAAATTAATGAAGAGTAAAGGCTTAGGCGATAGCATAGAAAAGATAACAAAAGCCACAGGCATAAAACAAGCTACTGATTGGATATTTGATAAGATAGGTAAAGATTGCGGATGCGACACAAGGAAAGAAAAACTTAATAAAATGTTTCCTTACAAAAATGTAGAATGTTTAAATGAAGATGAATATGTATATCTAAAAGGATTTTTCAACCAACAAAAGAATGTAGTAAATGCAAATGAACAAAAAGGATTGCTAACAATACACAATAGAGTATTTAACACCAACAAACAAAGCTCAAGTTGTGGTAGTTGCGTTAAAGGTTTAGTAGATACTATGAGGAGATTATATAATGAATATGAATACGAAAGAGAAAGCAAAAGCAATTGAAAGAAAGCTAATTGTATTTTTAAATAAATACAGAACAAATACAGAACAGAAAAATGAGCAAAGCAGATTTAATACCATTCAAAAAAGGACAGTCAGGAAATCCTAATGGTAGGCCTAAAGGTAGTAAGAACAGAAGCACAATATTAAAAGAAATAGCAGAGCTTAGAACAAAAGGCATACATCCAGTTACTGGTGAAGAAGTATGGATGACTAATGAATATAGAATGGCTATGGCAGTAATAGAAAAGGTTATTGAAAAAGGAGACCATCAAGCACTTAATATGGTATTAGATAGTATCTATGGTAAGCAAAAAGATTCAGTTGATATACATACATCAGAAGAAGTAAACCACGATTTCAGAAACATCATTGCAAGGATTAAAGCTCAATAAAAAGTATTTAGTATTTAATGAATCTCTTTCACGTTATTTTATTGTAACTGGTGGTAGAGGTTCTGGTAAATCATTTGCTATAAACTCTGTTCTTCTACTATTAACATATCAAGCAGGACACACAATATTATTTACACGTTACACTCTAAGAGCTGCTGGTATTTCAATCATACCTGAATTTATAGAAAAGTTAGAACTGCTTGGTGTTATTGACCAGTTTAAAATCACAAAGGATGAAATAATAAATAAAGGTAATGGTAGTAAGATAATATTTAGAGGTATTAAAACCAGCTCAGGAGACCAGACAGCTAATCTAAAATCATTACAAGGCATTACTACTTGGGTAATGGATGAAGCTGAAGAACTTAATGATGAAGATATATTTGATAAGATTGATTTATCTGTTCGTAATAAAGTACAAGAGAATAGAGTTATATTAATATTAAATCCTACAACAAAAGAACATTTCATTTATAAGCGTTGGTTTGAAGATAGAGGAGTTGCTGCTGGTAGTAATATAACTAAAGAAGATACTACCTATATACACACTACATATTTAGATAACTTAGATAACCTATCAGAAAGCTATATTAAGCAGATAGAGACAATGAAGGTTAGAAGACCAAACAGATACAAGCATACAATAGAAGGTGCTTGGCTGGATAAAGCTGAGGGTGTTATATTTACTGATTGGAGTATAGGAGAATTTAAACAAGTAGGTAAAGTTGTTTATGGCCAAGATTATGGATTTAGCAATGACCCTTCAACATTAGTTAAAACAAGCATAGATAAAGAAAATAAAGTTATATATATACAACTATGCTTCTATCAAACTAAATTAACTACAAGCGAGATATTACAATTAAATAAGAAGTTTGCAGCAGATAATTTAATAGTAGGTGATTCAGCAGAACCAAGATTAATAACAGAACTTAGCAGAGATTGTAATGTAGTACCAGCTATTAAAGGACAAGGTTCAATAACATTTGGCATTAGCTTATTACAAGATTATGATTTAGTAATAACTGAAGATAGTACAGAATTAATTAAAGAGTTAAATAACTATTGTTGGTTAGAAAAGAAATCACAAACACCAGTTGATAATTTTAACCACGCTATTGACGCGCTGAGGTATGCAGTTAGCTATCAATTACAGAATCCAAACTTAGGTGAATATCACATTTATTGAAGCCACGCTTAAGCCCCCCTTAAGCATTTAGATAAGATAAGAAAAGATAAGATATATAAGAGAAATAAAAAAAAGTTTAAAAAAGTTTTGTAGTTTATAAATATATTTATATATTTGACTAATTATTAATTAAAACCAAAACAAATGAAAAATTTAAATTTAACACAATTAGAAACTGTAACATTATCAGAGTTAATTAAAAATGTAGATATTGATATTAATGAAGATTCAATATTTAGTGGTGTACAAACAGAACACCTTTCTATTTTTACTGGAATTGAAATTAAAAAAATGCGTGGTGTTGTAGGTAGTTTAATTAAAAAAGGGATTATATATATAGCAGATTTTGATTATGATGGTACTGAAATTATTTATCTTAGTAATGAATATTTTTATTTATCAAATAAAAGTAAGTAATTAAAAAACAAACAACTAATTAAAGAGCTACTGTAACAGGTAGCTTTTTTTTATTATATTTGATTGTAATTTAAAAATAACTTTCTGAATACGTTTAGTAAAGTCTTGATTTAAAATTTATGTTTTGGTTAAAGTAGGTAGTCGGCAAAAGAGCGTTACCTACTTTTTTTTATATTTGTATATAACGATTCACTAATTTAAACGTTTGTATATAAATGAAACTAACAATCAACATACCAGAAACTCTTAATGAGGTTACTTTAAAGCAATACCAAAAGTGGTTAAAGATTGCTGAGGGTAAAGAGCTGGATTCGTTTCTACAACAAAAGATGGTAGAGATATTTTGTAATATACCACTTAAGCAAGTATTACAAATAAAAGCTACTGATATAAACAACATCTGCGAAGAGCTATCAAAACTATTTAATAACGAACCTAAATTTATAGATAGGTTTACTTTAAACGATAAAGAGTTTGGATTTATACCAAAGCTGGATGATATATCATTTGGTGAATATGTAGATTTAGATACTTACTTAGCTGATTGGGATTTAATGAATAAAGCAATAGGCGTTTTATATAGGCCAATAACCTACAAGAAGAAGAAGCAATATTTAATAGAAGAATATGAAAGTGCTGAAAAGTACGATATGACTGAAGTAACTTTAGATATTGTATTTGGTGCTATTGTTTTTTTTTACAGTTTAAAGAACGAATTACAGAAAACTATCCTGAACTATTTAGCAACTCAGAAGGAGGTAGAGCTTCCTCAGCATCTGCGGGATTCTCTGCAAAATGGGGCTGGTATCAATCTATCTACGGACTTACTAATGGAGACATTCTCAAATACAATCAAATTACCAAATCAAAACTACACACCTGTTTAATGCACTTAGCATTTGAAAAAGATAAATATGAATTAGAACAACAAATATTAAAAAGAAGCCAACGATGACAAAGGATGATATATTAGAAGAATTAACAGAACGAAATTTATTAATTGAGAATGAACACATAATTTTAGTTGATGGCTTTGAAGAAGCATTTATAGGTATTACAGCTAACAATCCAATACAAGCAATATATGATTATTGGATATGTTTAGATTTATTAATACAACGTGATAAAATGGATTTTGATAATGCTATTGATGACTTAGATGAATTTATTAATCAAGATTTAGGTGAACACACACCAAGATATATAAAAATAGTATGAACAGTTTTTACAATATAATAGATAAAATAAAAGAAGTAATTGTTGCAGAACCATTTAACAATGAAATAACATTTGGTGATATTGCTGATATTGATTTAAAGAAACAGAGCTTGTTTCCGTTATCTCACGTAATGGTAAATAATAGCACAATAAACAACAATTATATTACATTTAATATTACTATCTTCTTTATGGATTTAGTAGATATTAGCAATGAGCAAGTGACAGATTTATATAGAGGCAACGACAACAGGCAAGATATATTAAATACTCAGTTAGCATTAGCAACAAGAGTTATTAGAGTTTTACAAAAGAGTGATTTATATAAAGATAAGTTTGAGCTAATTAATCCAGCTACTTGTGAACCATTTACTGAAAGGTTTGATAATATGCTTTGTGGCTGGGCTGTTACTTTTGATTGTGGTACTAATGATGAAATGACTTACTGCTAATGAGTGAATTTAAAAAGGCATTAGAGAAATACGCTAAGTACGTTATACAGCAATCAAGAAGCAATCTAACTAAAAAGAAAAACAACGCTTCTAAGCAACTATATAACAGTTTAGAGTATAAAATACAAGGAGATAAGATTTCGTTCCTTAGCGAGAAGTATGGAGAGTTTATAGACAAAGGTGTTAAAGGTTCTAAATCTACATATCCTGAAAGTTCTGCAAGTCCATTTAAATATACTACTAAACAACCACCAAGCTCAGTATTTGATAAGTGGAGCATTAGAAAAGGTATTGCACCAAGAGATAGTAAAGGTAGGTTTGTAAGTAGGCAATCGTTAAATTTCTTAATTGCAAGAAGTATTAAAAACAAAGGTATTAGAGCAACATTATTTTTTACTAAACCGTTTGAACGTGGTTTAGATTTATACGGAGATGAAATAGTTGCTGGTTATTTAGAAGATAAATTAGATTTACAATGAGTACAATAATAAGAACAAGAAGTCCATTTTTCATAAGAACACCACAAGAAACAGATGCCAACCTTAGTTACTTTCAAATTAACATAACCGTATTTGGTGGTCTAAGTTCATCTACAGAAATATGCGATGATTTATATACAACTTACTCACTACAGAAAAAACCATTAAGTGCTGAGAATAGTGTTTCATTTGATATTAGTGAAATAGTAAATGACCACTTAGAACAAATATTTACTGGTACTTATTCAGCATCTTCTGCTAAAAGTTCTATTTGGGTAACTGTAGCAACCT
>VMHT01036714.1_pt1 | contig 10369 bp, 15 predicted proteins | sample 4693611 | NCBI WGS metagenome assembly VMHT01 (sample SAMN12280063, study PRJNA550983) | marine metagenome | isolation source: seawater sampled from same location over 5 years 0.02-0.2 micron viral filtrate | place: USA: collected off the coast of southern California halfway between the port... ...
AGGGAGGACCCGAACCCACGTCTATGTGCTCGACCTAGGAAACGCGACTTGGGGCGTCAAAAAGGCCCGGCGGGGCTTTTGGGGGTTGCAGGGGTGGCCGTGCGCTATCGTTGCCGGTAAGCAACCCACGAAGGACACGGAAGAATGAGTAGAGCGAAACCGCCGGAGCAACGAACCGGGAACGAATGGCGAAAAAAGTTGGTGGCCCCAGGCAATGCCGCGTTTGTGACGCCGGCGCCGCCGGCCAGTATTAACAACGTGGCCCGTTGGGAATCCATTTGGGAACTAGGCGGCCCGTCCGGTGTTTATAACGTCAGGGCCGATTACGAAATTGTTGCCCGGTATTGCGAATATGTGGAACGCCGGCAAACCATGACCGCCATTCTTGACGTTGAAGGATGGACGGTTGAGGGGAACAACGGGGCAATCTGGCCGCATCCCATGGCCCGGTTTGTTTCCGATGTCGAAAAGAAACTAGGCCCGCTCGAAGACCGTCTAGGACTCAACCCGCAAGCCCGGAACACAATCGCCATTGGTCAAGTTGCGGTTCAATCGGCGTTAGAAGATTGGCTTGACGGATGACGGCGGCGACCATCACGACCCGCCCGGCCATGTCCGAAGCCGAAAGAGTAATTGAATTTATCGAACGGTTTTTGACGTTGGGCGGTTCGTTCCTCGGCCAGCCGTTCGACTTGTTACCGTTCCAACGTGAACTGATCCACGATATCTATGCCGAAGACGACAACGGCCGGCGGTTGCGGCGAACCTACTTGTTGGGGTTGCCACGCAAAAACGGGAAGTCGGCTTTGGGTTCGGCGCTCGCCCTTTACCACCTAATCGGGGATCGGCACGACACGGCGCCCCAAGTTTATTCGGCCGCCGGTGATCGTGCCCAGGCCCGGCTTGTGTTTGACGAAGCCCGGCGGATGGTCACGTCGTCGCCGGCGTTGTCGACGGTGGCGCAAGTGTTCCGCAACGAAATACGTTGCACGCACAACAACGGCGTCTACCGGGTTGTGTCTAGCGATGCGGGTTTGCAACAAGGTTTGTCCCCGTCGTTTGTCATCTTTGACGAGCTCCACATTTTCAAAAATAGCGACCTTTACGATGCAATGTCTATGGGTTCGGGGCAGCGGAACAACCCGCTAACGTTGGTTATCTCGACGGCCGGGTATGACTTGGAAACGCCGCTTGGCCGGTTGTATGAACACGGGCTTAGGGTTGATGGTCACCGGTTGAATGGTGTTCCGATGGCGGGGGAATTGGCCGACCCGTCGTTTGGGATGACGTGGTACGGGCCGACAAAACAGGAAATGATGGGGGCGGGTTGGGATCATCACGACCCGGATTTGTGGCCGTTATACAACCCGGCGTGGCAGGTCATGCCGAACCCGGTCGACGAGTTCAACACGCACCTGAACCAAAAACACGAGTCGGCTTTTATTCGTTATTTTATGAATGGTTGGACTACAGCGAAGACCGGGTTTTTGCCGTTGGGTGCTTGGGGGGCTGTCGGTCCCGATAGTGGGGAACCGGTGCGGCCGTTAGAAAAAGGCGACACCATAGTTTTGGGATTTGATGGCGCATGGAAGGGCGATTCCACGGCCATGGTTGCGGTTCGGACGGACGATTTACACATGGCCGTTTTGGGGCATTGGGAAGCGCCGGCTAGTGATCCTGATTGGCGGACGCCGGCGGGCGAAGTAGAACAAGCCGTTGTGGACGCTTGCGAAAAGTTTCGTGTCGTAGAAATGGCGGCGGACCCGTGGCGGTTTGAACAATCACTTTTGCGGTTACAAGAAGAGCACGGCGTCCCGATTCTTGAGTTTCCGACGAATAGCCGGGCGCGCATGATTCCGGCAACGTCAACGTTTTACCAAGCCGTTATGGATGGGGAACTTAGCCACGACGGAAACCCGGCGCTTGCCCGTCATTTGTCGAACGCCGTTGTCCGTGAAACACCGCTAGGGGCGTTGATAACGAAGGAATCCCGAACGTCTAACCGGCACATCGATTTAGCGGTGGCCGCTATCGTTGGCCTTTCTCGGGCTAGGTTGTGGGCCGGCGACCGGCCCCAAGTCGACGATTCGCCCCTTTTGTTGTTGTAGAGTTGAAAGGAAGCAAATGTTGCAAACGATACTTCTACTTGTTGGGGCGGCGTTAATGGTCGGCGCTATATCCACCGTTTCCGCACCGCTCGCCGTTTTCGTGGTTGGCGGCTTGTTTATTCGGGCCGGTTCCGAACTGAAAGACTCGCCAGATGTCCCGATTAAATGACGCCATACGGGCCACCCTAAACCCGGCACGCAACCCCGCCCGTGACCTTTCTTTTCAAGCCATGTTCGAGCAAGGTCTTGACCTAACTATGACCCGCCGGAAGGCGGGCGTGAATGTTACAACGGCGACGGCCTCACAACTTACCGCCGTGTATGCGTGTTGGCGGATCATTAGTGAAGCGATTGCCACGCTTCCACGGGCGGCCGAATACGAAACCGAAGGCCGATGGCTTGACGCCGCCAACCAACCCGCATGGCTGAACACCCCAAACGAAACCGATACGTGGGTTGAAATGTTGGGGCAAACAATGGTGTCGTTGTTGGCCGGCGGCGACGCCTACAACATGATTGTTTGGAACACAACGGCCGATGGCGGCGGCGTTAAAGAAATCATTGTCCTGAATCCGACAACATGCCGCCGGGTATCTGATACCACAGTGACGGTTACGCCTACCGATGGCACCCCGCCCCGTGACTATCGCGTTTTAACCGCTAGTTCGAGCAATAGCCGTCCGGTGGAAATTTTGCATTTGCGGGGTATGGGTCACCCCGGCGCCCGTGTCGGCATGTCACCAATTGAAGCTTGCGCCGAAACCATCGGCGTTTCGTTAGCGGCTCAACGTTACGGGGCAAGCTTTTTTGCGAACGACGGCACCCCGTCCGGGGTGCTCGAAGTGCCACCCGAAACCGACCTTTCGGATACTGGCCGCAAGGCGTTACGGGAATCATGGGCGGAATTGCACAGCGGCTCAAACAACGCCAAAAAGATTGGGATTCTGACACGCGGTGTCAAATTTTCGGCGCTCCAAGTAAGCCCGAACGAGGCCCAATTTTTGGAGACCCGAAAAATGGGGGTGCAGGAAATCGCGCGTTTGTATGGCACCCCGCCGCACCTAGTCGGCGACACCACCAATATGACCGGTTGGGGAAGCGGCCTTGCCGAAACCAATTCGGCGTTCGTTATTCACACGTTGCGGCCGTGGCTAGAACGGCTCGAAGCCCGTTACACGTTGCTATATCGTGCCGAACTAATGCGGCAAGGGATGCCGGCCAGTCAAACCCGCATAGCGTTACATGAGGAAGCGCTACTTCGTGGGTCACCGGAAAAGCGTTGGGAAGTCCTACGAAAAAACGTTGCGTCGGGTTTGTTGACAGCCGACGAAGCCCGTCGGCAAGAAGGCTTCCCGGCGTTGCCCGATGGCGCCGGCGCCGTCCCATGGATTCCGCTTTCTCAATATCCGCAAACCGACGAACTAGAAAGTAAACCGTCGAATGGTTAAAGATACAGAAACACGCATTTTGAAAACGGCGGGCCGCCCTATCGAAGCCCGCATGAACGAAGACGGGGACCGGCGGCTAGTCGGATATGGCGCCGTGTTCGATTCGCTTAGCGAAGACCTAGGCGGGTTTCGTGAAACGATCACACCCGAAGCGTTCACCCGCACCGTGTCACTAAACAACGACGTCATGGTGACAATGAACCACAACGTTGACTTGTTGCTAGGTCGCACTGGGGCGGCCACCGCCCGAATAGGTGTTGACGGAACCGGCGTTTATTACGACGTTGATTTGCCCGATACCCAGGCGGGCCGGGATGTTTGGACGCTGGCCGAACGTGGCGACCTTGCCGGTTCAAGTTTCACGTTCACGGTTGCCCCTAATGGTGACCGGTGGTCAACCGACGGTGAAGGCCGGCGCATTCGTGAACTTACCGAAGTTCGCCTTATCGAGCTCGGCCCGGTGTCGTCGCCGGCTTATCTTTCAACGTCGGTTGCCGCCCGTAGTCTTGCGGCGTTTATTGATTCGGAAACCGAAATTGTCGACGAAGTAGCCGACGAAGTAGCCGACGAAGTAGCCGACGAAGTGCGGGTTAACAAGTGGCCGGTTCGTATTCGTTCCATCGGTTAACACCCGCCAAATAGGCAAACACTATAAACCGCTAATTTGTGCGGCTAACATAAACGACGACGGCCTTCGGGGGCATACCCACGCCGCCAAACAAATAAATCTAGGAAACCTCAAAGGAATTATTATGGCCAGTCACAACGAAGAAATCCGGGCGGCATACGACGCCCGCCGCCGGGCCGTCGAACAGCTCCGCAGTCTTGACGCCGAAGTTGGCGACAACGAACCCAATGAAGAACAACGGGCTTCGTTTGCCGCTATCAACGCCGACATTGATAAGTACGATGGCAAGCTCGACCACCACATTTCGGAAGGGAAACTTGACGAACGTTCGGCATATCTCGACGGCCTTATTGGCACGCAGCGAGACGCCGGAATGGTCACCGAAAACGGTTTGACCCCGATCGAGCAGGAAGCCCGCGATTTGTTCCGCCCCGCTAATAGCGAAGGCGCACAAAGCCGTTTGGAGTTTTCGGCCGATGCGGCGGAACGTTCCCGCCTTATGCGGCGGGATCTTGTTGCCGGTGTAGCCGGCGACGGCGCCGAACTTGTCCCGACTTCGCTTTTCGGTGAACTTTACGTTGCACTCCGTGAAGGCGCCGAATCAATGTTTTCATTGGGCCGTAACGTCATCACCACGGGCGGCGAAGCGATGGCGTTTCCGTCGGTATCATCGTTTAGCTCCGCTTCGCTTATTGCGGAAGGCGGCGCCGTTGGCGAATCCGACCCCCAATTTGTGACGCCAAACGTCACCATGAACGCCTACAAGTACGGTCTTGCAATCCAAGTTTCTCCCGAACTGGAGCAAGACAACGCCGTTCCTGGCGCTCTGCCATGGGTTGTTTCTCAGGCCGTGCAGGGTATCCGGCGGGGCGTTGGCGCCGCACTCGTGACCGGTGACGGTAGCGACAAGCCAAACGGCATTGTGAACGGCTCGACGACCTCGACCGCAACCGGTGTTACCTATCCGACGGCCGACAATCTTTTGGCCGCCCAACACGCCGTGGTCTCGGGTTACCGCCCAACCGCAACGTGGATGTTTAACGACGACACCATTCTTGGCATTCGTCTCCTTAAGGATTCGGAAGGCCAGTACATTTGGCGGCCGGGCCTCGTGGCCGGTTCATACGACACGCTTTTGGGCAACCCTGTTGTGTCCGATGACAACTTGGCGACCGTTGGAGCGAACGCAAAGATTGGCGTGTTTGGCGACATTTCGGCCGGTTACCTTGTCCGCATTGTCAACACAATCCGGGCGGAACGAAGCGACCAATATGCATGGCTTAACGACCTGCTGACTTGGCGTTTCCTTGGACGGTTTGACGGCGAGATTATCGACAACACCGCCTTTACGGTTATCACTAACGAAGCCGCCTAACTTTTAGGTAATGCTTAGTTAATAGTTAGTTATTCCCCAGGATTGGCCGGGGGCGTTTTTCCTCCAACGCCCCCGGCCCATCACCCCACCTTTACAGCTCAAGAACGAAAGGCCACAACATGCCGACCATTTCCGGGCGATGGGTTCCCGACTCCCACACCGACGCCGTTATTGCTTCCCGTATCGCCGCCCACGTTGTGGCCAAAGACGAAGAAGCCGACGAAAAACCGGCACCCAAAAAGGCCAGCCGCACACGGGGACGCCGCAAGGTCGAAACCGCGATGGTTGACCACGACACCAACGGCAACGCCTAACCGTGGCTTACACGTCCCTAGCCGAACTTAGAGCCCTCGACGGGCTAGGCGACGCCGCAACGTTCCCCGACTCATCTTTGACGGCGGGCGCCGCCTACGCCGAACGCACCATTAACCGTTTTTGTGGGACCACGTTCGGTGACATCACAACCCCCGCCTATGACCCGTTCACGGTCACGCTTGACGGAAACGGCCTTATGGCTATTCGTTTAGTCGGTATTGAGGGGGCGCCGGTGTTGTATCCTCGCACGATCACAAGCGCCACGGTTAACGGGGTGGTCGATTCCGGCATCGTCTACAGCCTGCAACCTTACGGGACCGTTTACCGGCACACCGGCGTTTGGTCACGGTCCACAAATGTTGGCGGCCAAAACGTAGTGATCGAAGGCACGGCCGGCGTCAACAACACCACACCCGAAGATATCGCTTGGGCGGCCCGCACACTTGCCCGCTTTTGGGTTCTGCAACTACATAGCCGCACCCCCGACCGTGCCATAAACCTCACCACCCCCGAAGGCGCTTTTGAAGTTAGGGCTCAGGCGGGCGGCGTTGGGCGACCCACCCCGCTTCCCGACGTGAACGCCACACTTAACGCCAACCGACACCAACTCTGATGGCTACCACCACCACCGTCGGCGCCGTTAAGCGTGGGTTACAAACCGAATTGGCGGCCTTAGGGATCACCACCGGGACCGGCACCGCCGCCCCACTAGTGCAGGTAACGTATGGGCGGCCGGCCCCGGACCTTTACCGGCGGGAGTCGTTGTTTCAAAGTGACGAAACCCGGACCACCGGAACGCCCGAAATGCGGTTGACGACTGGCCGCCGGCGGCGAATATGGGAATGGGAATGGGACGTTATCGTTTCCGCCGAAGTCACGGCCGACACCGCCGACGCCGAACAACGGGCGTTGCAAATTGCGGCGGCCGTTGACGATTGGCTAGCCGCCTACCCGCAACCCGCCGAATGGCCTAACGCCCCGGTTGCTTCCGGCGCCCTTTCCGTCATCGTGTCCGCCATGCTAATTGAACAAGGCGAAACGGTCGAAGGCCGGCAACGTGTCGAAATGACCATGACCTTAGAAATGCGGGAAAGACTGACATGATTTATAAGAACAACGGCAACGCCGCAACTGTGCGAATCGGCACCGAATGGCACACGGTGCCGCATGGTGGAACGGTAGACGCTGGCGAACATGTCGTTAATCTTGGCGGCGATTGGGAAACCGTAGATGCCGCCGCCGACGACCTCGCCGGCCTAACACTTGACGAGCTACGCCATGTCGTAGACTTGGAACAAGTTGACGCCGGTTCGGCGTCTACAGTTGCCGGGGTAACCCGAAAAATTCGTGACGCCCGCACACGGGCCGCAAAAAAGGAAAACACCAAATGAGTATTTTAGATGCGGCCATCCTCGTTGGCCTGGAATCCACGTATGGCACGCCGGCCACGCTTACCCGTGCTTTTGAAGGAAAAGCCGACACGTTCACGCGCACCCAAGAACGCATTGAGTCGGTCGGTTTCCGTGCCGACATGCAAACGCTCCGGTCCGATCGGGTCGTTACGGTCGCCACCGGCGGCACCGGTTCAATTGAAATTGACGCCATGAACGGCGGGCTTGGCCTTTTGTTGCAAGGTTGTTTGGGGACATCGGCCGGGCCCACGCAGCAGGGCGCCACGACCGCCTATTTGCAGACATACGCAACAAGCGATGCCGCCCCCGGCGTTTCTTTTACAATCCAAATTTTGAGGCCGCTCGTTTCAACCGGTTCGAGCGCTTTCACTTATCACGGGTGTGTCATCACCGGTTGGTCGTTGACCCAATCACCTTCCGGTTTGCTCACCATGACATTCGACTTCGACTTTGAAGATGTTGACATTGTGACCGGCGCCGGCACCCCCGCCTACCCGGCGGACACAACCCCGTTCGATTGGACCGATTGCGTTGTCACCCTTGACCCCGACGGCACACCGGAAACGCTCGACGCCCTCGACCTATCCCTTAACATTGACTTGGGCCTAAAGACTGACCGCTACTATTTGCGGGGTTCGGAACTCAAAAAAGAGCCAGTGCGGAACGCCGTTCCAATGTACGAAGGCAGTGTTGCGATCGACTTCACCGGAACAACACGTTACGCCGAATGGACATCGGCGGCCGTTGTCGACATTGAACTTAAATGGACCGGCGCCGAAATCGAAGCGCCGTACAACGACGAAATCGCAATCCGTATGCGGGCGGTGAACTGGACGGATGCGGCGCCGGTTGTTTCGTTGAGCGACACGCCACGCCAAACCTTACCTTTCCGAATTATGCACGACGGCACAAACGACGCAATCACGCTCACCTATCAGACCGCCGATAGCGCCGTTTGATATGGCGACGGTTGACAATCTCCCAACGGTCTTGACGATTAGGCACTACGCCGGCGACGACTTCACCACAACTTTGAATTTTGTTGATTCGTCAGGGGTTGCGGTTGACGTTTCAACGTGGGGGCTTGTCATGTTGATCCAACCGGCTAGCGGGGCGACAATCACGGCAACAATCACGGCCGGGGTCACAGGGACAATAACGTTGTCGGCCGATGCGGCGGCGCTGGCCGGGGTGACGCCGGGCGCGAATACTTGGGATTTGAAGCGGGCGGACACCAACCGCACTTTGTTAGGGGGCGCGTTTATCGTTTCGCCGGATATAGCCGCATGACTTTAGACGTGATTGTTGGCGGCGGCGGGGCCACGGTAGAAGTTGCGGAAACCGACGTTTCGGTTTTGTCAACGGTTGCTAATGGCGGGGCCACGGTAGAAGTTGGAGAAACCGACGTTTCGGTTTTGTCAACGGTTGCTAATGGCGGGGCCACGGTAGAAGTTGGAGAAACCGGCGTTTCGGTTTTGTCAACGGTTTCCTATGTCACCGTGCAAGCGGCGACGGTGGCGGCTAATCCGGCCACAATAGGTAAAGCCTTGGTTGACGTTTCTAACAACATAAACGATGGCACCACCGCAACACGCACCATTGCGGCCAGTTACCTTGGCGCCGGATGGGCCGTCACAAATGACGCCGTAACGTTTTCTGGCACCCCGACATGGGCCCAAGTTGCGGTGAACATTTCGTTCACATCTTCGGGGCAACGAGTGGCCCCGGTTGTGGAACTATATCGAAACGCCGTTTTGGTCGCTGATTCCCATACGGGCTATATACGGAATCAGTCCGGCCATAGCGAAGCCGGCGCCAACTTCGTTTTTATTGACCCGACCCCAGGCACAAACCCCGCTTATAGCATCCGATCACGTCGGGGAACGAACCAATCCGCGGCGGTTTACCCGCTATCTCTTTCTAATATAACTTGCGTCGCCTACTGAAAAAGAACCGTGGGAAAACAACAAGCCGTGGGGCTACAAGTTGACGGGTTAAAAGACGTGCAAAAAGCGTTGAGGACCGTCGACAAAGCCTTGCCCCGTGAACTTAGGAAAGCTAACTTGGCGGCCGCCGAAATCGTGGCCGTTGAAGCCAGGCGCCTAGCTCCACGCCAAAGCGGCCGGTTACAAAAATCTATAAAGGCCCAGGCGGGGCAACGGGAAGCGTCTGTAAAAGTTGGGACGCCCGCCCGCACTCCGTACGCCGGCCCCGCCATTTGGGGATGGGGAAGCAAACGCAACCCACGGCCCCAGGGCGGTTGGCAACCCCGGAACCTATTCCCGCAAAAAGCGTTGGCGAACAAACATAAACAAGTGTCGAAAGCGTACGAAAAAGCCGTGAAGGCGTTGACTAAACGCAACCTGTGAACGGGCGGGGTAACATGACCCCGAACCCTCAACAAAAAGGAATCCAACCCATGACCGAAAAAGACGACACCGAAAAAGTGGCGCCACAAATCACCGTGGTTTCCATGGACGACTTCACGTATGGTGAACTTGAAATTGTCGAAGACATTTGTGGGGTTATCCCTACGGGGAAGCCCGAAGACGGCCAAGTCAAAATGATGTTGGCCCTAGGTTACGTGGCCGGGTTACGCACGAACCCCGATTTGACACTTGAAGAGGTGCGGGCGATGCCCGTTGGCTCAATCGTGTTTGAAACCGTCGATGATGAAACGGGAAAAGAAGGGGCCTAGCCCGAGAAAACCGGGTTAGGCGGTTGGCCGGGGTCATGAACCGTTTTGGCCTATCATGGACCGAAGCCCGGCAATTGCGGGCGTGGGAATTGCAAGCTTTAGAAACTATTGCTAGGGATGCGGACCTTATGGAACGCAGCCGTAACCGCATGAAATGAGCCGGGCGCCATGGCCGAAAGCGTAAAAATCCGAATACTCGGCGACGCCACCGGCCTAACAAAAGCGCTTGGCGTCGCCGAATCGGGTCTTGGCAAACTTGGCGGCGTTGTTTCCGGGTTTGGTAAAGCGGCCGGGGCGGCAATGGTCGCCGCCGGCGCTACCGCCGCCGCCGGATTCGTGAACGGTTTCGGCGACGCCATGGACCGGCAAGCGCTACGGTCTGTCG
>VMHT01107363.1_pt1 | contig 10368 bp, 9 predicted proteins | sample 4693611 | NCBI WGS metagenome assembly VMHT01 (sample SAMN12280063, study PRJNA550983) | marine metagenome | isolation source: seawater sampled from same location over 5 years 0.02-0.2 micron viral filtrate | place: USA: collected off the coast of southern California halfway between the port... ...
ATAAACACACTTTATCCCTATTTAAAAATAGATTGCAGTATTGTAAAATCAAAAAATAATAAATTTAAAACACTTAAGGAATCAAATATTTTTAAAAGCAATCCAGATTATGAAATAGAAATAGAATTAATTAATGATGTTATAATGGATATGAAAAAAAAAGGTGAAAATATAGATTATATTGCAATTAAAAAACTTGTAAAATTAATATTTTCTACCTTACAAAATACAAGTTACCCTATTGATATTACAACAAAAAATAGAGTATTAAATAAATACCATACTTTAGCGAGGATAAATATAAAAAAATCTTTTGACCGCAGAGGTTGTTTAAATAATAATAAAAGTTTTTTTGGACCTGGTTCTATTGCATTACAACGAGAAGATTTTCACGAAGAGACAAAAAATAATATATTAAAAAATTATTGTGTTACAGATAAAGCAGATGGTGAAAGAAAATTTATTTATATTACAGAAGATCCCAAATATAATGTATATTTAATTGATATGAATTTGGAAATCCAATTTACAGGTTTAACTGTAACTAATAAAACATTATATAATACTATCATTGATGGAGAACATATATTATCTGAAAATGCGGGGTTAAATTTATTTATGGCCTTTGATATTTATTATCTAAATAAGAAAATAATTAGCAAATTTAAATTTTATAAACAAACAAACCCAACGGATCCAGAAACAAGATATAATTGTTTAATTGATACTATTAATAAAATAAATGCCGAAGGTGGTCTTGAAATGATTGATCCAGACAGTGATTTAAAAATTAAATATAAAAAATTTTATTTTACAAATGACAAAGAGAGGGATATTTTTCAATGTTGTAGAGATATGTTTGAATATATTAATAGTAATAAGTTAGGTTATAATACAGATGGTTTAATTTTTACCCCCATTCATTTAAAATTAAAACAAGAATATAAAAAAGAAAAATATGATATGGAAGATATAAGGAAAAGATCTAGATGGAATGCTTGTTATAAATGGAAAGAATCCCATGAGAACACTATTGATTTTTTAATTAAAGTGAAAGGAAAAAAACAACATAAAAAATATAGAAGTAGTGGTGATTCTATTTCTAATACAAAAGAAAATATTATAGAATTATATGTTGGTGATTATATCATGAATTATAAACTTGCATTTTGGACAAATGATCCAAATATAAAAAAAACATATGATAAAGTTTTATTTAATCCATCCACATATAATGATAATGATTTGGCAAGTTATACCACAATAAAAGAACAACACGGTAATTCAGGTACCGGGATGTATACAGAAAACAGTGAAGAATACATTGAAGATGATACAATAGTTGAGTTTAGATATGACAATTCTAATGGTGTTAATTCAGAAAAAAACAAATGGATACCTATTCGCGTAAGACATAATAAAACATTGCAATATAAAAATGAAAGAAGTAATTTTGGAAATAATATTAAAACAGCGATAAGTAATTGGAGAAGTATTAATGAACCCGTTACTAAAGAAGTTTTGCGCGGAACTATTACTATTAGTGACTTAGAAAAAGAACATTTGGAAGAATCTTTAAGTCAAGGAAAAAAGGATAAAAAACCAAATGCTTATTGGAATCCAACTATTGTTAATAAAAGGAATAACTTAAAAGATACAAAAACTTTAAGAATATTCCATAATCAAATTAAATATTATTTGCTTAAACATTGTTCTGATAATTTGGACAAAAATAAAAATAATATGAGTTTATTGGATATGACGTGTGGGAAAGGCGGAGATTTAATGAAATGGATTAATAATGGTTATAAATATATTGTTGGGTTTGATAAATATCAAGATAGTATTACAAATAATGAAGATGGTATATATAAACGTGCATATGGACAAAAAAATAATAAAAAATTTAAAGGTGAATTTCCAAATATGATTTTTGAACAAGCCGATGCAGGTAAAAATTATTTAAAAGGTGAAGCTTTTATTGGTGAAACAATGGAAAAGGATAATATTGGTCATAATATTATTAAATGTATAACTGGAAGACAATATGATTCTGGGTTAGAAAAAGTATTAAGCAATTTTGAAGGAAAAGCAAAAGACGGTTTTGATGTTATATCAAATCAGTTCTCTATTCATTACTTTTTTGAAAATATGGAAACATTAACAGGATTTCTTCAAAATGTTTCAGAATGTTGTAAATTTGGTGGTTATTTTATAGGAACATGTTTTGATGGAAAAACACTTTATGAAAAGTTAGAAAAAAAATCACATATAATTACAAAAAAAAATGGACATAAGGTTTTTGAAATTAATAGAGGGTATGATCCCGAATTGAATCGTTATAGCACCTTTTTAAACGATGATTCCAGTTCATTGGGGTATCCTATAGATGTATATATGGAATCTATTGGTGTTAAAACGAGGGAATACCTTGTTAATTTTGATTATTTTACAACTATTATGAGACATTATGGGTTTACAGTAGAAAATGTAAAAAGAAGTCACATTTTTAAAAATGGAACCAATATGTTTGACACATTAAAAAAAATTACAGTAAAAAAAAGTAATATCTATGAGAAATTAAACCCATTGGAGAAAGAAATATCATTTAATAATAGATATTTTATATTTAGAAAAACAATTAGAAATCAAAATGATGCTCTTAATATTACACGACAATTAAGGGCAAATAGAATAATGGGAGATGATTTATTAGAAATGGTTGAGGGTGGGTATGAGATATTAGACTTTTCTAAAGGAAATAGAAAAAAAGACAATAATTTTAATGGGTTACCACAAATTTTTAAAACAAAAAATGCTGATAATTATGATTTAAAATTACAACAAATATTAAAAACCACTGATATAAAAATGCTTGAATTAACGCAAGCATATGTACAAAATAATTTTGACAGTATTATAACTATATATAATGATATTAAAATAAATACATTTTTAGTTTTAGACTTTGGAGGGTTACAACCAAATACAGATTTATTAGATAGTATTGAAAATAAATTATTAGAGCAAGATGATATTATATATTATGGTATTATATCAAAATTAATAAAAAAAATTTATATACCATATTTAATTTTCAAAAAGGGTAATAAGATTAACTTTAAACCTGAAGAAATAAATGAATTTAATAAAGAAATTATTATTAATACAAGCGAAGAATTATATACAAAAGCCAAACAAAATGGTGAAAAATTTGAAGAAGAATATGAATTCAGCGTGTTTAACGATTGTCCTTTAATAGGTGGTACAAAACAAAGAGCACTTGTTCCATTTATTTCAAGAATTGTTGAAAATAATATAATTTACGCTGGTCCAAGTATTGGATTTGCACAATTGGCGTTGGCCAAATCATTAAGCATTTTATATAATAATAATCCTAAGAATGAAAAAAAATTAATTTTATATTTTAATGGTTCATATTTAAAGGAAGAGCATTTTAAAATTACTAAAAATTTAGTTGAAATTTATGATAATATAGAAATTAATATATTTTGTCATCCAAATTATCTTTCTAGATTAAATAATATTTTAATGCATAATTTAAAATCATCTGATAAATTTAATATTAAACCAAAAAATATGGATCTAAATAAAATACAAGACTTTGTTGTAGCAAAATATAATAAAAAAAATCATTATATTGTACCTTTTGGGTTAAGATTCCCAGGATTTGTTAATCAATTATCAAAACAAATTAATAAAGCAATGCCTCGTAGTTTTGATAAAGACAGTGAAGATATGAGAATATGGTTGGTTGCGGGTTCGGGTGCGATATTAAATTCATTATATAAAGTATTTCCAAATGCGGAATTTGTAATAGTACAAGTTGGGCATACCATTTTCGATGATGTCATGGAATTAAAAAGAACAACTAAATTTATTTATTCTAAAAATATAAAAAATAAAAAAAAAGGTAATTTATTTAATGAGAAAGCATTAGATATTTATGATATGCCTTATGATAGTGTTATTAATTATGATGCAAAGGTGTGGCCTATTTTTAAAAAGTATTATAATAAATTTAAAAAAAAAGATAGTAAGAAAAATTTTATTTGGAATGTTGCATGTTTAAAAACATTTAATGAAATATTAAAGAATGATACATACGAAGATGTTGGAGAAAGTAAAAAAGATACAACATTTAAAGCACATTGTACCAAAAAAACAATAAAATTCCCTTAATAAAAATTAAATAAAAATTATATTTAAATATTAAAATACATAATTATTATGGATTATAAAACTTTTAACATTAAAAATATAAATTTTATAGATTTAAAATCTATAAAAATAATTTATAGTGATATATCAAATATAAATATATATTCCTGTGAAAAAAATTACAATAAATTATACGATGTTAAAAATTTAATAAATAATAATGTAAAAAAATGGGATTATTATAAAAAAATAACAAATATGTATGAGTATGTAAATACTTCACCATATAAATATTTATATCTTTCAAAAGAAAAACATTTATCTAGATCATTTTATAAATTAATAGAAATAGTAAAAAGATGTGATATTTTAAATCATTTAAAATTTATACCAATAAAAACATTTCATCTGGCTGAAGGTCCTGGTGGGTTTATTGAAGCAATTTCTTATTTAAGAAACAATAAAAAAGATTATTATATTGGCATGACATTAATTGATAATAATGTAAACACTCCTGGTTGGCATTCTGCAAAAAAATTTTTGGATAATAATGCAAATGTTTTTATTGAAAATGGTATTGATAAAACGGGTAATTTATATAATTCAAATAATTTTGAATATTGTTATAAAAAATATAAAAATAGTATGCACATTATTACCGCTGATGGAGGATTTGATTTTTCTATTAATTTTAAAAACCAAGAAATTAATGCATATCGTTTAATTTTAACACAGGTTTTTTACGCTTTAATTATGCAAAAAAAAAATGGTATATTTATTTTAAAAATTTATGATTCTTTTATTAAATCAACAATTGATATTATTTATTTTCTAAGTTGCCTTTATAAAAAAGTTCAAATAATTAAACCAAAAACAAGTAGAACAGGCAATTCTGAAAAATATATTGTATGTATTGGTTTTAATAACGAATTTGATATATATGATATATTTTTACAAATATTGAAAAAATTTGAAACTATTGATTTTAACAAAATATATATAAAACAATTTTTAAATATAGATTATAATTTATATTTTAAAAATAAAATTAATAAAATTAACACCTTTTTTTCTAAAACCCAAATAGTTAATATACTTAACACATTGGATTATATTAATAATGGTAAAAATATAAATTATTTAAAAAAAATAAATATTAAAAAATCTATAATGTGGTTTAAAACATTTAATATCCCTTACAATAATATTAAAATAAGAAACTGAACCACCCCTTTTCCTTCATTTTATTTTTTAATACAGTTGATTTTTTTAATTTCTTATAAATTTTCCTTTCATTCATTTTTGTTCTGGAAGAATAGTGTGGTACATAGTCTTTTTTTGTATATAATTTATTTTTTTTTAAGAATATATTATTATTTTCAAGTATATATTCTAATGGATTATCTCTTGTTGCAAGAGCTTCAATGTGTTTTATTGTAACTTTATTTAATACATATCTTACAAAATCGTCCAATCCAATATCTTTATGTTTTAACCATAAAATAAATTTAATTTTTGAATCATCTAAATCTTTATGTATCTTAGTTGATTCCCATTCTGCCTTATCATTTTTATAAACAACAACAATTTTATTATTGTTTGATAACTGATTCCACCAATATTTTGAATTTTTTTTTATTATATCATATATTTTTTTTACATATTTACTAATTTGTTCTCTAGTTGCTTTTGATTTTTTTGTGCTATTTTTAGTTTTTTTCTTTTTCTTTTTCTTTTTTTTCTTTTTTGTTTTTTTACGCGATACAGATGATGAAGATGAATTAATTGATGATATAGAAGATTTGTATGATGATGACGACGATGATGTTGATGATGATGATTTTTTTTTTACCTTTTCCCATTTTTTCACAATTTCCCAGAGTTTTTTGTCCTTACCATGTTTTATTTTACCCAATTTTTCTCCACTTGCACAATATCCTCTACCTTGTGGCGATTTTTCTTTTCCTGTATATTTTTCGCTACGATCATTTTTGCATTTTGGCATTATATATATATAAAATAATATAAAAATATACACCATTTAATATTTTTAAATATAACTAATTAGTCATTGCTAATTTAATACAACATTTCTCCCTAATTGATGTTGCTAAAATCCCTTTAATATCGCGATTTATCATTGGGAAATGTATTTTAATTTCTTTTCTTTCTCCCTTTTCTATATATTCTTTCATAATTCCATATAATTCTTTCACTGGTTCATAACAAATACTCAATTCCAATTCTGTTAATTTTTTTATTATTTTTTTTACTTCTTGTTGTCTTTCTTCCTTTGTTCTATGTTCTTGACCTAATTTAATTCTTTCTTTATTTTTTTTTGCTTTATTTTTTTTATAGTTACCCATTACCATAAACTTTTATAAAAAGTTTATAATAAAAACGTAAGTTTTTACATATAAAATAAATAATATAAATACTATTATTATTTAAATATAAATGAAAAGAACAATACGATTAATGAAAAGTTCAATGAATCAACATATAGAATTACCCAATTATTATAAAAATAATATATATATTAAAAAAAATTTAAACTATGGTAAAAATATACCTAAAGAATTTATTTATAAAAAAAAGGCAAATATTAATACTAAAATACAAAATATACTAAAAAATGATGTTTGCAATATTATTGGGTATGGACCACAAGGTAGAGCACAAGCACTTAATTTAAAAGATACAGGTATTAATGTTCAATTGGGATTAAGAGAAAATGGTTCGTCTTGGAAAAAAGCATTAAAAGATGGATTTATTCCAAATAAGGATTTATTTACAATAGAAAATTCTGTGAAAAAAAGTTCTATAGACATGTTATTACTTTCAGATGCGGGGTTAATTGATATATATCCCAAAATAAAAGATAATTTACACAATAAAACAATATATTTTAGTCATGGGTTTGGGATAGTATATAAAAATTTAACAAATATAAATATTGACAAATTAATTAATACTGATATTATTTTGGTAGCGCCAAAAGGTTCGGGTAAAACCGTTAGAGAATTGTATAAAAACAATAAAGGTATTAATTCTTCATATGCTATTTATAAAAATAGTTCAGGTAAAGCCGAGCAAAAAGCATTGGCCATTGGATTCGGAATTGGTTCGCCTTATATGTATAAAACTACATTTGAAAATGAAGTTTATAGCGATTTAACAGGTGAAAGGTCAATTTTAATGGGTGGAATTGCAGGGATTTTTAAAGCGCAATATGATGTTTTAAGAGAAAACGGTCATAGTCCAAGCGAAGCCTATAATGAAACAGTTGAAGAGGCTTTACAATCGTTATATCCATTAATTAATAAAAAGGGAATGGATTATATGTTTTCAAATTGTTCTGGAACCGCACAAAGAGGCGCATTGGATTGGTCAAAAAAATTTGAAAAACTTAACAAACCATTGATTCAAGAAATATATGATAATGTAAAAAATGGCGAAGAAGCCAAAAGGGTAATTAAATCTAATTCGTCAACAAATTATAAAGATAAATTAGATAAAGAATTGGAAGACATCAATAATCAGGAAATATGGAAAGTTGGTAAAGAAATCAGAAAATACCGTAATTAAATTTTCATAAATTCTTACATTTTAAAATAATAACTTTGTTCAAATATACTATTATTACTTTTATTTCTCTCTTTCGACTTCACTATTGAATATGCTTCTGAACGAGAATATAGATGATAATAAGATATTAATAATTTTTTATCCTTTAATATATTATTACTTTTTTTGCATTCTTTTACAAAAAATTCAGACATTTTCTTAGATACATCTATAAAATTTTGTGAGTGTGGTATTAATGGATCTAACCATTCAAACATTATTTTTTCCGGATGGTATTGAACTCCATAAAATGGATATTTTTTATATTTAAATGTTGATATATATTTAATTTTATGTATATCGTAATTATATGTTAAAATATCTAAATATTTTTTATACCAACATTCGTTCGTTTTTAAGATAGGATATCCGTTTTTATGATTCATATATACTGATTTTTTATTTAATAATGAATTATTTATACTGGAAAATAATTTACTATTTTTTCCTTTATTTGTTAAATGTAACTTATTTGCTCCTTTATTTCTTATATATTTAATAAATAAATTATGTCTAAAATTTTTATAAATTTCTTCTAATGATAAATTCATTGTTATTAAAAATTGGAAACCTAAACATGTTCCCCATAATGGAAAATAACCTTTTCTATTATTTCTATTTTTCGCATAATTAAAAATAAACTGAAATGATTTAATGTATTTCATATAATCGTTTTTTTTACTATAATCTACATTTCCTCCTGGAAATAAAACACCATTTACCTGATTCAAAGTTGATAATATTTTTTCATTATTCCATGTAAATAATATTGGAACAACTCTTGCGCCACTCATTTGTATCCATTTAACATATGAATCGGGTAAATATGATATTAATTTTTTATTTCTATCCACTTTATAAACAGGTACTGTTAATATACCTATAACTGGGTTTTTATACACACATGTTTTTTCTACGCATAATTTTATTTTTTTACTTTTTTTTTTCTTTTTTTTACTATTTTTATTTCTTATTTTTTTTATTGTTTTGTATTTTTTTTTATTTTTAAATTTATATTTTTTTTTTAATTTTTTCCTTAATTTTTTTGTTACAATTACATTTTTTATCATTATATATATATAATGCGAAATAAATAATAGTTTTATTTTTTTGTTTTTCTTCTTTTTGATTTTATTTTTGTTTTTCTTCTTTTTGTTTTCCTTTTTGTTGTTTTCCTTTTTGTTTTTTTATTTTTTGTTGTTTTCCTTTTTGCTGCTTTATTTTTTGTTTTTTTATTTTTTTTTTGTTTTCTTTTATTTAAACCTGCTGCTTTCGCGTGTTTGCTAATTGAAATATATTTTTCCCAAAATGAGCGAGGAATAGATTTTAAATTCATTGGAAAACGCGGATGAGGTATCATATCCGTCTATATCATAACCTTCATTATCATACCCATCTATATCATACCTGTTTCTGTCATATCCATCTATATTGTATCCTGTTACTTTATGATAACCGTCTCTATCAAATTCTTGAACAAATCTTTCAATACTAGAATTGGTTACACTATCACCCTGTTCACTATAAAGTCTCCATGGATTATCTTCATAAAAACGTTCTGCCATTAAATCAAATTGTTCTTGGTGCCTTTGATCAAATATTCTCTGTTGAGCAAGAGAATACTTTAGTTCTCGTAAACGGCGTAGCTCACGACGTCTTTCTTCTCTATTTGTGTTTTTCCTCATTCATAATTATATATTAATTTAATATTATAATTAAAAACATTCTGTATTTTTTAAAACATTATCTATTTGTTTATAATTTAATTTTATATTTTTAAAATTAGAATATATTTTATTTTTTCTATCATTGTATATTGGTTTCCAATTGTCTGTTGTGTCTAAAAACATTTTAGCAAATTTATTATCATGTTCTAAACATCCCTGTATTACAATATCTAAATACGTTTGTAAAATAGGACATTTGTTATTATTTACAAATTTATTTTTTATAACATATGTATAAATATTAATGTTTTTGGGTAATGCAATATTAAAATAATGTTTGAAATATTTTAAATCTATTTTTCTTCTATAATAATCGGGATTTTCCCTTTTATCAAAATTTTTTATATCTTTTTTATTTATTGGAAAAATTATACCGTTGATATTATCCGCGTTTTTTTTTGATTTTGCAATTCCTAAAAAACTAAATTTACCATGTTTGCTATTTTCCAATGTTACCCAATTTCTTTTATATCCAGCCTTTTTGTTCAAAATTACAGGTATTGAATTACCTAATACATTTTTTTTCGTATAATTACGCGAATTTGTATTAATAATACTCCCATATCCAAATACATAATCTTTAATCTTTTCTTTTTTTTTTGTTTTCCTTTTACTTTTGCCATAGATTTTTTTAAAATCTATTTTTTTTTTTTTTTTGCCATAAATTATTTTAAAATTTATTTTTTTTTTTTTTTTTTTTTATATTTTTTTTTAAAATTTATTATTATATATTTTGTATATTTTTTTATATAATATATTATATAATGGTTAAAAAAAAACTAAAAAATATATGGCAAAAATAAAATCGAAACGCCTTAGGGGTGGTTTCATC
>VMHT01015177.1_pt1 | contig 10367 bp, 9 predicted proteins | sample 4693611 | NCBI WGS metagenome assembly VMHT01 (sample SAMN12280063, study PRJNA550983) | marine metagenome | isolation source: seawater sampled from same location over 5 years 0.02-0.2 micron viral filtrate | place: USA: collected off the coast of southern California halfway between the port... ...
ACGCCGGACGATGTGGGCACCCGGGTGCTGCCCCAGGTGCTGACCCGCTTCGCGCGCTCGCACCCGGCGGTGCAGGTGAACGTCAACGCCGGGCGCAGCGTCGACCTGCTGAAACGGCTGGACGACGGCGAGCTGGATCTGGCGCTGGTGACCCTGGGCCACAGCGACCTGAGCGCCAAACGCGGCGAGGTGGTGCACACAGAGCCGCTGGTCTGGGCCGGCCGCGACGGCGGCGTGGCGGTGCAGCGCTCGCCGCTGCCGCTGTCATTGGCCAACCACGGCTGTGCCTGGCGGGAGATGGCGCTGGGCGCGCTGGATAAGGCGGAAATCAGCTACCGGGTGGCGTATAACAGCGAGCACTGCGCCGGCCAGGAAGCGGCCATGCTGGCCGACCTGGCGGTGGCGCCCTTCCCCGCCAGCCTGGTGCAGCCGCCGCTGCGGGTGCTGGGCCCGGAAAACGGCCTGCCCGCCCTGGGTGATTACCAGATCGCGCTGGTACGCCGCGACGGCTCCGGCCCCGCCGCCGAGGCGCTGGCGGAACAGGTGGTGCAAACCTTCCGCGAGCGGCGCTGACACGCGCCGCCCCGGAACTCAGGGGTCGAGCTCTTCCTTGCCCTTCCAGACCAGGCTGTACAGGTCCTTGCGGCGGTCACGGATATTGGTGACCGAGCCTTCGCTGTGCAGCAGCTTGAGCTTTTCCAGGTCGATGTCGGCGAACAGCAGCATCTCGGTGTTGGGCACCGACTCGCTGATGGTGCCGTCGTGGGGGAAGTAAAAATCACTGGGCGAGAACACCGCGGACTGGGCGTACTGAATGTCCACGTTGTCGACGCGCGGCAGGTTGCCGACGCTGCCGGAAATCGCCACGTAGCATTCGTTTTCGATCGCCCGCGCCTGGGCGCAATGACGCACCCGCAGATAGCCGTTCTTGGTGTCGGTCCAGAACGGCACGAACAGAATCTCCATGCCCTGCTCGGCGAGCAGCCGGCCCAGCTCCGGGAATTCCACGTCGTAGCAGATCAGAATGCCGATGCGGCCGGCGTCGGTGTCGAAAATACGCAGGCCGTCACCGCCCTGGATCGCCCAGTCCTTGCGCTCGTGGGGGGTGATGTGAATCTTCTTCTGCTGCTCCACCGAGCCGTCGCGGCGCATCAGATAGGCGACGTTGTAAATGCGCCCGTCCTCTTCCAGCGGCATGGAGCCGCCGATGATGTTGATGTTGTAGCTCACCGCCATGTCCGCCATGGCGTCGCGGATTTCCTCGGTGAAGCTGGCCAGGTATCGCACCGCTTCCACGGAATTGAGGTCGGTCTTGAGGCCCATCAGCGGCGCGCTGAAGAATTCCGGCAGCACGGCGAAATCGGCCCGGTAATCGGACAGCGAATCGATGAAGAACTCCACCTGGCTGAGCAGGTCTTCCACCGAGCGCGCGCTGCGCATGCGGCGCTGCACCACGCCCAGGCGCACCACCGAGCGGCGCGGCCAGTCGCCGTCGTCCTCCGGCTGATAGAGGATATTGTCCCACTCCAGCAGGGTGGCGTAGCCGCGCGAGCTTTCGTCCTCGGGCAGGTACTTCACCAGCAAGCGCTTGACGTCGAAACCGTTGGACAGCTGGAAGGTCAGAATCGGATCGTAAATGGTGCGGGCTTCCACTTCGGCGATGTACTCGGTCACCGTCATCTTGTCCGCGTAGTTGGTGTAGCCCGGCAGACGGCCGCCGGCCAGAATCGCCCGCAGGTTTTCTTCCCGGCACAGATCCTTGCGCGCCTCATAGAGGCGCCGGCCCAGGCGGTAACCCCGGTACTCGGGGTCGACGAACACGTCCAGGCCGTACAGCGCATCGCCCTTGCGGCTGTGCGAGCGCACCTTGTCGTCGGTGATCAGGTCTTCGTAGCGGTGCGGGTTGGAGAACCGGTCGTAGCTCACCTTTACCGTCAACGCCGTGGCGATCAGCGTGCCGTTGTCCTCGATCACCAACTGCCCTTCCGGGAACAACCGGATCAGGGTGGCGATGGTTTCCTCGGGCCAGGCACCGCCGATGTCGTGGTACACCTGATCCATCAACCGGGCCAGCGCCGGGTAGTCTTCCAGGGTCAGTTGCCGCAGACGCAGGCGAGTGCTTTCTTCAGCCATGGATCTCTCCAGTGAAGGAACCGGCGGTTCCTAGGAATTAAGGGGTGGAAACGGGATTACCCACTGGCAATCACGGTTGTGCAGCGCATCCAGGCTGCTAGCGTACAGCGCCACACCATCCGGGCGTATGAACATGGCGGCGCCGGAACGCAGGCCGATAAAACCGGACACCTGCTCGACCACATAGCCGTCCGGCTCTTCGAACTCGCAGCGCAGCGCCTCGGGAATCGGCTCGTAGCCGACCAGACCATTGGCGAGCGGGTCTTCCACGGCGCGCCGGTCACGGTACAGACCCACCGCGTCGGCGCCGATCAGCAGCACCATGCCCTGGTGGAAATGCAGCAAATTGACAGGTCCCCGGGCCGGCAGGGAAAGTGTTTCCTGCCTTGAGATGATGGTATCCATAACACTCCACGGTAACGAAGAAGACAGGCGGAGGCAGCAGCCATGCAGGAAAGGATTGTAATACTTACCGGCGCCGGAATCTCGGCGGAATCCGGTATCAATACGTTTCGCGACGCCGGCGGCCTGTGGGAAAACCACCGCATCGAGGACGTGGCCACCCCGGAAGCCTTCCAGCGCGATCCGCATGGCGTGCAGAGTTTTTACAACCGGCGCCGTGAACAGTTGCGCGACCCGGCGATCCAGCCCAATGCCGCCCACCGGGCCCTGGCCGAGCTGGAGCAGGCGCTGCCCGGCCAGGTGCTGGTGGTGACCCAGAACGTGGACGACCTGCACGAGCGCGCCGGCAGCCGGAACGTCATCCACATGCACGGCGAGCTGCTCAAGGCGCGCTGCCAGAGCACCGAGACACTGGTGCCCGCCGACCGCGATCTGGACCCGGCCCTGAGCTGCACCGTGTGCGGCGCCGCCGGCTGCCTGCGCCCCCATGTGGTGTGGTTCGGTGAAATGCCCCTGGAGATGGAGCGCATCTACGCCACCCTGGCCGGCTGCGAGCGCTTTATCAGCATCGGCACCAGCGGCAACGTCTACCCGGCCGCCGGCTTCGTGGCGGAAGCGCGGGCCAGCGGCGCGCACACCACCGAACTCAACCTGGAGCCCTCGGAGCAGCTCACCGCGTTCCACGAACACCGTCACGGGCGCGCCACCGAGCTGGTGCCCGCCTATGTCCGCGAACTGCTCAGCGATACCAGCGCCACTCTATCCCGGCAATAGGCTGATTCCTGCAACGGATTCGGCTAGACTGCCAAAATCCGTCGACACCGAAATAACAGGCATAGCCAGACTCATGAGCCAGAAGCAATTAGACGATCTCAACATCGAATCCCAGGAGGTGCTGATCACCCCCCGGGCCCTGAAGGAAAAGCTGCCGCTCAGCGAAGCGGCGGCGGAAACCGTATTCCAGGGTCGCCAGCAGATCCGCGACATCCTCGACCGCAAGGATCCGCGCCTGTTCGTGGTGATCGGCCCCTGCTCCATCCATGACCCGAAAGCGGCCATGGAATACGCCGAGCGGCTCAAGAAGCTGGCCGCCGAGGTGGACGACGCCCTGTTTCTGGTACTGCGCGTGTACTTCGAAAAGCCGCGCACCACGGTGGGCTGGAAGGGTCTGATCAACGACCCTTACATGAACGACTCCTTCAAAGTGCAGGACGGCCTGCACATTGCCCGCAAGCTGCTGCTGGACGTGGCCGAGCTGGGCCTGCCGGCGGCCACCGAGGCGCTCGACCCGACCACCCCGCAGTACATGCAGGATCTGATCTCCTGGTCGGCGATCGGCGCACGCACCACCGAATCCCAGACTCACCGGGAGATGTCCTCCGGCCTGTCCGGCCCGGTGGGCTTCAAGAACGGCACCGACGGCAGCCTGGACGTGGCGGTCAACGCCATGCTCAGCGTCAAGCACCCGCACCGTTTCCTGGGCATCGACCCGGACGGCCGGGTGGCGCTGACCACCACCAAGGGCAACCCCTACGCCCATGTGGTGCTGCGCGGCGGCGGCGGCAAACCCAACTACGATTCGGTGTCCGTGGCCCTGGCGGAGAGCGCTCTGGAGAAAGCCGGCGTGTCCACCAACATCATGGTGGATTGCTCCCACGCCAACTCCAACAAGGACCCGAACCTGCAGCCGCTGGTGATGGAAAATATCGGCAACCAGATTCTGGAAGGCAACAAGTCGATTGTCGGCCTGATGGTGGAATCCCACCTCAAGGGCGGCAACCAGAAGCTGCCGGCCAATCTGGACGATCTGGAATACGGCGTGTCGGTGACCGACGGCTGCATCGCCTGGGACACCACCGAGCAGAGCATCCGCGATCTCGCCGACAAGGTGCGCGACACCCTGCCCCGCCGGAATCAGTAGCCAGCCTTTCGCTTGCAAGGCAAGCTGCCACAAAAAAAGCCCCGGCCGAATGGCCGGGGCTTTTTTGTTTTCGGGGACCGGCCCCCGCCGCGAACGGCGGGACACCGATCAAACCGTGGTTGCCGTTACGGCGCCAGACCGCCGAGCAGGTCGGGCAGGCCGGTCAGCAGTTCGGGCAGGTTCTGCCCCGCTTCCAGCAAACATTCGAACGGCAGGGTCGGGCTGAGGCCGCCGGCGCCGGCTTCCGGGCACAGCTGGCCGGTCACCGGATCAGCGGAGCCTTCACCGCCTTCACCGCCGCCCAGGCCGCCGAGCAGGTCCTGGAGCTGGCTCAGGCTACCGCCGGCTTCCATCAGGCAGTCCAGCGGCGTGGTCGGACCCACTTCGTCTTCCAGTGCCAGCGGGCAGATCTGCGCCAGGCCGTCGCTCAAACCCGGGATTTCCGGGATGCCGCCGGTGCCGCCGTCGCCACCGGGGGCGCCGGGCAGGTTGCCCAGGGCTTCGGTGAAGCAGGCCGCCGGATCAAGCTGCTCGGCGCCGGAGGCCGCCGGGCACAGCGCGTCGGTGAGCGGGTTGCTGCCGCCCAGGCCACCCAGCAGGTCGGTGAGACCGCCCAGGTTCTGGCCGGCTTCGGTGAGGCACTCCAGCGGGGTAGTCGGGCCGATTTCGCCGGCACCGGCTTCCGGGCACAGCTGCGCCAGGCCATCGCTCAGACCGGGAATTTCCGGTACGCCGCCGCCGTCGCCGCCACCGGGCAGGCCGGGCAGACCGCCGCCCAGGGCTTCGCTCAGGCACGCCGCCGGGTCCAGCTGCTCGGCCGCGGACGCGGTCGGGCATACGGCTTCGGTGAGCGGGTTGCTGCCGCCCAGGCCGCCGAGCATGTCCTGGATGTTGCCCAGGTTCTGGCCGGCTTCGGTCAGACACTCGATCGGGGTGGTCGGGCCGATTTCACCGGCACCGGCTTCCGGGCACAGCTGGCCCAGCAGCTGCTCACCGCCGGGAAGTTCCGGGGTGCCGCCGTCACCGCCGGGCAGCGGCACGCCGCCGGGCAGACCTTCCAGGGCTTCCATGAAGCAGGCCGCCGGATCCAGACCTTCCTCGGACGTCACCGGGCACAGGGCGTCGGTCAGCGGGTTGCCGCCTTCCAGACCACCGTCGGCGAGACCGCCGAGCAGACCTTCCAGGTCGCCGAAGCCGCCGCCCAGTTCCAGCAGGCAGTCGAACGGCGTGGTGGGGCCGATTTCCTCGCCCGCGGCCACCGGACAGATTTGCTCCAGAGCCATGCCGGCGCCGGGAATCTGCGGGGAGCCACCACCCGGTGCGGAGGGCAGCTGACCGGCCGCTTCGGTGAAGCAGGCCGCCGGGTCAAAGCTTTCCGCCGTGGCGGCGGTCGGGCACAGGGCTTCGGTGAGCGGGTTGCTGCCACCGAGGCCGCCGAGCAGGTCTTCGAAACCGCCGAAGCTGCCGCCGGCTTCCGCCAGACAGTCGATCGGGGTGGTCGGGCCGACTTCGGCTTCCAGGGTCTCCGGGCAGATGCCGGACAGCGCGTCGGTCAGCTGATCCAGACCGGGAACGTCCGGCGTGCCGCCGTCGCCACCGTCACCGCCGCCGGGCAGACCGGGCAGATCACCCAGACCGGGCAGGCCGGGCATGCCGCCACCGCTCACGGCTTCCTCGAAACACACCACCGGGTCCACGCGCCCGGTGCCGGCTTCCAGCGGACAAACGGCGTCGGTGAGCGGGTTCGGGTTGGTGATCATGTCGACAATGGTGATGTAGACACGGCTGGCTTCGTTGAGACAGTTCAGCGGGGTCTCCGGGCCGACGCCGGCACCGGCGCTTTCCGGGCAGAACTGGTTCAAGAACTGGTCGGCACCGGGTACGCTGCCGCCGCCTTCACCGCCGCCGGGCAGGCCGGGCAGGCCGCCATTGGCGCCGCCGGTCACTTCCGCGAAACAGGTGGCCGGGTCAAAGGACGGCTCGGTGGCCGCCACCGGGCACAGCTGCTCGGTGATCGGGTTGCTGCCGCCGATCAGCTCCTGCAGGCCGTCCAGGTTGGTGGCCGATTCCTGCAGACAGGCGATCGGGAACGACAGCGGGCCGTCGGTCAGGAAGCCGGCCGGATCGTCGAACCCTTCGGTGAAGGCCGCCGGGTCGAAGGCGCCTTCCAGATCGAACGAGGACGCCGCGGTGGGACAGAACTGAGCGACCACGTCGGTGGGATCCGGCGCGCCGCCTTCGGATTCTTCGCTTTCTTCGACGCAAAGAACCGGATCAAGCGGCGTGCCGGCGGCCCCTTCCGAGGTCTCCGGGCAGAATTCTTCGGTAAAGGCGTTGGACTCGTCCACGACTGCCGCCATTTCTTCCGGCAGGTCACGGGTTGAGGGCGTCGGCGAATTGCCGGAGACGTCACCGCCCCCGCTGCTTCCGCCGCCGCAGGCGGTCAGCAGCAGCGCGAGCACGCCACCACCGATGAGATGTTTGATGTTGGTATCCAAGGTTTACCCCTCCCTTTTTACTTCTTAGTCGCTAGGCCCCCGAAATGGAGACTGACTTTGCGACTATGGAAGGGGTGTGCAAAGCGATGCATATTCACGCCGTTGCGGGTATGTAATAAAGCGTAGCGGTGGTAATCGAACGGTTATCCGGCGCGATTCCCGGAAACCTTTGTTTACCGGAGAGGCGCCCGAGGGTACGGCCGTGCCAGCACCGCGTCTAGCGCGGGGCCGGCACCATGGTGTCCAGCACGCGAAGGAAGGTGGCGGGTTCCGGGCGCACCCGGTAATTGTCGGCCAGGTCCACGTAGCAGATCTCGCCCCGGGCGTCGGTGATCAAAACCGTGGGCAGCACCGTGTCCGAGGGGTAGCCGAACAGCTCCAGACCCAGGGGCGTGCCACCCGGGTCGAGGATGCGCAGTTGCCGGGCGGCGTCCAGCTGCGGGTCCACCCACCACTCCATCGGCACGCCCAGGCGGGCGGCAAGCCGCCCGGTCCGGGCGCCGGGCTGAGCGCTGACCAGGATAATGCGGGCACCGCGCCGTTCCAGTTGCGGGCGACGCCGGGCCAGCTCGCGCACCTGGGCCATGCACACCGGGCACCAGTTGCCACGGAAAAACAGCATTACCGCCGGCGCCCCGTGCAGCGAGGTGGTGGACACCGGCCGCCCCTCCAGATCCCGGAACGCCAGCGGTGGCAGCAACTGGCCGGGCCGCGGGCCGTCGGCGGCGTCGCGCTGCAGGGGGCTGTACCAGAACAGGTAGGCGCAAAGGCCGAGCAGGCCCAGGCCGGTGTACAACCAGGCCAGCCAGCGGGGATCGCCGAGCGACAAGGTGCCCAGCAGGGTCACCGCCGCGCCCAGCCAGGCGCACAGGGTGGCCAGCGGCAAATGCGGGCTGGTGCGCGCCGGCCCCAGGCTGACCAGCCAGCCCAGCAACACCAGAATCGGCACGTTGACCAGCAACGGGCCGGCCCACAGCCAATGCCGGTCCTGCCAGCCCAGCCACAGGGCATGGGCACAGATAAACAACGAGGCGAATGGGTACAACGAAATGAACAACGCTTTGACGCGCGCCATGATCCCCCCTCAAGCGGTGCGGTACAGCAGACGGCTTTTTATTCGTATATAAAACAGAGACTAAGTGGTCAACGGACGATGGACAAGACAGAATAGCGTTCTCGCAATGTCCCGGCCCGAGGTTCCATGAGTTCGGATTCCGTTTCCCTGCGCGATCGCTGGCGCCACATCATTTTCGGCACCGATACGCCGGCAGGGCAATATTTTGATCAGCTGCTGATCGTCGCCATTCTCGCCAGCGTCGCGGCGGTGATGCTCGACAGCGTGCAATCCATCCATCAGCAATACGGCACCTGGCTGTACGGCGCGGAATGGTTCTTTACGCTGCTGTTCACCTTTGAGTACATGATCCGCCTGTGGGTCAGCGACCGGCCGCTGCGTTACGCACGCAGCTTTTTCGGGGTGGTGGACCTGCTGTCGATCATTCCCACCTACCTGAGCCTGTTTCTGCCGGGCGCCAACTACCTGCTCACCATCCGCGCGCTGCGCGTATTGCGGGTGTTCCGGGTGCTCAAGCTGGCCCACCTGATGACCGAGGCCAACGAGCTCGGCGCCACCCTGGTGCGCACCCGCCGCAAGATCGGCATCTTCATGTTCTCGGTGGTGATCGTGATCATCATCTTCGGCAGCCTGATGTATCTGGTGGAGGGGCCGGCCAACGGTTTCACCAGCATTCCACGCAGCATCTACTGGGCCATCGTCACCATCACCACGGTGGGCTACGGCGATATTTCACCGCAAACCTCGCTGGGCCAGGCGGTGGCGTCCATGGCGATGATCACCGGTTACGCCATCATCGCCGTGCCCACCGGCATCGTCACCGCGGAAATGTCCAAGGCGAGCATGGCCCGGCGCTACGAGCGCGAGTGCCCCAACTGCCACCGCCATGACCATGATCCGGACGCCCGCTTCTGCAAGCAGTGCGGCACCGGCCTGCCCAAGCCCGGGCAGGAAGACGCGGGCTAGAGCGCGCCGAGCTCGAAGGTTTCGCCGTCGGAATCCACCACCAGACGGGCGCCGCCGCCCTGCTCTTCGCGGCGCGCCCAGTCCACCAGCTGGTAGAAGATATTGCGTGAGATGAGCGCTTCCAGGTTGTCGCGCACATGCACGTAGGGCGCCGGCTCGCCGCTGTCGGCGTCGGTCTCCACCCGTAATGGATGGCGCGCGCCCGCCACCACATGGGTCCCCACATTGGTGGTGAACACCAGCTTCTCGCGGTCGCCGTCGGTGACGCGCTCCACGTCGGTGGCGACAAAGGGGGCGTCATCCACCTTGATGCGCAGCTTTTCCACCGGCGTGACCAGAAAATAATCGTCGCCTTCGCGCAGCAGAATGGTGGAGAACAGCTTGACCATGCGCTCGCGCTGAATCGGCGATTCCTGGTAATACCAGGTGCCGTCGCGGGCGATGCGCATATCGATATCGTCCTGGCGTTCCGGCTGCCATTTGTGTACCGGGGGCAGCCCCTGTTCGTCCTGGTCGGCTTTTTCCAGCAGCGCCAGTAATTCCTCGGCTTTGCTCATCGAAATTCCTTATTTGCCGCGCTGGCCTTTGTTGCCCATGCGGATGCCGATCTCGATCAGGAAATCGAGAAAGTCGTCCTTGTCCTCGATCAGGCGCTGATAGAACGGCGACTGCATCAACGCAACGGCGCCGTGCGCCAGAGCCCAGGCGGAGCAGATATGGTAGATGGCGGGCACCGGCTCCAGGGAACCTTCCTGGATGCGGGCCTCGACGATGTGGTTGAGCTTCTCGAAATTGGCTTCGCGGATGCGGTGCAGTTTGTCCACCAGCTCCGGCACCGCGTGATCCTTGATCACTTTGTTTTCCAGCCGGTCGAACAACTGGTAGCGGGCCGGATCGCTGATCCGGAAGCGGAAGTATTCGCGCGCCAGGGTTTCCTTGTCGTCGGACTCGGAGATGTCCTGGAACAGCGACGCCAGATCCTCCTCGTAACGAAGCATCAACAGCAGGTAGATCTGGTTCTTGGTCTCGAAGTGCTTGTAGATGGTGCCCTTGCCAATGCCCACCCGGTCGGCGATGTTCTCCACCGTGACGCGGTCTTCGCCCTGCTCCAGAAACAGAATCAGTGCGGCGTCCAGAATTTCCTGCTCGCGCTGCCGGAATTCCTGTGCCTTACGCGTGGCTTTTTCCAAGTCACCCATCTACATCTCCTCGTCTGCCGCGGACCACGGCGGATTTCCCCGATCTAGCCGGGCTAGATTAACATAACCACGTCCTCTGCACGTTACCTCCAGGGCGGTTACAATCAAGTGAGATTTCTGGAGGAGCGCTGGCAATGGTCGACCTGAAAGCGGAATTTCCGTTGCACCACGAC
>VMHT01072522.1_pt1 | contig 10367 bp, 25 predicted proteins | sample 4693611 | NCBI WGS metagenome assembly VMHT01 (sample SAMN12280063, study PRJNA550983) | marine metagenome | isolation source: seawater sampled from same location over 5 years 0.02-0.2 micron viral filtrate | place: USA: collected off the coast of southern California halfway between the port... ...
ATGTATCAAATGGATTACAGCAAACTTGTAGTACATCTTGTAAAAGGAATGAAAGAACAACAAGAACAGATTGAAGCCTTACAATCTGAAATTAACTTACTTAAAGGAGAATAAATATGGCAAATTGGAACTGTAAAACTATAGACGTTTACACACAAGAGCATAATGGACATGAACAAGTTATTTATAATGTGCATTGGCGAGTAGAAAAAGAAGATGGAGAATATTCTGCATCTACTTATGGAACACAATCTTTAAATACTGAAGATATACAAGACTTTAAACCTTTTGATGAAGTAACTTCTGAAATGGTAGAGGGTTGGGTTAAAGATGTTATGGGTGAAGAAGAAGTATTACGCATAGAAGATGGTTTAGATCAGCAAATAGAAGATCAAAAAAATCCAACATCTATTACAAAAACTTTAGAAAATTAATATATAATTTAATTTTAATAAACTTATAAGGAGAGTATATATGAGTGATAACGAAAATATGGAAAACCAAGAACCAGTAATAATAACTTTTAACGATGTAGAGTACAGACAATCTGATCTATCTGAAGATCAAATGGCTTTAGCATCTAGGCTTAATGTTATTGGTAGAAAACTTGCATCTTTACAAGCTGCACACGATGATTATGTAATGACTAATGATTATAAGAATATAGTTATACAGTCTTTTGAAAGAAGCATCAATCCTGAAGTTGTAGAAGCAGATAAGGAAGAATAATGCCTAGAGTTACTGCATCGGATGTAAGTGTTTCTTTAGAGAAACATGAAATCCAATGTAGTGAACGATGGACTCAAAACTGGAATAGACTTAGAAAATTAGAAAATTCAGTTAGAGAATTAGATAGTAATACTGATACTAAATTAGACAAAATTGATTGGACAATTAAAGGTGGTTTAGGTGCTGTAATATTAATCTTATTAAGTGGCATAATAACTTTATTAATAAAATTGTGATAGATAAATTAATACAACCAGTTACTAAATTATTAGATAAATTTATACCTGACGCTGATCAAAAACAACAAATTGCACATGAAATCGCTACTATGTCAGAGAGACATATACACGAAATTGCAAAGGCACAAATAGAAGTTAATAAAGAAGAAGCTAAAGGTAATTGGTTTCAATCATCTTGGCGACCAGCTACAGCTTGGGTATGTGTTGCTGGTTTTGCAATTAATTTTCTTATAAGTCCATTAGCTGCACCATTTGGAATTGACATACCACAAGCAGATACATCGGTTATGTTGCCCGTTTTAATGGGTATGCTTGGGCTTGGTAGTATGAGGTCTTTTGAACGAATTAAAGGCGTAGGCAAAAATTAAATAAAAGGTAAAAACTATGAAAATATCAAAAATCATTAATAAATTAAATTTAAGTAAATATCATTGGTTTCAAACTTTTTTAAAACAAAAATATGCACACTCTGTAATTATTGGTTTAGTTATATTTTGTGTTAATTTGTTTTTAAATTTAGTACATAGCAATATTTTACAAGCATTTATCATTGGTTCTATAGCTTGTTTATTATCTGCTTTCTTTATTTTTAATCCTTTAAAAAATAATAAATAAAATGATGGGTGGCAACTACTCAATAATGTTAGATAAGATTATTGATATGTTACGTAGACATGAAGGATTAAGATTGCACCCTTATCATTGTTCAGAAAACAAACTTACTTTGGGAATCGGTAGAAATATAGAAGATAAAGGTATTACAGAAGAAGAAGCATTATTTTTACTTAATAATGATATTAAATCAGTTCAAGAAGAATTAACTAAGAATTGGGGTGTTTGGCGTACTTTTCCTGAAAAAGCAAGAATGGTATGTATTGATATGACATTCCAAATGGGTATAACTGGTTTTATGTCATTTAGAGAAACTAGAAAGCTGATGGAACTTGGAAAATGGTTAGAAGCATCGGAAGAAGTTTTAAGATCGCGTTATAGTATTCAAACTCCAAACAGAGCATTGTATAATTCTAGGCAATTAGCTTTATGTAGCCAAGATGGCAAAGAAAACGATAGAAGATCATCAGGCTAATTCTAGGCTTGGTGCTGTAGGTGAGTCGTTAGTACAAACCTTTTTACTAGAGCATTGTGATTGGTGTTATAGAACCCAAGAAAAACATCCAGCAGACCTAATGGTTGAATTAGGTTCTGCTAAATATACTATTCAAGTTAAAACTCGGAGAGAAACAAAACAAGGTAAATATGTTTTTGCAACTGAAAATTCAAGGACACTATCTAGTGTATATAAGCATTATCATTGTGATATACACGCTTTTGTCTTTTTTAATAATGAAGGAAAACATATCTTCTTCAAACCAAATAACACTTCGCAGACTTACTTCACATTTGAATCATCTTTAATTACACAAACACTAGCCATAGATTCATTTAAAGAAACTTTAGATCAATTAAGTTCAGTTCCTAAAATAAACCCTCTTTAAAATAATTAAAATAATACTTGATCATATATATATATTTATGTATATTAATACTATGTTATTTAAAAAAAGGAGTAATTAACATGAGATACACATTAGAAGTATGGCTACCAAAAAATAACTTTTGGTTTACAGCTTGTAAGACTAAAGACATGATTGTTTTAGGTAAGCAAATATTAAAGTGCAAAAAAGCAAAGCATAAGTATAGAGTTGTAAAAGCAAAAAATGACTAATCCATTTCAAAGGGCTTGTGATATTTTGGAACAGCAAACTAAAGTTGATATTGCTGAAGAAGAACTAGCACAAGCTGAAGAACTGGTAGTAGAAAAACGCAATAACCTATTTAATGAAATAGCAAAACTAGAGGAGTTAGACAATGAATCATAATGATCTTATGCGAATATCAATAATTGGTTTTTTAATTACAGCAATTTTTATACAACAATTTTTATTTATACAATAACGGGAGTTAAATTATGAATGTAACATTTAATTTAGTAGGTGGTGGAGAACTTAATATACCAGCTAGGTTTATAAGTGGTTTTTATAAAGATGATATGACTAGCGATGTCATAGTCGAAGTATTAGGTGAAGAATACATAGTTAGAGATAGCTTAGATGAAGTTAAATACTTATTGGGTTTAGCAAGTTAGTATGGGTAAATTAAGACAATGGTTCAGGATATGGTTTGATAGGCAACTAGAAAAATCATTACAACGACAAGCAGATAAAATGTTTTTAAAAGGTAAAAAGGTAAAACAAAATGAAACCAATAGGTAAGATAACAAGAGATGATTTTTGCACACATTCCTTAGTGCCATATTTGTTTGATGCAGGGCATTTTAAGACTAAGCAAGAGGTACTTAATGACTGTATAAGGGCAAGGCATGGTGAGAGTATAAGAACTCCACAAACGCTAAGACAAAGAACGGGAGATGTATTAGAAAAACCTTTAATACAAGAATGTATGAAAAGACTTGGTATAGATAAGTATGATGATAAGGTTACTGAAAAAGTAGTGCATCCTATACTACCTTTAGAAGGTTCATTAGATGGTATGGCTTATCCTGAAAATATAACTATAAAAGAAGATGTAGAAAACGGCATACATACATTAGATTCTTCAGAGGTTTTTCTTGATGGTAAAACGCCAATAGAAGTTAAATGCACTAGTGTTTATCCTGATAGCGTACCACCTGATTGGTTAGGTGTATTGCAACTTAAAGCTGCTATGGCAACTACACAAGCAAGAGCAGGTATCTTAATAATTCTTTATCAGTCAACTGATCTTAGAATCTATGTAATACCTAAAGACTATGCATTTGAACAAGAACTTGCAGAAAAGGTTTGTGACTTTAACAGAAGAATAGATGAAGAAGATTACTACACGCCACAAGTTACATCTGATGCCTATATTAAATATCCTAATGCTGAAGATGAAACTAAGATATTAAGTGAAGAAACATCTGAGCTTTTAAAACAACATGAACAAACAAAAAATATGATTGCTAGTCTTAAAGTTGTCAATGAAAAGATACAAGCACAAATCATGGATGAAATGGGTAATGCTTCTGTAGGTAGGATTGGTGAGTGGATAGTTCAATGGAAGATGCGTAAGTATAAAGCACAAGCTGAAAGAGTTGTAGCTGCTAAAGATGCTTATGAGATTAGAAGTAAGACGTTAACGATTAAAAAGGGCAAATAGATATATGAGAGTATATAGGTTTTGGAGAGTTTATCCTTTGCCCTTATATGCATTATAGGACGAATGAAAGAAAGTATTAATTAACTATGGTAATAAAGTCGTATTAATATTAATATTTATATGGAGAGTTTATATGGAAGATAATTATAAAAAAGCACTATGGATTCCTACTGATCTACATATTGAGATCAAGGTATTTGCTGCAAAAAATAACATGAGCATAGAATCTGCAAGTCAGCTATTACTCAAACTTGGTGTTTGCAGTTATGAAGAGGGTAAAGAAAATGACTCAAAATAAAGAAGCTGTAGAAAAAAGAAGAAAAGAATTAGCACAAGAAAAGCTAGATGAACAAGTAAAGTATATTTACTTTCAAAAAGGTGTTGGTGAACATTACAAAGAAACTGCATACATGAGTGGAAGAATTGTTAGGATAGAATATGGTGAACTCTAGAAATAAAGGTGCTGCGTTTGAAAGGTTTATTGTGAATAAAATTAATACTTACTTTGAATCTAAAAAGATAGATAAAAGAGTAAAAAGAAATTTAGATCAATACCAAGAAAAAGGACAAGCAGACATTTACCTAGACAATTTAGCAATAGAATGTAAGAGATACAAAGCTGGTAGTAATATGCCTAGAAATAATTGGTGGACACAAACGCTAGAAAGTGCTGGTGATAAATACATACCTATCTTAATATGGAAATATGATAGAAAAAAAATACAATGTATAGTTCCAGCTTGGCTTGTTTCAGATGTGCCACAATCCAACAAAATAACAATGATGTTACCATTGGAAGATTTATGCGAGAGCATAGATGAAGTATTACAAAAAGCAAATGGATGTTAAAAGCTTCATGTTAGAAGAAGAATTTAATATATATTGTAGAGAGAGATTTGATAGGATTAATATTGCTTGTGAATTTTTAGGAGTAATCAACGATGAAGATTTTGTTAGTTTTAAGGAGAGAAATTACTCTACCCTTGAAGCTGATTTTTTAACCAGTATTGATAAAACAATACATTAATAAGGAGAGTATATATGGATATATTAGGTGGAATGAATAGTGGTGGTGGAGAGTCACCATATTTAAAATGGAAAACAGGAGATATGAGCTTTCATAATGGTGAACAACCTATTGAGTTTCAATATCTTCAACTTGATCCAGCAACTTTTTTAAGTGGTTGGGGATGTTATAAACAAGCATCAGGTTATGATTTTGTATGGGATCAACAGTTTGGTGTAATGGGTAATAAACCTGAAGAAGATTACAAAAGAGCTTTTTCAGCATGGGTATTACCACAAGGACTAAGCAGACCTTTATTATGGCAAAATATGACGTTTGCAGAAACTCAGGCATTTAATAAAATACTTGGTTTGTTTTGGAATGAAAAAGATAAGAATGGTGATTTATTACCAGTTGTTAAATTTACAGGAGCTAAGAAATTACAAGTAGGTTTAGGTCAATCAAGTGAACTTAGTTTTGAATTTGCTAAGTTTGCACCTAGATCAAGCGAGTTTGTAATTCCTAGTTGGTATTATGAAGATGAAAGTGATGATGATTTTAAATCACCTAATGATGGTTTATCTGATTTGGTTAATAAGCAAATCAATGACAATAATGATTTATTAACAGATGAAGATATACCTTTCTGATGCAGAATATAGATTGGCAAAGAATAGCACCCGAAGTAGCTAGAGAATTACTTGGAGAACCAAAAACTACTACCACAACTGAATATAGATGGGGTAATAAAGGTTCTTTAGTTTTAAATCTTGAAGACGCTACTTGGTATGATTTTGAAAATGATACTGGTGGTGGTATTGTCGATTTAATTAGACATCTGAATAAAGATGTAGCAGTTATACTAAAACAGTATGGTTATGATCTAGCACCACAACGTAATTACTCCTTCACGAATGGAACAACTCCCCCTGTTCCTAAAAGTGGTGTTAGATCGTTTAATAGACAACAAATGGTTGATCTTTATAAACAAGCAAGTATTAAAGTTAAATATGCAGATAATTTTTTAGTACTTAGATTTCCTGAAGGACATCATATAAAACAAAAGTATGCACCCTTTACTTTAAATACAGATGGTTCTTGGTCTATGAAAAGACCTGAAGGAACTCTACCTATTTACATAGAAGAAAAGCATTTAGATAAACCAGTAATAATTAATGAGGGTGAGAAAGCTTTATTAGGATGTCAGAAAATATATGACTATGATTGTTGCACTTGGCATGGTGGAGTCAATGCTTGGGATAAAGCAGATTGGTCTAAGATTTATAACAGAGAGGTTTATATATTTCCTGATAACGATGATGCTGGTAAGAAGTGTGCAAATGAGATAGCTAAGATGCTAAAGAAGAATGGTTGTAAAGTAAAGGTTGCACAATCACCTGAAACATTTAATGAAAAAGATGATCTGTATGATGCATATATTAGAAATGATTTTAAAGAATCAAAAGATTTAGAAGAATACATAATTAATTGTGCTGAGAAAAAACCTAAAGGTGCTGTTACCTTTACAAGAGCAGATAAAGTATTAAGTCAAGTAGATAATCCTGACTGGCTTATAGAAGATGTTGTAGAAAAAGAGTCGTTAATGTGTATATTTGGAGCACCTAAAAGTGGTAAATCATTTATTGCAATAGCTATGGCAGCCAGTATAGCAGCAGGTAAAGAATTTTATGGGAACAAAGCATACGCTAAACCAGTAATGTACGTGTGCGGAGAGGGACAGCGTGGCGTAAAACGTCGCTTAGCAGCATGGCAACAAGGTATGTTTGATCTTAATAACGTACCTTTATATTTATCTGATAGAGCAGTGAGAGTAAATGATCCTGATGATTTTAAAATGCTAGAAGAAGAAATAGAAGAATTGATTCAATTAGTAGGTGATATAGGTATGATTGTTATTGATACTTTTCAACGAAACTTTGTTGGTAACGAGAACAGTGCAGAGGATGTGGGTAATTTTATTAATAAATTAGATGGACTTATATCGCATTATAAATGCTGTATATGTTTGGTACATCATACTGGTCATGGTAATTCTAATAGAGGTAGAGGATCAAGTGTAATGGGTGCATCTTTAGATTATGAATTTAAAGTAAAAAGAGATGATGAATATGTTACTGGATTTGTAGATGAACAAATGTTAGTTTCTTTTGAGCAAACATTAAATAAAGATGGTCAAGGAATGGCTGTTAAAAACTTTATGTTTAGAGAGGTAGAAATAATTGGTGAAGGATTAAATCTAACGTCAGGTTTTTTAGAAGAAAGCGAAATATCAATTAAGAGTCCAAATATAGATAAACTACCACCTATACAACAAAGGACATTAGATGCTCTAGAAACTGTAGCTTATACTAAAGATAATCAAGCACCTCAGGATCAGTTTATGCAACCAAGTGAGTTAGAAGGTTTTGTTAAAAATAAAGCTGGTGATCCTATTAATGCAAACAATATTGGTAAGCATTTAAAAGCATTAAAAGTAAAAAATAGAGTTAATCATGATGATAAATATGGTTGGCAACATATTAAATACAAAAATCAAGCACCTAATTTACAGAGTGAATTTGAATAATAAAGGAAGTTTTTGAAGGAAGTAAAGGAAGTTTGAAGGAAGTTTTTGATGAAAAACAATAATTATGAAGGAAGGAAGGGAAGGAAGTATGTAATACTTCCCTTACTTCCTACTAAATGTTCGGAGTTTTATGAAAACATATTTAGATGAAACATTAGAAGATAAGATAAAAAAACTTAGGATTTACGAATCAGAAACTTATGCTAAGTGGGGTAACAGAAAAAGAATATTTAAAATGGTAGGTATAGATTTTGAAATAAAGTTTTGTAGGGCTGAGATGATATTAAAAGAATCTTTACAAAACGATTCTAAACAAAAGAAACTAAAAATGGTTGAAATGATGAATAGAGCATTTGAACAACTTAATATAAAATTAGAAAGTAGTGGTTATGCACAAATACAACCAAATACTAGATCATTTAGATTTGATAATAAAAATATAATTGTTTGTGATACTGATGAAGAAAAACCATTATTGATTAAAATACATATAGAAGAAAAGGATATGGCAATATTTAGTATAGAAGAATTATTACGATGTTTGCCTAAAGACTTTATAGATGCAAAACAATTATTATCTAATTTAGATAAATCAGTAAACTTTGAGAAGATAAGTTATGAGCAAAGGAAGTAAACGTAGACCTGAAGATAAAAAGAAAATAGATAATAATTGGGATAAGATATTTAAAAAGGAAAAGAAAAGTGCCAACAAAACTAAAGAAAAGTGTTAAGAATTATAATAGACAAACAGGTAAGACAACTACTGAACACTTTTATTTACACGCTACTAAGCAAGATGAATTAGAAAGAATTGCAAATGATCCTAGTGCTAATCCAAAGCTAAGAATCAAATGTAAAAGAGAATTAATTAAAAGGAGAATATTAAATGAGAAAATTAAAAGAAATTGAAGAATTTTATCTTACATTAAGTAGGGAAAAACCAAAAATGACATGGGGAAATTGGTCTTATAACCCTAAAACATTTTATTTAACATATAAACATTTTTATCCAGTTGATTTATCAACTATAAATACTAACTCTGCTTTGTTAGATTTAATTTTTCAAATTAATACAAAAAACAATGGCAATTGGGATTCTGGTTGTGTAAACGATTTAGTAAAAGCCATTGATGATATTTTTTATCCACAAGCAAATTGTTGTTCAGGTGGGCAAAATAAAAAGTTTTTTGCAAAAAAAATATGTGAAAAATACAATAAAAAATTATCGGAGAAAATAAATGAGTAAAGATATAAATGTATTAAGACCACCTCATTATAATAAGGGTGCAGTAGAAGCTATAGATTATATTAAGCAACAATTAGGTACAGACTTTCCAGCTTACTTAGAAGGATCGGCAATCAAATACATTCATAGACATAAGTACAAAGAAGCAAACATACAGGACTTAGAGAAAGCTGTTTGGTACATAAATAAACTTATTGAACATTACGAAAATCTATAATGGATATGAGTTTATATGCACTCGTAGGTTTAATATTATTAATTATATATCAACTAATAGGTAACAAATGGAAATAGATAAAGATAAATTAAAACAAAAGATACAACAGGGTAAATCCTCACATGATGTTGCTATGACTTTTGGATGCCACCCATCTACTATAAAAAGAAAAGCAAAAGAGCTAGGACTTAAATTTAAAGGTAAATCACATTGGAGAAAGTATGAGAGTTAGCGTAAAGAGTAATATAAAAGAAGTAACCAAATGGACTACTAACGCACAAAAGAAACAAATACCTTTTGCAACGTCAGTAGCAATCAACAATACTTTGTTTGATTTAAAAAAAGAAATGTCAAAACAAATGGATAAGAAGTTAGATAGACCAACACCATTTACTAAAAGAGGTTTATTAATAAATAAAGCTAAAAAGAATTTATTAGTGGGTGTACTGCTTATGAAAGATATTGTGGCTAATTATATGAAGTTTCAAATAGAAGGTGGTACAAGAAGTACAGGTAAACCTATACCAGTACCATATCAACCAAATGCAAGATTAAATAAGTTTGGTAACATAATAGGTAAAAAGACTGGACTAATTAAAAAGAGTACACAATTCATAGGTAATGTTGGTGGTACTGATGGTGTGTATGAAAGAACTAAGAGTGGTTTAAAACTAATTATAGGCTTTGAAAAATCTGTAACTTATAGACCAAGATTCCCTTTCTACATTATCGCTGCAAAGTTTAGTAATGCTGTTTTTGATAAGAACTTCACTAAGGCTTTTAATCGTGCCTTGAAGAGTGCCAAGTAATGAATGTAGCTATTGACTATGATGATACATATACTTTAGATAAAGAGTTATGGAATCAAATAATTAATACTTTTATACAAGGTGGACACAATGTTTATTGTGTTACTAAAAGATATAAAGAAATAGCAAATGATATTAAAGAAGATATGAACATACCGATAGTTTATGCTACTAGGTCAAAACTTGAAGCTGTTGCAAATTTAAATATAAGAATAGATGTTTGGATTGATGATAAACCACAAAGCATAATACCATACAAGGCTAGAAAGCCTTTAAATAAAGGGTTTCAGAGGTGGTAGTATTTTGCGTAGGTTCTTCTGCAACAAGCATCGTGTC
>VMHT01116805.1_pt1 | contig 10366 bp, 5 predicted proteins | sample 4693611 | NCBI WGS metagenome assembly VMHT01 (sample SAMN12280063, study PRJNA550983) | marine metagenome | isolation source: seawater sampled from same location over 5 years 0.02-0.2 micron viral filtrate | place: USA: collected off the coast of southern California halfway between the port... ...
CTCCGTTAGTCCCAACTAAGTTATTAGGCATTGTGTAAGAATAATATTTTGTGTCAGGCACAAATATATCTACCGCGTTACCCACTACTCTAATTTCATCACCAGTAACATTTCCACCTTCACCTCTATTGTACATAAGGTTAAAGTAATAAGAAACAATTTTACCGCTAACTACTGTAGTAGATGCATTGAATATTCTGTAATCACTAGGGGTTGATGTTCCAGAAAAAGAAACTAAAGGTTGCTCTTCGAAATGATAACCTGAATCAGCAAATACTTCTACCACAATTACAGTGCTCTGATCAGTTAAAGAAGTGATAGAGTAAGCCTGCGAAGTAGAATTAGGGTTAAGGTTATTTCCAGAGATTTCCACAGTACCAGAAGTAGTGGACTCAATTATATTCGCTGCGCCATCTATATCAATAGGTAAACTTACGTTTCCAATAGGCATAACGAATGAAGACGCGAAAGTAACAACGCAATCTATAGTAGTCGTAGAAGTGTTTGTAAAAACAACACTATCCACCTCAGAAGGTAAAGCGTCACCTACACTAAAGTCACTTGCTGTTACCGTATAATTGTCATCAGCGGTAATAGTTAACGTGACTGTTGGAGTGACACCATCTATCTGCGCTCCAGCCAGAGCATTAGTAGTTGATGATGATACTGTATAATTTAACATGTATTAATTTTTAAAGTGTAAAATCGTCTCTGAACATTTCTTTTACTTCCTCAAGCAATCCGTGAGATACGCTTGACTTATCTAGTTGAGGCACGATCTGTTCATATACCAACTTAAAAATAAATCTATAATGTCTTATTAGGTTTCTATAGTCATTTAACGTTTTGTTATCTGTCTCCTTTCGCGTCATACAATCATCGTACTTTCGCTTAACTTCGTCGTAGCTCTCTTTCATCTCTACAAGTTCAGCACGCAAAATGCTGATCTCGCGCTGACCACCATCTTGGTTTGCGCGTATCCTAGCAACTTCTATTGTAGAGTTACTTGTGTTTTTACTTGTAAAATATGTAACTAATCCTGTTACTAGCGCCGAACCGACAGCCCATAAAGGACTAACCCCTGTAAATACTCCATCCATATCCTTATTTTGTTATTATAACCAATAGTTATAAATTTAGCGTTGTTTTATATATATTAGTATCACCCGAAAATCACCTTTTTTAATGATCGGTAGGATCATCAAATACAGTAATTGTAAATTCGGTTGCATTAACATCTCCTGCTATTCCTGTCATTGCTCCAATACCTTGAACGTTAAACTCTTGTGAATCTATATTACCAGTTTGTGTATTGTTATCCCAAAGTGATGCTACTCCTTTTATATAGTTAAAGTGCTTTCCTTCTTTTTCAACGTATGCAGGAACTGTACCAGATTGTACTGCTGTTTCAATTGCAGGTGTAGTCCATCCAGCGTCTCCTTCATAAGCAAGTGTTTTAAACTTCTTAATTATAGAGGGTGCATCGTTATATACAAATGTCACGCTAGAAGCTGCTGCATCATTACCATACCAAGAATTTCTGTTTACAAGATCTGTATGTTTCCATATTTTACCTGCGATACTAGTATAGTACGTATTGTTTATTGTCAATGCTGCTTCTGGATTTATTCCCCATCTACTTGTCCAACCTTTAGATTGTTCACTGTATTGATGAGTTTGACCTCCAATAGTTAGGTTATAATGTTCAGTTGAATCATCATAACTTCCTACAGCATAATTGTTATCTTTAAACAATCCTTCTAGCTCTGATTGATATCCTGAAGTTATAGGTGTTATCCCATCCATAGATAGTCTAAGTACTGCACCTCTTCTTTTGTCTGTAAAGTATGATCTGAAACCGTAAGATGCAAAACTCTCTGGATTATATGATATTCCAAATTCTCCTGCGTAAGGTCTTACAGATCCTAATACATTATTACTTATGGCAACGTTAGTTGAACCATCCGCATTATATAACGCATCTTTATTTGCAAGTACTTGTAATACTTTATCTTCACATAACACTATTAAATCTGTGTTTCTTGCATGTAACTTTTGGATAGACCCATATAATGGATTTAGCTCTTTAGTTATTTTCTCTGCAACTGTAAATTGGTTTAAGTTGTTCACACCCCCCACAGAATTGTATATACCACTGAAAATCATACCGTTAGGTACGTGTTCCTCAGCAATAGGCTCATCTAGTATAGTTGAAACTTTAGGCCCTTTGTCAATTATAACTGCATTGAAATCATCTCTAATCCTGTTAGACTCAACACCGTTACCAAAACTAAAACAGTTATAGTAATCTAATGTTTTAAGATTGTTAAATTCTGATATAGGGAAAGCATTACTTGCTTCATGATAAATATCAAAATCCACTAACTCTTCTATTTCAGTTTCAAATACTGCTGGTGTACTAGAAGTAAATGCTGTTGCTACATCTAAACCAACTACTTCAAAAGAAATATTAGCATTCAATAAATGTGGTGTAACAGTTTCCTCTAACACTTTATCAAACTTTACCCAATACCTAGTGTAGTTTGCACTTTGATAGCTTACTGTCCTTGCTCTTACCTGCTCAATAGTATATATTGTATCGTGGTTTGAAAACTTTATCTTTGTACCTTCAGTATTAATAGCAGAAATCATTTCCTCATCTAAAGGACTTCTACTTCTTTTCTCAAATACAATATCGTAAGCTACATCATTTACATCGTCATTTGCCCACATTGGGTTTCTATCTATATCTAATCCACCTAAAGTGTTTAATACAGAATAGCCTAATCTAGGTGACGCTCCACCTGCGTGTATCTTAAAGTTTACATCCCCATTAATATATCCACCTAAATAACAGTTAGCGGAATGTAAAGTCACATAATCCTCTGTTACAGGGAATATACTGTCTAATACTATACTAGAAGCTAACTTTACGAAGAAACGTCCTGAAAACTGCTCCTGATCAGCCACAGGCTGCGTTTCGCTAATTTCCATTGTAACTCTATTGTTAACTAGTACTGGATTTGCACCCACTGGGTTATCATATAAAAAGTTTACATCATCTCCGAATGGTTCAGTAACATGTACTTTTATGTGAATAAGTGAAATATCTACCAAAGAATAATATCTTGCAGGTTCATCCCTGTTCTTTAATATACTTGCTATTTTGTAATATTTAGAATAAGAACCAGCACCGTTAGTAAATCTTATAAATTTACCTTTCACCATCTCGTCCATAAGTATAGAAGTACAACCGTAACCAGCCACCTCTCTGTCAGAAGCAATTAAGAATACTTTAGAATTAGGTACAGGTGTTGCTCCAGGGTTAGCTGCGTAAGCTTCGTTACCATCACCAAAGTTAGTATCAAAAAGTACTTGACTTGTATTAGTAACCGCTTTCTTAGTAGTTAATTCTTCTGGTACTTCTGATTGTATATCTAAAACTTTAAATCTGTTATCCGCTGCAGTAACTGCTAGTTCAACGTCATGCTTCTTCTTCGCAATTAAATAAGTTTCTTCAGTAAGCTTATTTCTTTCAGAAGATGGAAAAGATAACCAAGTAGTTTGCTTATCCTCAGATTGATATAAACGATCCGCTGCTAAGTTATAATAACTCGGTGCAGTATCTTTTAGGAAATATTTAAAGTGAGTTGCCCAAGCTGGTGCAATTCCTCCCATTTTAAATTTTATAGAGTTTGCTGAGGTAGCATCTGAATTATCAGTAGTTACTACACCAGTCTGTGAAGAAAGTACAGGTGTTTGTCTACCTTGACCATCTTGAAACACAACCCCTCCTTGATAAGTTCGTAATGATTTAATTGACTGCTCAGGTTCACCAACTGCTATTACTGCAGTAGAATCTACTAAAGCCTCTTCAAATATTACGTCTTCTTCAACGTCTCTTCCTTTCTTATAGTTACCTAATACAAATCTATTGCTAACTGACTCAAGTGCTACTGCAGAAGTTGGTACTGCATCAAATGGTCTAAGCAATTGTATTTGATCAATAGGGTTTCTTATATTTTCTTTTGTAATAACAAATTCAGTTTCATCCGCATCTATTGTATCTACTACATAGATTGTAGGTGAGTCTGACATCTTTACTAAGATATCTATTTCTTCCACGGTTGCTGGCATGTTGTTATTGAAAACGCTTAGTGCAATCTTCCTAACATTATTAGTCATACCTGTATTAAACCCTTTGTTTGAATTGAATTCAAATTCACCCGGTAAAAAAGCTACTGAGGTAAATGGGGAAACGGTAGAATATTGGTTGTTGTTATATTTCCATCTGTAAGCAAATCGAGGGAATACTAATTCATACAATGGTTTCTCATCTATAAGAGTTACTTCCCAAAGTAATACATTATCTTCTATAGTAGTAGATGCATTGATAATACTTCCTGTAATATGTGATCCACCAGATAGTGTAGTTACTACTACAATATTTATTTCGTACTCACCTTCAAAAGCATCTTCTAAAGAAGTAGGTGCAGTTAACTTTAATTTGTCTCCAACCACAAAAGCTGTTCCAGTAGGCACTTCAAATATAACACCATCTCCTGGTAAAGGACCAGCAGCTAGTGCACCGTTGTTTGCTTGTGTTGCAGTAAAGTTTTTATTAGTAGTAGCACTTATTATACCACCTCTCGCAGAAGATTGTAACACCATATTAGGTGCATCAAGTGGACAAGGCTGTATCATAGATACTTGAGATAATAAAGTAATAGTACCGTTATCTCTAGTGTATTGCTTTGCATCTTTTACATTAATAACACAAGGCTCTCTGTCGTAAACTACCCATCCTAACTCACTTTCAATCATTTGGATACCGGTAACGTGCATTCCTGCGTTCCAGTTTAAGATACCATTAGTATCAACTACGATTTGAGCACACGCTCTGGTAAGAGCATTATATTCTATAATATAATCTCCTTCATCTGCTGTAACAAATAAGTATATACGTTCGGTAGAAGTATTCTTATATATTCCAATAGTTGTTGCGTTTGTAAAGTTATAATCTGTGCTAGCAAGAATGTTACCAGGTTTGTTTCTTACAACCCCAGCGTCACCACCTTCTGCACTAATTATATCTATGTTTAAAGCGTCTGTATAATTTCCTGCCTCAACCAATCGTTCGTCAGAATCTTTATCCATTTTCGCTCCTACAAATAACTTTTTTAATTCAGCCATTCTCTAGTGTTTTATCATTTTAGATCTACCTCTCATAAGTTGGGTCATCTTGGCAGATTTATAATCGCTTAATCTAATTTTTGCATTTCGCTTTGCAGCTACGTAACTTTTCTTATATCTTCTAACTAAATATTCTTGTGCATTCATTTGAGTGCTTATTATAGAATATAAGATACATTTATATACTGCATCCTCTGCAAACTTGTGTACAACTGTGTCTGCGTCGTTTCCTAGACCATCACTAATATAATGTATGTGTACAATCTTGTTGTTTACTGCAGATGAGAAGTGTATTAAGTTAGTTACAGGATCAATAAAAAACGTACCGTTAGAATTAGCATGCTCTGGATCAAGTCCTATTCTAGGTGAGTTACCACCTAAGCCTTGAGAAATGTCTCCATTCTCTTTGCTTTTAGCCCAACCTACAGATTCGTTAGCTTTTAATAATTGACCATCATTGTCATATAAATATTCGTAATTACTATCTTGTAAAATAGAACAAGGGTTAGAAGTAATTCTAGTAGGAAGTATATCTCTCTCCACTCCATTGTTATCCATCCAAGCTATCTTAGTCCAACCAACATAATCCTGTGGTAACGGAATAGTTAATGAAGGAGGTAATTCAATCTCTTGTGATTTTTTAACTCTAAATATGTCATAACTAAATTCTTGTACTGCACGCTTAGCTTGCATAGATACTTCAGTTCTGTTTGCTTTAGGTATCACTTTACCTTCACCAGTAAACATAAGTATAAAGTTAGTAATAATATCAGCAAGGGGCACATATTGGTACCCCCCGATGTTATTCCCTTCATAATATGCTTGATTTGTTTCGTTTATAAATCCCATTATTATCTATTTTTTAATTTATTAACTCAATCCTGAAATTGTTACAGTTTGAATATCATTAGATACCATACTATTTAATTGTAACTTAGTATAGTTTTGGTCAGAGGGATTAATATAGTTCCTTACTCCATTAGAATAAGAATCGCTAGTACCATCACCCATCAACCATACTTGAACGTGCTGATAACCGCCTCCAAATGTGAAATAATTCGTTGAGAATCTTTCAGCAGATTTTCTGTATAAACCATTAGGGTTTCCTGAGCCTAATCTAGACCTATAATTCTCAACCCACTGAACAGGGTCAGTAATCATCATCTTTGCTTCGTCAGCATTAACCATAGTCCCTTCTGGAAACTGGGAACTATTGTAGGTATTTTGAACTAGTGGAGTAACTACCACACTAGCAACCTTACCGTGAAAACTCCTGCTGGTTCCACGTCCACCGATAGTAAAGTCACCAGCAACGGTACGGTCCATCCTGTTTCCAGTGCTTGTCCAGTTAGCAGTAACTGACAAGTTGCTACCTACTGCGGCAAAGGAGTCTGCACTGCTCATCATGTAGATGGTAAAGCAGTCTGCAAGGTTAGAGGCTGAGGCATTGTTGCCGCCCAGTCTTACTCCATTGTGTGCAATAGAAACACCGTACCAGTTAGAGGACGAGATAGTCTGGTTAGCAATTCTACACTCGTTGTATCCGCTGCCTTCGCGACCCCACCCAAAGAATAGGCTGCCTGCAGCAGACAGTCTCAGGTAGATGTTGTCGTTACCGCTTGAAGACCCTTCACCTTGATTCCAAATCATTTGGTTACTGTTGTTACCATCAGCCTTGAATACAACTGACGTCGCCCAAGGTCTAGCAGACGTGTGGTTAGAGGTACCACCTTGCGAAGCAGTACCTAAGTCAACTAAGTTAGCAAGTCCACCCATTTGTAATGGTTGCACAAACAAACTGCTACTGACCATCTTTGTGTGCTCATTAGAACCACTAAAATCTAAAGCCTTATTCCAACTAGTTAAATTACTTGAAGCAACTGGAGCAGCTATCTCTCCAATTCCACTTGTACTTAAATCAGCCTCTGCACTTACAGTTGCAATTACAATTGTATGTGGTCCAGCAAATGCCTGCCCTTCAATTCTTTGAAAACTTCCTCCATCACTAGGCGATGGTTCTGTGTTCATATCAGAAGTAGCGCATGCAATTACCCATGTAGTCCCATTGTCTTCTTCAAATCCAAAATCATATACTGCATCTGTTAAGCTATTAATAGCTAGATTATCTGTTCCTGACTGTGCATATAAACAATTTGTTATTGAACCATTAGTTCTTTCCCAACAAATGTACATCTCAAAGTCAGACGCATCCACACTTGACCAGTTAGCACTTGATGTGGGTATACCAATATAGACTTTGTCACCTGTGTTAATTAAGTTAGGAAGGATATTAGTCTCTACCCAAGCCTCATCTATTATAAGTCTCTTACCAGTATCTAATGTATCATCAAAAGCAACAACAGAACCTTCTCCCATAGTTGTAGAATTAACTAATGGTGTTGAAGTATTGTCCCAAGTAAATCCACTTAAAGCAGTTGATGGGGCTGTAGTATTGGTAACAACTAGGGTTAAAGTACCCACACTTGATCCGTAATCATTTGCTTTAGTTACACTAATTGTATAAGTGTCAGAAGGATTAGTGACATTATCCTGTAATACTTCTGGAGCATTACCTACTAAGTACTGTCCATCAAAAGCAAGTCCAGTTGGTATTCCAGTTATATTATAAGTTGCTGCGTCTCCGGCCGGCTTTATAGGTAAGTTAAGTGAAGCAAATTCGTCTATAGTTACTGTATTGTCAGCATATTGAGTTGGTACATAGTTTGCATCATCTCCCGTTTGAATCTCATTCCAAACAACTCCTGTAATAGCAGAAGGTGCTGAAGATTGAGCATGAAACATATAAGAGTCTGGCATGTACCAAATGTTTTGACTTGGTTGCTCATCTACAAATAAATGTTGATGACTAGAGCCAGCATCATCTGCTGCTGTTCCATATTCCTCATCTACATAGTTAGCTTGTTCTGTTGAATTAAATAATGGATAGTAGAATGATCCATCAGGGCTTTCTATGTAGTACCAAGTTAATGTCGGAGCGGGATCTAAAGTGTTAACTGTAAAAGCGCCAATGCCATCTAATTCATTTGCAAGCGGCATTATAATATTAAGTTTTAATTCAGTACCAGTAGCTATTGCAGACTCTGTTCTACCAACAACAACTAAACTATTATTACTACCGTTCACATACCCTATGTAAGCTCTACCGTCTGCATCTAGCCCTAATCTGTATGTAAGCTTAGTTGATAGATCATCTGAAAATCCTACTTCATTAATTTTTCCGTAAGCGGATGCTGGGTCTGAAAATATAAAGTTTGTATTCTTAATTCTTAATCTAAGGATATTCTTAACAGCATTACCTGCTTCGTCAATTTCTAAATCAGATTGATCATAAGTTGTTTCATCAAATAAACCAAAAGTAAATCCAGTACCTGCTGAGTCCCAGTTTCCATTCTGAATGAATTCAAAGTACTCCCCTGGCTCAGAAATAGTTTCATTACTTACCATACCATTTGAAGTATCAAAGTTACCAACTTCTCTTGTAGACGTGTAAACATCTCCTACATTAGTAATTCTATCTCCATAAATTGTAAAGTTACCATCAGCACTTTCAGTAGCTACGTCGCTATCAGATGTACCTGGGTCACTACCTACAGCATGTCCGCTAAATACTTCATTAAGCCTGTCAACAGCTGCACTTACATTATTAAAAGATAAAGCACCACCATTAACGCTTACATTATAATATCTTAAGTTTAAGTATATTTCTCTATCTCCTACAATTGTTTCTATTTTAATTGTTCCATTATCTGCTTCACTAGCATGTAGTGCGTTAACCGCGAATATATCTCCATTTGAAAACAACACGGTTGTGTTAGTTGCTTCTCTTTGAGCATCTAATGTATCGGTCTGGTTAAATATAAATGTACCTGAAGTACCAGATACGTTTGCATTCTCTGTTATATATTGTGCGCACTCAGAAGCATTCTCAAAAGTATTCTGGTCTTTATCTACAAAGTCTGTGTAAGGTAGATTAAAAAATTCATATACTATCCCTTCTTGTTCTAAAGTTCTTACGGTATTTACTACGTTAACATTGTTTGGGTTATCCTCATTAATTTCCCCTTCTAATACTGCATTCCAGTATGTAGGGTTAGATGATCCAAAAAAGTTAATACAGTTCCCTGCGTCATTCCTTGCTATTCTAATCGCCATGTTTTGTTATCTTATTAAGGTTACTAATAATCCAAGAGGTTGAATTATTACTGGGTTATCTGATTTAATTGCTGGAAGTGTTAAAGCATTAACATCTTCATTAGAAGTTATCCAGGCAGAGATATCAACTCTGTTAAGGAATGATCTTCCTACTGTTCCTTGGCCATAAAATATTGGTTGCGCTGTTAGCGGGAAGGTAAAAGTTATATCATCGTTATCATTTCTATTTGAATACCATAAAGCTGGTTCTACAGTTGTATTTGCAATCTGAGGTATTACGTTAAAATCAAAACGCACTCGTAGTTGATCTCCGTAAACTGCATCGTTTAATTTTATTCTACCTGTTGTACCTTCAAATCCTGTACCGCTAGCACTAGGGTAGTTTGTATCGAAGTTATAATCAAATTCAAATAAAGAACTAACATCGTTAGGTAAGTTAGCTCCTTGGAATAACCCAATTCCTGTTGTACCACTTGGTGTTGGCGTAGACCAATACGGGTTATCTACAGCTAAGTGAACTGCGTTACTTAAACTAAATACTTTCCAAAGCTCTGCATCAACATCTGACTGTGTATATGACACTCCTGCACCTGCTTCCCAGACGTAATTGTTATCTAGCGGCTTATCTGCAAAAGCACCGGAATGTGAATACCCTGTAAAAGCTAAACTAGCGCTTTCATTCTCAGAAGTATTAACACCTATTTGTGTACCGAAGAAATTAAAAATAGCGTCCTCTGTAGAGTAAGCGGTAAAAGTAGTTCCGTCTGTACTTGCCATAAAACTAGCTATGCTATACTCAACCACATCTTCCAAGTATTCCGAAGCTACTTGTACAGTGTCCCCTCTAAAGGTTACACTTACATCTCTTTTGTTAAAATATTTTGTAGGCTGTCCTGTTTTTTCTAACTTAAACAAGTTACCCGTTGCTGTTACCTGGTTTGCCATGTTAATCTATTGTAGTTGTTAAATAATTAATAAACACTTGCAGTGTTTTTGCTTC